>Ga0207681_10001161_pt1 | contig 16993 bp, 20 predicted proteins | sample KBSS53metaG_FD_184324 | JGI IMG/M metagenome (GOLD analysis project Ga0207681, IMG submission 184324) | Switchgrass rhizosphere microbial communities from Kellogg Biological Station, Michigan, USA - KBS S5-3 metaG (SPAdes) (version 2) | ecosystem: Host-associated > Plants > Roots > Rhizosphere... | reverse complement strand
GATGATCGCGCACTTCAAGATCATCATGGACGGCATCCACGTGCCGCCCGGCGAGGTGTATTCGTTCACCGAGGCCGGCAACGGCGAGCTCGGCTTCTACATCGTGTCCGACGGGACGGGCCGGCCATGGAAGTGCCGCGTTCGTCCGCCCTGCTTCGCCGCGACCGCGGTGCTGGGCAAGGTGCTGCCGGGGCTGTTCATCGCGGACATCGTCCCGACGTTCGGCATGATCAACATGATTGGCGGGGAGTGCGATCGCTGATGGCTGACTCTGGCCCGTTCAAAACCGTGGGGTCCGGCCCGGTCAAGGCGCCGGAGCCGCCGCCCGAGATGGTGACGGTCGTCATCGACGGCAAGTCGCATCAGTTCCCCAAGGGGACCGTGCTGCTGGAGGCGTGCAACGCCGTCGGCGCCGACGTTCCGTTCTTCTGTTACCACGCGGGGCTGTCGTCGCCCGCCGTCTGCCGGCAGTGCCTGGTCGACGTGAAGGGCCAGCCGAAGCCGGTGCCGTCCTGCTACACGCCGGTCGCGGACAAGATGGAGGTCCAGACCAAGTCGCCGCGCGCGCTGGACGTGCGCCGGCAGATGCTGGAGTTCACGCTGGTCAATCACCCGATCGATTGCCCGATCTGCGACAAGGCGGGCGAGTGCCTGCTGCAGAAGCACTACTTCGACTGGGACGCGAAGTTCGCGCGCAACGACGGCATCAAGGTCAAGAAGGCCAAGGTCGTCGACATCGGCCCGCACATCGTGCTGGATCAGGAGCGCTGCATCCTGTGCACGCGCTGCATCCGCGTATGTGACGAGGTCGCGCAGACGCACCAGCTGGAGATGGCCCAGCGCGGTGACCGCGAGGTGCTGACCACGGCGCCCGGGCACAAGCTGGACAACCCGTACTCGCTGAACACCGTCGACGTCTGCCCGGTCGGCGCGCTGACGGCGAAGGACTTCCGCTTCCAGATGCGCGCCTGGGAGCTGTACACGATGCCGTCGGTCTGCCCGGGCTGCGCGACCGGTTGCAACATCGAGGTCCAGCATTCGCGCGGTCAGGTCTACCGCCTGGTCCCGCGCATCAACCCCGCCGTCAACAAGCACTGGATGTGCGACGAGGGGCGGTTCACCTACAAGCGCACGCAGACCGAGCGTCTGGTGGCGCCGCTGTCGGGCGGCACGCCGGTCGAGTGGGACAAGGCGCTGGACGACGCGGGCCGCGCGCTTTCGGCGGTGATCGCGGCGACGCCCAATCACGTCGGCGTCGTGTTCAACGCGCAGTCGACGAACGAGGACCTCTACGCGCTGGCGCGGCTGGCGTTCGATCACCTGCACGTCGGCAAGGCGTACATCGCCGGTCAGGACCAGGGCTGGCACGACGACATCCTGGTGTCGGCCGACAAGAACCCGAACACGGCCGGCGCGATGGCGATCGGCGCGGGCCGCCTGCGAACGCTGCTGGACCTGTCGAACGACATCAAGGCGGGCGCGGTCACGGCGCTGATCGTCGTCGGCACGCGCGGCGTGCTGGGCAGCGGGGCGGCGGCGTCAGCGCTGCCGCTGGATCGCCTGAAGGCGCTGGTCGCGATCGGGACGCACCGGGACGGCGTGACCAGCGCGGCGCACGTCGCGCTGCCGCTGACCGAGTGGACCGAGGCCGACGGCACGTTCACGAACCGTCTGGGCATGGTCCAGCGCGTGCGCGCCGCCGTGCCGCCCGCGGGCGACTCGCTGCCCGGCTGGGAGATCCTGTCCCACCTGGCGCGCAAGCTGGGCGCGACGATGGACTACCAGGAGGCGAAGGCGGTCTTCGCCGAGGCCAAGCAGAAGCTGCCGTTCATGAGGGAAGCGGACTGGGGCCGGCCGATGCTGCCGGTGCAGCTGCGTTTCGCGAACTCGAGAGGGTGACCTTGTCTTTCTGGGAACAGTACTTCAGCTACGGGCAGGTCGGTTTCACGGCGGTCGAGGCGATCGTCAAGATCCTGTTCATGGTGCTGGGGTTCCTGATGCCGCTGGCGTCGATCCTCACCTGGATGGAGCGGCGCGAGTCCGCAATGATGCAGGACCGGCTGGGCCCGAACCGAGCCAACATCGGCCCGATCAAGGCGTGGGGCATCACGCACTTCCTCGCCGACGCCCTCAAGTTCATCTTCAAAGAGGACTACGTCCCCGGCAAGGCGCACAAGTTCCTCTTCATGTGGGCGCCGATCATGGCGATGGCGCCCGCGCTGATCGTCGCGGCGATCATCCCGTTCGGCGCGCCGCTGTGCTGGGGGGAGATGCGGGAGACCGTGGGCTACGGGACCGCGTGCGCGCAGCCAGTCGGCCTGCAGATCGCGCAGCTCAACGTCGGTCTGCTCTTCTACTTCGCGATCTCGTCGCTTTCGGTCTACGGCGCGACGCTGGCGGGATGGGCGTCCCACAACAAGTGGGCGATGATGGGCGGCCTGCGCGCCAGCTCGCAGATGATGTCGTACGAGGTGACGATGGGGCTGGCGGTGCTCGGCGCGTTCCTGGTGTTCGGGACGCTCGAACCGGGCGCCATCGTATCCCAGCAGGAGAGCATCACGAGCTGGGGCATCATCTACCAGCCGCTGGGCTTCATCCTGTTCCTGACCGCCGCGATCGCCGAGACGAAGCGGACGCCGTTCGACATCCCCGAGGGCGAGCCCGAGATCATCGGCTACTTCGTCGAGTACTCGGGAATGCGCTTCGGCCTGTTCTTCCTGGGCGAGTTCCTGGAGATCGTCACGTCGAGCGCGATCATGATCTCGCTGTTCTTCGGCGGCTGGCACTGGGGTACGCACATCGACGGCTTCCTCGCCGCACACACGCCCAACATCTGGATCTTTCCCAAGAGCCTGATCTTCTCGGTGCTGACGATCGTCCTGTGGAGCATCAAGATCGTCGTGTTCTGCATGTTCCAGCTCATGATCCGCTGGTCGCTGCCGCGATTCCGGTCGGATCAGCTCATGCGGCTCGGCTGGCAGCGCCTGCTGCCGATCTCGATCGCCAACGTCGTCGTGACGGCGCTGATCATCTTGCTCGTTCAGTCCTGGAACCACTAGGAGTCACGCGATGGCCGTTGGAGTCAAAGTCGTCAATCGTCCGGGCAGCCTGAGCCAGCAGTTGTTCGTGCCGGCGATCGCCGAGGGCCTCGGCGTCACCTTCCGCCACTTCATGAAGAACTTCTTCTTGAACGTCACCGGCCAGCGCAAGAAGAGCGACATCGCGACCATCGAATATCCGGAAGAGAAGAAGCAGTACCCCGAGCGCTTCCGCGGGTTGCACCGGCTGATGCTGCGCGAGGACGGGCAGGTCCGCTGCGTCGCCTGCATGATGTGCCCGACCGTCTGCCCCGCCCACTGCATCACCATCGTGGCCGAGGAAGCGCCCGACGGAAAGATCGAGAAGCGCCCCAAGATCTTCGAGATCGATGAACTGCGATGCGTTGTCTGTGGTTTGTGTGCGGAGGCGTGCCCGTGCGACGCAATCCGGATGGACAGCGGCGAGCACGCGCACCCGACCTACCGCCGCGTCGACGGCATCCTCGACAAGGAGGAGCTGATGTCGCGCGGCACGGCTTCGGCGGCCGTGCAAGGGGGCGTTGGCGCATTCTGGCGTGAAAAAGTCGCCAGCAAGCCGCAGACGCCGCCCAGCGGCGACGTCGCGCCGCTCGGTCCGCCGCCCGGTCCGACGCCGGCCATCGATCTCAATCGAAAGTAGTCTCGAGCGCGGGATCGCGCTTGACCGACCGCTCTGCCGTGGCCCATGCTGATCTCGAACCTTCTGCGCGGTTCGACACGGAGAGAAATCTTTTTCCTACAGATACACACCCGGGAGCTGCCTCTGGCCGATGGATGTGCACGCCCGCGAGTCGGGAAGCCCGATGCGGTCATATCTTGTGGCTCCCACCTACGAAAGTAGGACAGGGGATTCTCTCCGACCGGCCGATGTGGGGGTTCGATCTATCCAGCGCCGGCGCTGAGGTCATTCAAGCGTAGACGGGACGAGTCGCGGGGCGACGCGTACTCCGTGGCCGGTTTTGGGGCCGTTGGACGTCTACAGAGACGGAGGACGGCATGACTCACTCACGGCGGAAGGCTGGACTCACGGTGGTGATCGGCGCGTGCACGCTCGCGGCGTGCGACGGCGGAGCGACAGATCCGCGCGGCGCGGGCGGATCGGGCGGCGGAGGCACAGCGGGCGGGCAGGCACCCGCGCCGGTGGTTCCCGCGGCCGGGCAGTTCGTCTGGACGGCCGGCGGCATCACGATCGCCGCCAGCGACGGCGTGACGCTGAACGGCCTGAGGTCCGTGGGCTACCGCTTCTCGGCCAGCGCGCTGATCATCGAGGCGTTGACCGAACAGTCTCAGTTCTGCTCGCTGATCACGCGAGCGCCGTCGCTACCCGCGCCCGGCACGTATCCGGTGGGCGGCGACGGCACCGGGACATTCCAGGTTCTCTGCACCGATCCGACCAGCGCCGTCGGCAGCAGCATGTACGTGACCGGCGGCGCGGTCGTGCTGACCAGAGCGGAAACCAACGACGTCGAGGGTACCTTCACTGTCTCCGGCGTACCCGAGGTCGCGTCCGGCGGATTCAACGTTCGCTGCATCTATTCGGACTGCACGGGCCCGCAACGCCCATGACCCAGGCGGCGATGCGCTTCCGCCCAGGTGTGAATGGCGACGTTGCTGGCCAACCTTGCGTTGCAGCGGACGGCGCTTGCGCGATGCCGCTGAACGCGTGATCGTTAGCCGGACCAAGGATCGAAGGTGTTGGGGATCAAAGTCACCATTGAGCGCTTCACTCAGGAGTGGCAACCGGGCTGGGTGGAGTGCCGCTTCGATGATGCCGTCGGCAACTCGCACGTCTTCGAGGAGAAGGTTCCCGTCGTCACTGAAGAGGACTTGGACTCGCAGAGTGAGTATCCCCGTCCGGGTATCATCGGCTGCGAGCTTCTCGCGACTCGCGTGGCACCTGATGGACGGGAGGTCGTCGTTGTGGATACGGAGCGACCATGGGGAATCGAATCCAAGAATGGTGAGACTCGCTTCGAGGTCTTTCGCGACCAGATCGTCGAGTTCAACCACGGAGCCGGATAACATGGTGTTGCAGCGGTCGATCATCCTTCGTCGCTTCGCTCGGGCGGATACTCGCCGCTGAACACCAACCCGTTAGCCGGACAGCGAGCCGATGGCGTTCCTACGATTCGTCGTCCAAGAGCGGAATCGGGAATCCGGGTTCCGCTACGGGTTCCTTCGAGGCGCAGAGGTCATTCGCCGGCGCGGCTCTCTGTCGGTGCACGAGGATCAACGCCTGAGCGAGATCTTCGAATGGTTCAATCGGCGTCTCGCGGTTCCATCGAAGTACTCTCGAACCAGGAACGCCAGTCACAAGGTCAGTCGATGCTTGGCCTGGTTCAAGGACTCGGCAAGCGAGCACATAGCGCTCGCTCGGGAGGTGGCCGATCTTCTTCGGCAACACGACCTCGTCGTGGAGACCATCCTCACAGAACGCCCCGGCTTCATCGTGTACGACGATGAGTTTCAAGTGGTCGCAGAGCCCTTCAGCGAGACGCCCACGTGAAGCCGGCTAACCCGGCGTTGCAGCGGACGGACGCGTCGGTCGCTACGCTCCCTCTCGCGCCCGCCGCTTAACGGCCATATCGTTAGGCCGACGAGGGGAGCCCATGGACGCTGGAGAGCAGAAAGCCCTCGACGATATCGAAGCGTACGGATGCCACGTCATCCACGTACTCGAAGACGAGAAAGGGCCACCCTTCTCCTATTCCGTCGGTGTGCAGAGGACGTCGGGCGCACCAGAGGTGATGGTGATCGGCCTGAAGCGGCCGATCGCTCACTTCGTCGTCAACGAGTACAACAGGCGTGTGCGAGCCGGTGAGCGCTTCGCTCCAGGCGCTCGCTACGACGGGTTCTTGAGGGCTTCCAGGTTCAGTTCGAGGTGGTCGCACCCAAACACTTCGACGAATACCTGGGCTGGGACAAGTGGCTCTACAGAGGCGGCACTTTCGAAGTGCCGCAGAAGGGGTCGTGTGGATTCCTCCGAGCTTGACCGTCTCCGCGTCACGCTCGCGCAGTCTCTGCCGATCCAAGTGCAGTGGACTACCACTGACCCCGTGCTCCTCTTCGACTTCCTGCCCGCGCGGAGTCAACTCCGCTCCGCCGCCGATGTGCTCGGCAACGGCGACGCCGCTAGTGGCTACGCGGCACTCTTCGTCTTCGGGGAACAGTACTACGATGGCGGTGCGAGGCCGTTCTTGTGCATCGATTCGACGAACGGCGAAGTACATGGTCTCGACGTCGAGAGCGCAACGCCACGCTTCTTTCTGAACTCTGATGTCGCCAGCTTCGTCCGTACCTTTGAGGCTCTTGATCGTGCTCTGCGACTTCAGACGCTGGCAATCACCGATCTCCCGGGCGAGTTGCGCAGCATCGAATCATTGCGCTATCCGGAGAGCGAGTGGCGCCACTTCGTCGAGTGGCTCGCAGAGGAGGGATTCTCGAAGGAGCGCGATGACGCTGGCTAACCCGGAATTGCCGCGGACGGGCTGCGCCCGCCGCTGAATTCCCGTATCGTTAGGCCGACAGATGAAGCCGTTCAAAGAGTTTGAACGCAAGGTTGTGAAGGCCCTCGTTTCGTCGCACCCTCCCGGCGATGACATCGAGGCCGTGCTCGACGGCGCGACCTTCGTTTCTTACGACTACACCGGTTCAGGCTACTACCTAACGGTTCGGCATCCGTCGCTGCCGTCAGCCAGAGTGGTTTGCGATGTGCCACTCCTCAAGGGGACTTCGGGAAAGATCGTCTCTGGGTTTGTGGCCTTCCTTGAGAACGGAGAACTGACGCTCGAGTGTCACACCTGGGGGACCGTCGACGTCCCAGAAGACTTCCGCGAGCGCGAGGTCGACGTCTCCTGAGCGCCTAACATGGCATGGGACAGACAGATGGCATGGGCGCGAAAGGGCGGTGAATGAACAATAGCGTTGGTGGTCGAGCGTTCGCGATCCGTGGTGCCGTTCTCGCCTTTGCGGCGCTCGCGTCCGGAGCGTGCGGGCGCGGATTGGGTAACGGCTCCGCCCCGGATGCCTCGACAGACGGCCGGTCCGGTGACGACGTCTCCAGCGAGAGCGGAATCGTCGACGTAGGTGAGATCACCGGAACCGGACCCCTCATTCTGCAAGCCTGGGGTGGTGTTTCAGGAGAGGTCGCGGCCCAGGTGCCTCTCATCGAACCAGGTGTCGGGCCACAGCAAACGTGCGCTGACCCGCTGGCTGCCGGCGCTTGCCTGCTGACCTCCTGCCAGGTTGGCGGAATCGGCAGCCCGCGAGCAGGGTACGGAAATTTCGGCCCCATGACCGCTTCCGTGGGCGCAACGGCAGTGCCTATCAACTACACCGGGTACGGGTACCCGACCGTCTACTTCCCCTCGCCGATCACGCTCGGCACGGGCGGCACGATGACTTTTCATGGGGGAAATGTGGCCGGGGTCCCCGCGTTCGATGTGTCCGCAACGATTCCCGGCATCGGTGTCATCACGTCTCCCGTCCCCGCGACGGACGGCGGTGCCGCGATCATCGACACGTCGCAAGACCTGTCAGTCACCTGGTTGCCGATCTCGATCGGGCAAGTCCGCTTCCACCTCGATGGGGGGACCTCTTCGCCCGGTGGCGTCGCGATTTCACTCTCGTGCATGTTCGAAGGAGCCTCCGGAGCGGGCGTGGTTCCCCACACGCTCCTCTCCTCACTGAAGGAGATGTCCGGCACGAGCGCGACGTATGCCGGCCTGAGCTCCAAGCTCGAGGCAACGACGGTGGTCGATGGGCTCACCATCGTGACGCAGAGCTTTCAGAACTCGTCGCCCATCGCTCGCGACTTCAACGTGACGCTCCAGTAGGCAGACACCATGACAGTCAAGCGCATGGACAACGTCGGCATCGTGGTGGAAGAACTCGACGCCGCCATCGAGTTCTTCACCGAGCTCGGCCTGACCCTCGAAGGCCGCATGCCCATCGAAGGCGAATGGGCCGGCCGTGTCACCGGACTGCGCGGCCAGCGCGTCGAGATCGCCATGATGCGCACCCCCGACGGCCACAGCCGCCTCGAGCTCTCACGCTTCGACGCCCCTGCCGTCGCGTCCGATCACCGCGCAGCGCCCGTGAACTCGCTGGGATACCTGCGCGTCATGTTCGCCGTCGATGACATCGACGACACCCTCGCCCGGCTCAGCAAGCTCGGCGCGACGGTGGTCGATGAAGTCGTCAATTACGAAGGCATCTACCGGCTCTGCTACATCCGCGGTCCTGAAGGAATTCTCATCGGGCTCGGCCAACAGCTTGGGCAGCAGACCTCCCGCGAGGATCCCATGGAGCGTAAGCGTTGAGAGCCGGACCGACATGACGACGATCAAGAAGATCATCGCCGCGATCCTCGCGATCATTTCTGCCGGGTGCTTTCACAATTTCGTCCTGGAGCTACTGGCCGTCCTGATGCGCACCCGCAGCCTCCGGACGGCCGTGGTCGTCTTCGCGTTCTTCGCGGTGGTTGGGATCGGCGGAGCGGTGGGCGCCGCGAAGCTCTGGGATCGCTGGCGCGTGGTGTTCGGATGGTCGGCAATCGTGACGGCCGTCGGCACCATGCAGCTGATGCTCGTCAACCAGCCGGGGCCTCCGCCCACCGCGCGTGACAAGCTGGCGGCCTACCTGACGGTTGCGCTCGTCGCCGGGGCCGGCGCATTCATCTTGATCCGGGAGCGCCGGCGGCCGACGCTGAGCGCGTGACGGTCGGGCGGCACTACAGCGAAGACGTCGCGTACTTCGTCGCGACCAGCCCGTACCTCCAGCTGTCGAAACGCGCCAAGGCCGAGCCGTTTCTGCGCCGGGCCGTCGAGGCGGCCGAGGAATGCCTGCCCACCCTTGCCGCCTACCCGCGCGTCCAGATCGAAGCGCTCGCGTTCTTCTACACGTGCCTTCGCAGCCTCGGAGCACTGGACCCGCCGTTCATCGAAGCGCTGCTGTCGCAGCACAACTGGCGCGGCGCGGTCTGGGGCGCGTGGCTCGCCATCCTCGAACCGGCGCCGCACTTCCTGCCGGCGGTCAGCGAAGCACGTGGCCGCTGGCCGCACAACGACTGGCTGGTGGAGTGCGCGTTTTCGGCGATCCAGGGCGCATCGCCGCCGCCCGAGCAAGACGCCATCTTGCGTCTGGCCGCGCGCTGCCGGGAGCTGCTGCGCGACGTGGCACGGCCTGCAACCCCGCTGCGCCGCGCTCCCGCGGAGGCCGAAGTCGCGCAGATGAACGAGGAACAGAACCGCGTTCGAGCCGCCTACGCCAGCGGGGGTTCCGAAGCAGCGCACGCCGTACTTCCCGGCACTCTTCTCGAATTCTACGGCCAGGACTACCCGACATGGGCAGCGCGGCAGGCCCGTAATGCTGGCTCACCACCCGAACGGCGCGGCCGCTGAACGGCGGTATCGGTAAACGATGGAGAAGGAACCACAGCTGATCGCGGCAGTGGACGAGGTCCGCCGCCACTTCGGCGATTCGATCGAGGTCGTTGACCATTGGGATGGCGATCGCCTTGCCATTGGTATTGCAAGGCGGGATGACCACCAACGACTCGCGTACATCAAGCAGATCGAGCGCGCCGCGCGGTTCTTCGTGGCACTCGAGGCAGCGCCAGTGCCAGGATCAGACCTTCCCTACGCGCCCGCGGGCGAACACGACAACTTGACCATCGCCGAGGTCATCCGCGTCGTCGGCGACCATCTCCGGCTGTTGTGAAACCGCCCATGCGCCGCCTTTCAGCGAGGAGATCGAGCCGGTAGACTCAGAGACCGCGTAGGACCATGTCCAGGAACAGGCGCTCGCTATTCGTCGAAGGCCTCTGCGCCTTCGTCGCCGTCTGCTCGTTCCCGCGCGCGGCGTTCGCCCACGGGGAGACCCTGCTCGGCTTCTTCTTCTGGGAGCTCATGGTGGTGCCGTGGGCGGTGATGGTGTTTGTGATGGCGCGCCGGCGGGTGTTCGACCGGGTCGCGCGGAACAGGCTGGGGCCCTCGACCGCGGCGACGACTCTCCTCGCGATGTTTGGCGGCTGGTGGGGCCTGGCGGCGCTGGCGGACGTGATCATGGACCCGGCGCCGCTGACTCCCCTTCTCCTCGCGATCGCGGGTGTCCCGGCGGTCTGGTACCTGTGGCGCCAGGGCGAGCGCCGGATAGCCGTCACGTTGCTGTTGATCCCCGTCGTCCTGGCGGGATCCTGCACCGCCATGACCTGGGCTTATCCTTGATCGAATGAAGGTCGCGGTCGTTCTCCCCGTGCTCGCGGCGATGACGGCGTCGTGCGTGACATACGGGCCGTTCCAGTACTTCGACGGTTGGACGATCTCGGATCGGTTCACGACCGTGTCCGAGACGCCGGACGGGCAGTACGCGCAGACGGGCCACCTGCTCATTTCGGGGAATGGGGCGGTGCTCGTCGTTGACCGCACCGACGACGAGAGCATCGCCGTGATCGACGACGAGACGTATCACACGGTCAGGGTCGAGCTTCCGCGGCCGCCACGGGTGGGCGTCGTCGCGACGCCCCGCGCGTACGACCAGGCCTGCCCGATCATCGGAAAATGCGAGGAGGACGCTCTCATCAGGGGGCGCGTCTGGATTCGCAAGGTCGACGCGACGTCGGTGGAGGCCGACCTCGATCTGGAATTCCCCCACCTACATCTGAAGAAGGCCGCGACCTTCACGAAGGCCACGCCGAACAAGTGGCATACCGAGCCCGCGCGCTGATGTGATACCGTTTCGGAACGGCGTTTTGCCGACGGAGGGCGTGCCATTCACTACCTCGTGATGATCGCGGTCGGAAGCCTGGCGCTGGCCAGCCGGGATGCGGGCGAGTTCCAGCTTCACGACACGGACGCACCGAAAGGCGCACAGGGCGCGAACGCGAACGCGAACAAGTCGAAGATCAAGGCGACGAAGACCGAGGCGGCGATGAAGTTCACCGTCACGGACAAGGAGAGCGGGCCGATCAAAGGCATCGTCATCTGTCTCGCCTCGCCCGCCGGCACCAAGTTCTGCACGGACGAGACCGACGCCGACGGCTACGCCGAGGTGCTGGTGCCCGTGGGACAGAAGTACGACGTCACATACCTGAGCCTGGGCGGCGGCGACGTCGCGACCTCGGTGACGGTCACCGACGAACCGAAGCAGAACATCAAGCTGACGCTGCGCTACAAGCGCCCGCCGGCGCGCGCGCCGTTCGTGCTGAAGGGGGTCAACTTCGATACGGGCAGCGCGAACCTCCGCCACGAAGCGGCCTTGCGGCTGGACCTGGTCGTCGACTTCATGCAGCGCCGAAAGAGCGCCGCGGTCGAGATATCGGGGCACACCGACAACGTCGGGAACGCGAAGAAAAACAAGACGCTGTCGCTGAAGCGCGCGCAGGCGTGCCGCGACTACGTGATCTCCAAGGGCATCGACGGCAAGCGCATCACCGCCGTCGGCTACGGCGGCGAGAAGCCCACTGTCCCGAACGACACCGACGAGAACCGACAGACGAACCGTCGGATCGAGGTCGTCGAGGTCAGTACGAAAAGCGACGGACGCTGACGTTCATCACCAGGCCTAGCGCGGCCGCCGTCGTGAGGATGCTGGAACCGCCGTAGCTGATCAGCGGTAACGTCACGCCGACGACGGGCAGCGTCCCGCTGACCATGCCGATGTTGATGATCACGTGCCAGAAGATCATCGCCGCGACGCCGACGCACACGGTGGCGCCGAAGCGATCGCGCGCCTCGCCCGCGATCTTCAGGATCCACAAGATCACGACCAGGTAGGCCAGCAACAACACGAAGCAGCCCACGAATCCCCACTCCTCGGCCCACACCGCGAACGGAAAGTCCGTCCACAGCGCCGGGAAGTGCCGCAGTCGGATCTGCGTGCCGTGCATGAAGCCCTTGCCGAGGAACCGGCCCGAACCGATGGCGTTCAGCGCCTGCCGCGCCTGATAGGCGCCCTCCGAGTTCGGGTTGAGGAACGCCTCGACGCGCTTCAGCTGGTACCCGTGCAGCAGGCTGGGGCCGCGCGCGAGCGCCGCGATCGTCGCCAACAGCAGGAAGACGGCCAGCGTCTTCACCTTCAGGCGCGCGGTCATCATGATGCTGAAGAACGTCAGCAGCAGCAGGAAGGCGGTTCCGAAGTCGGGCTGCTTGGCAATCAGCAGCACCGGCGCGCTGACCAGGGCGACCGGAATCGCCATGTGCCGCCAGGATCGCCCCTCCAGCGCGGGCGAATCGTTGAGATACCGGCCCAGCGCGACGACCGTCAGCAGCTGCATCAGCTCGGACGGCTGCACGTGGAACGGTCCCAGATCGACCCAGCGCTGTCCGCCGCCCACCGACTTCCCGAACAGCGCCACGGCGAGCAGCAGCGCGACGCCGACGCCGTAAAAGACGTAACCCAGGCGCGCGATGTGGCGATAGTCGAACGTCGCGACACCCAGGAACACCGCCGCGCCCAGCCCCAGCCACGAGATCTGCTGCGAGAACAGGTTCGCCTGCCGATCGTGAACGGCGCTCCACAGGTTGACCAGGCCCAGCCCCGCGACGGTCAGCGCGGACAGCGTCAGCGTCCAGTCGAAGCGGAAGCGCAGCTTGCGCCAGCCGACGGCCTTGACGACCTTCACGGCTGGGCCTCCTGCGGCGGGGCTGCGGCCGGCGGGGCTGCGGCCGGCGGGGCCGCTGCCGGTGGCGCTGCGGCGGGCGGTGCCGCGGCCGGCGGCGGCGCTTTTTCGATCTGGTTCGCCTTTACCGCGTCGGCGGGCCTGGGCGCGGGCGCCCGTCGCCGCAGCAGCCCCATGCGGGGTGCGTCGCGGTCCGCGGGCGCGACCGTCTCGAAGTACTTGTCGACGATCTCCATCGCCAGCGGCGCCGCGACGTCACCGCCGTGGCCGCCGTGCTCGACCAGCACCGCCAGCGCGATCTTGGGCCGTCCCGCCGGGGCGAAGCCGACGAACCAGGCGTGCGTGTTCGCTTCGTAGCCGCCCTCGGCCCGCCCGCTCATGACCTGCGCCGTACCGGTCTTGCCCGCGACCTCGATGTCCTTCAGGCGCGCCCTGTACGCCGTGCCCTTCGCTTCGTTCACGACGCCGACCAGCGCTTGCCGGACGATGGCCAGTGTCTCGGGCGATACGGCCAGCTCGCGGCGGACGCGGGGCCCGAACTCCTCCAGCGTCTTGCCCTCCGGCGATTCGACCCGCTCGACGATCTGCGGCAGCCACAGCTTGCCGCCGTTCGCGATCGCCGCGTACATCGTCGCCATCTGCAGCAGCGTCACGCGCGTCGAGCCCTGCCCGATGACGGCGTTGACGGACTGCCCGATCTGGAAACCCTCCGCCTTCGGGTCCTTGCGTTTCTGGTCGCGATACCACTCCTCGGTCGGCAGGAATCCGCCTTCCTCGCTGTTCAGGCCCAGCCCGCTGGGCGCGCCCAGCCCCATGTCCGCCCCGAACTTGGCGAGCCGGTCCATCATCCCCGGACGCGCGCCCAGCTCGTAGAAGTAGACGTTGCAGCTCTGCACGACGGCGTCGTACAGGTTCACGACCCCGTGCGTCTTGGTGCACTTGAAGACGTGGCGCGCCAGCTCGAACGATCCGTGGCACTTCGCCTTCTCTTCCGGCGTGACAAGGCGATCCTCCAGCGCCGCGATCGCCGACACCGCCTTGAACGTCGACCCCGGGTAGTAGGTCTCGCCCACCGTCTTGTCGTGCAGCGGCTTGTAACGATCGGAGAGCAGCCGCTGCTCGGCGTCCGGCGTCAGGTGCCCGGACATCTCGTTGGGATCGAACGCCGGCTTTGACACCATCGCCAGCACCCGGCCCGTCCCCACGTCCATCACGACCGCGCCCGCCGCCGCCGCCGGCCGCAGCGCGCGCTCCGCGATCTTCTGAACCTCCACGTCCACCGTCAGCACCACGTTGTTGCCGGGAACGGCCGCCTTCGTGTCTGGCCCCTCGATGACGTCGCGGATGTCGGTCTTGGGCAGGCCGCGCCGATCGACCACCACCTTGTGAAAGCCCGGATGGCCGCGCAGGTACCCGTCCCACTGCCGTTCGATGCCGGTGCGGCCGATCAGATCGCCTGCGCGGAAGCCTTCGTCCTTCTTGGACCGCAACTCCTCCGCGGAGATCTCGTTCATGAAGCCGAGCACGTGCGCCGCCATCGTCCCCAGCGGGTACGAACGGCGCCCGGCCGACACGACCTTGATGCCCGGCAGATCCACGCCCGTCTCGATGGCCGCCATCGCCTCGCGCGAGATGTCCTCGGCGATCAGCATGGGCGCGGGCGCGCGCACGTTCGGGGGTGCGGTGGCCAGCCGTTCCCAGACGTCCATCGCCTGGTCGCCGTTCATGCCCAGCAGCGCGCGCAGCCGCGCGAACACGTCGGGCTTCACGGCGCCGGGTGTGCCGTAGACGTTGTACGACGGGCGCACCGTCGCCATCACCTTGCCGTTGCGGTCCCGGATCTGGCCGCGCACCGCGGGCAAGGTCTCGGTGCGGATGATGCTGTCCGACGTGACCCGGAAGAAGGTGTCGCCTTCGATCACCTGCAAATAGAACAACCGTCCGGTGATGACGAGGAACGCGACGAGCACAACCAGGGCGAAGGTACGGGAGCGCCTCCTGATCTCGGGAAGCTCAGCGTCCTGCCCGGCTATCTCCATCGTTTCATCTACGGTCCGGCAGCGACATCGACATGGACGTACCGCCGCCGCGCGGACCGCGCGCCAGCCCGACGCGCGAGCGCGCCGTGTCGACTCGACCGTCCAGCCTCCGGAACAGCGACAGCACGAGCGGCCCGAAGATCGCGGTCAGCACTGCCTCGAGCGGCGCCTGGCGCAGGCCGCCGTAACCGCCTTCGGGCGCGACCTGGGCGCGGACCAGCACGATCAGGAACGACGCCAGCAGGCTGGCGACGAACGACGTCGCCGCACCCAGCACGATGCCGTTCACGAGCACCCGCCTGGTCAACGCGCGCGCGAACAGCGTCATCAACGTGAACACGAACGCGTGCACGCCCTGGGGCGCGCCCGACACCAGGTCGAACAGGTAACCGGTCGCGAACGCGACCACCGCGGCAGAGGAGATCGTCCACTTCGACGGCGACAGCCCGACGTGCAGCACCACCAGCAGGCCGAAGCTGGGCACCGCCATGTGGACCGGCGCCAGCTCCAGCACCGTCGACTGCAAGATCAGCAGCAGGTAGGCCACGAACAAGGTGGCGGCGCTCCTCACTTGATCACCGTCAGTCCCCGGCCGGGGGCGTGGTGCGATCCCGGTTCGGGATCCGGTGTGGGCGGCGGCGCGACAACGACCAGTACGTCGGTCAGGCGCGCGAAGTCGACGTCGGGCGTGACCTCGACGTCCTGGTACAGCCCGACCGCGCCGGGAATGACGCGCGTGATGTGGCCGACCGCCATGTTGCGCGGGAACGCCCCGCCCACGCCGCTGGTGACGATGGCGTCGCCTTCCTTCACCGGCTCACCGCGCGCCAGGTACTCGATGCTGCAGCGGTAGCCGTTCTCGCCGGATTTGCCCTTGAGGATGCCGCGGCCGCCGGTGCGCGGCGCGAGCACGTCCAGCGCCGAGCGCGGATCGACAAGCAGCAGCACGTCCGAGCTCTTTCCCGCCACCCGGTTGATGCGCCCGACGACGCCCTCCGGCGTCAGCACGGGCATCCCGCGCCGGACGGTCCCTTCGCCGCGGTCAATCTCGACGCGCGCGATCCGAAAGTGCGGCGACGCGTCCACCGCGATCACGCGCGCGGCGATCGTCTCGGCCGGCGTGGCGTCGCGCAGGCCGAGCAACCGCTGGTAGCGCCCGCTCTCCTCCGCCAGGCGCCGCATCTCGGTCAGCTCGGCGCGCAGCTGTCGGTTCTCCCGGTGCAGCGCATCGTTCTCGGCGCGCACGCCTTTCAGCTCGACGTAGCGACCGGCCACGCCGGTGATCCCGCGCGCGACGTACGACATCGCCGCCTGCCCCGGCGACACCAGCCGGAGAATTCCGCGGTCCAGCATGGAGAGCTCGCCGGGATTTCGCGCGCTGACCCGCAGGACGAACAGCGCGACGAACAGCACCGCCCCCACCACCAGGATCTCGCGCCAGAGCTTGCTGCTCCCTACCATCGCCCTACTGCATCGCTACTTCTCGCAGCAGGTCGAGCTCGTCGAGAGCACGCCCCGTACCCAGAACCACCGCGCACTCCGGCGAATCGGAGACCATCACCGGCAGGCCGGTCTCCTCGCGCAACAGCGTGTCCAGGTTTTTCAGCTGCGAGCTGCCGCCGGTCAGCACCACGCCGCGATCGACGATGTCCGCCGCCAGCTCGGGCGGCGTGCGCTCCAGAACCGAGCGGACCGCGTCGACGATCTGGTTGACCGGCTCCTGCAGCGCCTCGCGGACCTCGTCGCTATTCATCATCAAGGTCTTGGGCACGCCGGCGACCAGGTCGCGCCCCTTGATCTCCATGGTCGTCACCTCGTCGGTCGGGTAGGCGTTGCCGATCTGTTTCTTGATCGACTCCGCGGTGCGCTCGCCGACCAGCAGGTTGTACTTGCGCTTGATGTACGCGACGATCGCCTCGTCCATCTTGTCGCCGGCGACCCGGATGGATTTCGCGACGACGATCCCGGCCAGCGAGATCACCGCCACCTCGGTCGTCCCGCCGCCGATGTCGACGATCATGTTGCCCGACGGTTCGGTCACCGGCAGCCCGGCGCCGATCGCCGCAGCCATCGGCTCCTCGATGAGGTGGACCTCGCGCGCGCCCGCGGCCAGCGCCGAGTCGCGTACGGCGCGCTTCTCGACCTCGGTGATCCCGGACGGCACGCCGATGATGATGCGCGGCTTCACCAGCGTGCGGCGGTTGTGCACGCGCGTGATGAAGTAGCGAAGCATCGCCTCGGTCACCTCGAAGTCGGCG
>Ga0207681_10001153_pt1 | contig 17064 bp, 15 predicted proteins | sample KBSS53metaG_FD_184324 | JGI IMG/M metagenome (GOLD analysis project Ga0207681, IMG submission 184324) | Switchgrass rhizosphere microbial communities from Kellogg Biological Station, Michigan, USA - KBS S5-3 metaG (SPAdes) (version 2) | ecosystem: Host-associated > Plants > Roots > Rhizosphere... | reverse complement strand
TAAAAAGAGCAAGGTTCATACCATCCGCACACGGCATTTTTTGTTGCTAATTATCTGGAAGCAGCCACACACAGCAATCGCGTGAGCCTTGCTGCATTCATGAGCGGCACGCTAGTTCTCAAAAAAAGTCACAAGAGGTGCGCGAAAGTTCGCAGCGTAATGAACAGGTCTCCGCAAAGGATCCTACAAAAGGGATACAAAGCGGGTTGGCATGAGTCGTGCACTTCTGAGCGCTGGAGTGTTTCGCCGCAGACGTATTCCATGGGACGTAACGCTCGTGGAACGATTCAGGCGGCGGAGAAAGGGAAGGATCGAGCATCAATAGCCATGCTCAGATTCACAAACTTCCATGAAACATTGAGAGGAGGCGCACGAGTCTTTATGCAATATCAAAATGTCGAATTATCCGCGTTGGAGAACAATGATTTTCGAAAGGTGCTGTTCACGAACAAATATTCTCAGGTGGTCTTGATGAGCGTTCCGCCTGGTGAGGACATTGGCAGCGAGGTCCACGAAACCGTTGACCAGGTCCTGGTTTTTGTGAAAGGCGCGGGCCGGGCCGTAGTGGCGGGCAACACACACGATATTCACGCCGGCGATATGTTTGCTGTGCCGGCCGGAACGGAACACGATTTTATTAATACCGGAGACGAAGCTCTGAAACTGTTTACTGTTTACTCGCCGCCGGAACATCCGGACGGAGTGATCCATGCGACAAAAGCGGATGCGCTCGCTCATCCGGAAGAGTAAACATCGTCATTGAGCGCGCAAGTTATGTTGAGCTTGATATCGCTGGGTTAGATTGGCCAGGTCGAGGGCTTCATTCATCTTCTATGGTTCGTAGCAGTCATCTCGTTGACTAGTGGTCCATAGGCAATTCACTACTGGCTCGCATTAAACTGTTTAGGCGGCGACGCACGGGCCGGAGAAACAAGTTCTCTGACACTCTCGAGCAACCGATCGACGTCGGGCTTGGCCACGTAGGCAGTTGCCCCGGCTTCAATCGCTCTCTTCTTATCGTCATCGAAGGCTGCGCCCGAATAGAAAAGAACCGGCGTATGCGGGTCCATGACGCGCACTCGCCGGCACAATTCAACGCCATCAAGATCAGGCAACCAGGTGTCCAGCAAAAGAAGGTCGAAGTGTTCAGCTTGGACTAACGACAAGGCCTGGGCCGCAGTCCCGACGGCTCTGGTTTCGATGAAGGAGAACTTCAGCAACTCGCTTAACATTTCACGAGCGTCTTCATCGTCCTCTACGCAGAGAACTCGGGGCTGGGGGTTGGATAGCATGATTGGCTCCTAACTCGTGGAAAGGATAATCGCGGATCACAATTCGTGTCCCGCCCCCTGAAGTTTCAGGTCTGTTCGTCCTTGATTGGTGCGGATGCTCTAGAGCGCGCGTGCGTGCGCTAACGTACACCGCAAGACTCATGCCTACGAGGTGGCTCCTCAATCCTGGCCCTCGGTTTTTCTACCACCCCTTTCGCAAGCAGCATTCCACCTGAAGTGCTGTAAGAATCTAATTGATCCTCACACAATCGCGGACGCGTTCTTGTCCCGCGTTTGCGAAAACCTCCACAGATCGTGCGAGAAAATTCGCTGGATAAATAGCCGTTAGGGCCACACGCTCGCGCTGCTTCTCTCAATGAAGCATTTTCTGCGGTGTGTTTACGAGTCCAACGCGGGGCACATTCATTGCTATTTGCGTGGGTGGGAAAGGAGAGGCATATGCGCGGCAATAAGCAGTTTACCAACACGACTTTTACGAAACGTGTCGATCACGAGGCCGGCAATACGATTTTTCACATGAAAACAAACTGGCGCGGGTGAGTTGGCAAAGAGCGTGATCACGACGTGAGGCTTAGTTAGTTCAAAAGGAAGGCGAACAATGCAAACCAAAGAAATTCAAAAAAGTGAGTGGTCGGAGTTTTTCGACAATTTCAGCCGCAAGCACCAGGGAACGCCGGTAAGTATCGAGATCCTTGGGTTAGAGATCGGCGCACAGACAGAAGAGAAGGGATTGGCTCTCGAAGGAATTACTGTTGACCGGGACGAAACGTCGGGCCAGCGGATCACAATTATGGTGGGCGCCAGCGCGGACGATCATATAACGCATTCTATTAGCCGCCCGACCCAGGTGAGCCTCGAACAAACCGATGAAGCCGCGGACCTTGCATTAGCAATTAAGGGAGCGGATGGATCAACCGTACTACTGCGTTTTCAAGCGACGGCCCTGCCGGAGGTAGCCGATGCTGTCTCCCCTTGAACACTTCGGAGTTGGGCGGTTTTGGCCGACCACTACAAGAGACGTCCGCGCCGTTGTCATTCGGCTAATCATTGCGGTTGTCTTAATACTGTTGATTGGCGCGTTGAGTTGCTCTGCGGCATTGGCTGGAGGACGAATAGAACAGGCCGCCTTTCTGCTGCTGGTGAGCTGCGTTTTAGCCACTGCGCAAACGCGGACATTTACCCGGGACGATATTGAATACGCGCTGGACCTGCCGTCGCCGGCATGGCAAGTCATTTCCAGGTTGGACGTTCACGATCATTTTGAGTTCAGGTACGGAGATGACGCCGCGAATGGTTATTTGCGCCTCAGAAAGATGCTCGTGGATCCTGGTACAAGTGCGACCGAACTATTTCAGCGCGACGAAAGGTGGGAACTTCAACAGCTGCCGGGATACGTGCTCTGCCGCGACTGCAATGGCCGGAACTTTAAAGGAGAATTAAGCGGGTCAGTCTTCGAATACGAATATGTCAGTAGTGGAAAGCCGATGCACGGCCAGATCTATTATCTTCAGCTTGATAAGCGCACCATCTACGCTCTTCGCTTCACTGTGGCCGGCGACAAACTTCCAGCCGTTCGCGATCAGATAGACGCTATCGCGCGAAGCTTCCGCCTCAAGTAACCCGGCGCCTGCCTCATCAGGAAAAAATCTGCAAATGGTTCGATCGCAGGTGTCGCGATCAACACTGAGAAGAGCCGCTTTTTATCCGGCCTTCCTCATTGTTTAGTCTAGAGAATATAATCGCAGGCAGTACAAACTAAGCGCGCTTAGTGTTCGAACAACTATGCCCCCGCAAAATAAGACAGAACAAATACTGGTAGTCGATGACGATCAGGCGATCCGCTGGAGCCTCAGGGAAGCACTGCAAAGCTGGGGCTTCGCCGCGATTGAAGCGGGTTCGGTTGCAGAAGCCCTCACCACTTTCAACGCCGAGTTACCCGCGGCAGTCTTATTAGACATCGATCTTCCAGATGGCTCCGGGCTTGATGTCTTGCGGGAAATTAAGCGTGACCATCCTGATGCTATCGTGGTCATGATTACGGGTAATGTTCAGGTCGACAATACAATCTCAGCTTTGCGCGGCGGCGCTTACGATTTCATCGGCAAGCCCATCAGTCTGGAAGAGCTCCGTATCACCATCCGTAACGCGATTGAGGCGCGTCACCTTCGGCGAGAAGTAGCACAAGTCAGAAAAGAGCGCGCCAGGGAGTTTAACTTCCGACAGATCGTCGGTGAATCTCCGGCGATGAAAAAGATGCTGAGTCTCGCGGCAAAGGTCGCCGAAAGCGAAGTATCGTCGGTCTTACTACAGGGCGAATCCGGAACAGGCAAAGACCTTGTTGCGAAGGCGATTCATTACGGCTCCGAACGAGCGGAAGGTCCATTTGTCGCGGTGAATTGCGCCGCGCTGCCGGCCACTTTGATTGAGTCGGAACTCTTTGGTTATGAAAAGGGAGCCTTCACCGATGCGAAAGCCCGCAAGGAGGGACTGTTTGAGCAGGCCGAAGGTGGAACGCTTTTGCTAGACGAGATTGGCGAGCTGGAGCTCTCCCTGCAAGCGAAATTATTACGTGTTTTGGAGGAAGGTGCTTTCCGGCGGGTGGGCGGTTTAAAAGACATTCCGCTCGATGTGCGAGTACTCGCCGCGTCGAACCGAGATCTAAAAACCGAAAGTGAAGCCGGGCGTTTTCGCCTGGACCTTTATTACCGCTTGTCGATTATTCAAATCGACATCCCTCCCCTTCGCGAGCGCGGTGACGATGTACTGCTCCTGTCGCAACACTACATAGACACGATCGGCGCGAGATTGAAACGAAACACAAAAATCACCAGCTTGTCAGCGGAAGCAACCGAGGTCTTTCGAAATTACCGCTGGCCGGGAAATGTTCGCGAGCTTCGCAACGTCATTGAACGAGTATTAATCCTTGAGGACTCCGATCAGATTACAACGGAGTACTTACCGGGAGGATTACTTGCGCCGGCGCAGCTTGAGCGTTCTGCTCTTGCCAAAGGCGACGAAGCAGGTGCTCATTTTGTGCTGCCGAGTGAAGGGATGTCGCTCGACGAAGCGGAACTGTCTTTTGTTCGACAAGCGATCGACCGCAGTGGTGGGAACCAAACGCGCGCGGCGGCGTTGCTAGGCATTTCGCGCGACCAGCTCAGGTATCGGCTCAAGAAGCTCGACGAAATCCAGGGTGTCGTTGCGGCTGACAGTAAAACTTAACCCGGTATCCCCCATGACAGCCACAAATACAACCTCGCTCGATAGACTCGTTCCGCCGGAAGAGGCGCTGGAATATTCCAAAAAAGAACTGGCTGACATCAGGTTCGCGCTCGACGAGTCGGCGATTGTCGCTATCACCGATCAACGCGGCATCATCACTTTTGCCAACGATAAGTTCTGCGAAATTTCCAAGTATTCCCGCGAAGAATTGCTTGGTCAGGACCATCGCATCATTAACTCGGGTTACCATCCGAAAGAATTCATAAGAGACCTGTGGACCACAATAGCGAGCGGCAAGGTTTGGCGTGGTGAGATTAAGAATCGCGCTAAAGACGGAAGCTACTACTGGGTAGACACCACGATAGTTCCTTTTCTAAACACCGAAGGGAAACCTTATCAATACGTCGCCATTCGCAGCGACATCACTGAACGAAAGAGAGCAGAGGAACAAATCCGAGAGCAAGCGGCGCTTTTGGATCAGGCGCAAGATGCCATTCTCGTGCGCGATTTGAACCAGAACATTTTGTTTTGGAATAAAGGAGCCGAGCATCTTTACGGTTGGACGGCAGAAGAAGCGATAGGCAAGAACGCTGAGGAATTGATTTATAAAGAGCGATCGGCACAGTTTGATGCAGCGCGTCAGGCAGTAATTCAAAACGGTGAGTGGAAGGGGGAAGTACATCAGAGCCGGCGAGACGGCACCGAGATTATCGTTGAGAGTCGCTGGACATTAGTACGCGACGAGAGCGACACCCCGGCTTCTATTCTCGTGATCAATACTGACGTCACTGAAAAGAAGCGGATGGAAGCGCAATTTCTTCGCGCTCAAAGAATGGAATCGATTGGCACGCTCGCCGGCGGCATCGCCCACGATCTGAATAATGTTCTTTCGCCCATCTTGATGGCGATTGACATGCTTCAGTTGAAAACAACTGACGAGACAAGCAAAAGGTGGTTTGAAGTCCTTCGCGCAAATGCCGAGCGCGGCGCAAACATGGTGCGCCAGGTGTTGTCGTTTGCCAGGGGTGTAGAAGGCGAGCGGGTGGCGTTGCAGCCAAAGCATCTAATCAAAGAAATCGTCAAGATCCTGCGTGAAACTCTTCCCAAATCAATCGAGATCAATTTCAAGATACCCGACGACCTCTGGATCATTTCCGCCGACGCCACGCAAATGCATCAGGTTCTGATGAATCTGTGTGTAAACGCCCGCGACGCAATGCCCGAGGGCGGCTCCATTTCTATCAAAGCTGAAAATACTGTGGTGGATGAGAACTATGCGCGCATGCATCTGGAAGCCAAAGCAGGGCGGTTCGTCGTAATCAGCGTGTCCGATACCGGCCCCGGCATGACTCAGGAAATTCAAAGCAGAATCTTCGAGCCGTTCTTTACAACTAAAGAGATGTCGAAGGGCACCGGCCTGGGTCTTTCCACTGCGCTGACGATCGTAAAAAGCCATGGCGGCTTCATTAATGTCTACAGTGAATTGCATAAAGGAAGCCAATTTGCTTTGTATCTTCCGGCATTGGATGCGCCGGGCGCGATGGAGGCTTCGGCGGTAGAGACGAATCTTCCCCTGGGGAATGGTGAATTGATTCTGGTGGTAGACGACGAAGAATCAATTCGAGAGATAACGCGAGGCACACTCGAAACTTTTGGATATACCGTAGTGACTGCAGGTGATGGAACCGAAGCGCTGGCAATTTACGCCGACAAGAAAAATGAAATTGCGGCAGTGCTCACGGACATGGTTATGCCGTTTATGGATGGCCCAGCAACCATCCGCGCCTTGCAAAGAATGAATCCTGAGGTGCGAATCATCGCTGCGAGTGGCCTCGGGACAGGTCAGCGAGCTGGTGAGGGTGTCTTGGAGGGAGTAACGGTCTTTCTCAATAAACCGTATACCGCTGAAAAATTATTGAAGACGTTGGCCCAGGTTTTGGGAAAATAACTCCGCGACCCGCTAGTCTCAAGCGCGGGTTCTCTTTTTACAGAATTGCCTCTTGAGGACGTCGACGTTTGTCCCATGGATCGGTGAAATACGGATCTTTGGTGTGGTCGTGTCCGTCAAGCGCAAGCAGTTCCTTAATCACCGGCAGCTTGCTCTTCGCAAACTCTTCGACCGTGCCGTTGAATGCAATCTGTCCATCTCCAAGGACGATTACTCTGGTTTTGGGCAACTTGTCAGGCGGAGCTTCCAGGGTGATTACCTGGCCGTCTGCGCGGCCCACGGCACAATAGTTAGCGAGGTAAGGTAGTTCATAAATTTTCTTCGTGACATAGAGCGACGATATCTGCTTGACGTCGCGAGCTTGAATAACGAGATCGAGCACTTTGATCGCGACTATTGGATCAAGACTCATAGTCGGCTCGTCAAACAACATTATTCGCGGCCATCCAATCACAGCGCGAGCAATCTCAAGGCGACGCTTCATGCCCCCAGAGAGTTCTTGCGGGAGTTTGTTCTCCTCGCCATCGAGGCCAACAAACCGTAAAGCCTCGCGCACCGCTTTCTCAATTTTTTCATCGGGCCAACCGTGCTCTTTCAAACGATAGGCGGCGTTTTCGTAAACAGATAAACCGGTGAAGAGTGAATCGTCCTGAAATACCATTCCCATCAACCCGCCACGGATGGCGAGCAGCTCCGATTCTTTGAGCGTTTCGATGTGGCGACCCTGGATTAGGATTTGGCCCGAGTCTGGTTTTAAGAGGCCCATCGCCAACCGCAACAAAACGGATTTACCTGAGCCGGAGATGCCGGTTACGAACACCATCTCGCCCTGGGCAAGCGTGAAGTTGATGTCGCTAAGAATCGGCTGATCGCCGAAACTTAAAAAGACGTGCCGAAACTCGATTGCCGGCGGTTTGGTTTTGTCATCGAACTTCATCATTAGCTGCATCTCTTCTGTTATCGCCATCGATCGGCGCACTTAGATGTGACGCCATGCGCGGCGCTCGTGTGATTCGCAATGCTTGTGCCGTTCTTCAAACCTCCTCAACAAATCAGAACTTCTGTGTTCCGTGCGAAGGGCGCCCCGGGGCAACGTCTCCAGTGATCTGATGCTGCGAGAAAATCCGGCGCTCTCTGCGAAATACCTCGCAACTCCCAGCTCAAACCCACTCCTTTTCAGCAGAAAAACCTGCCCAGCAGCGTGACAGGCGGCGCGGTACGGGTCGTGCACATACGCAAATCAATCGCGGTAGCTCGCCGGCGAAGCAAGCGGATCGCGACTGGCAGGGAGCGACCTTATATGAAAATCCTGTTAGCAGTTGATGGTTCGCCTTGCAGCGATGTGGCGGTTGAAGAGGTCGGCCGCCGTCCCTGGCCTGAGGGTTCGTCGGTGAAAGTCCTGAATGCGTTTGAACTCCCGCTGCCGGCAACACCCGAAGGTTGGGCCTTACCTCCCGATTACTTTGATGAGTTGGATCAAGCCATGCGAACACAAGCCCAATTCATTATTGACCGCGGGTTGGAAAGGCTTAGAGCGACACTGGACAAAACGATCACAATCGAGGGCCAGTTCCTCGCCGGACCGCCACGCTCCGTGATTCTGGATGAAGCGGAACGCTGGGGCGCGGACTTGATCGTAGTGGGCTCGCATGGCTACGGCAGGTGGGAACGTTTTCTGCTGGGCTCCGTTTCGCAGTCAGTCGTTTCACATGCGAAGTGTTCCGTCCAGGTAGTTCGATGCCCAGATGCAAATCAAACTGGTAAAGAAACCGATCCTTCGAAAGAGAAGAAATAAAAGTCATGGCCAAAGTACTAATACTTGGAGGCGGGTTTGGCGGCGTCGTTGCCGCAAAGCGTCTTGCCGAACAATTAGGTGACGAACATCAAATTACGTTGGTCTCACGTAGCCGGTATTTTGTTTTTTATCCGGCGCTAGTGAGACTAGCTTTCGGCAAGTGCGAACAGGAAGACGTTTCATTCGACCTGCGCCATGCGATGTTGGACCGCCGGGTGAATTTCATCGAAGCCGAAGTCGCACGAATCGATCCCTATAAACGCAAAGTGACGATCGCTCACGGAGAAGTTGAGGGAAAACTTCCCTACGACTATATGATATTTGCGCTGGGTCGCCGGCTGGCCACCGAGCGAATCTCCGGATTTTATGAACATGCTCATCATCTGCTGAACGTTGATAAGGCCATCAGGTTTGGTAAGGCAATCGCCAACTTTCACGACGGACGAGTCGTCATTGGCCAGTGTGCAGGTGCACGACTGCCAATCCCGATTTACGAAACCGCCTTCGCGTTAGCAAAAAGGCTTGAAGAAAATAATGAACGCGAGCGGGTAAGGATAACTATCGTTAGCCCAGACGCGATTGGTTCGGAATTTGGCGATTCCGATGTCGGGATCAAACTTCAGAAGGCGCTCGATCGCCACCAAATCGAATTCCTTCCGGATTTTCCAATCGAAAAGGTGACCGAACACGTCGCCATGAGTGAGAGTGGTAGGGCAATCAACTTCGACCTCCTGATGCTGATGCCCCCCTTTCGAGGCGCTTCGGCAGCCTTATATCAGGGAATAACTAGTGACGCTTACATCAATGTCGATTGGTCGATGCGCGTCATCGGGGTTGGCGGCATGTATGCAGTGGGCGACTGCGTGAATTTCCCTGGTCCAAAGATGGGTCACATGGCCTTGCGTCAGGCTGAGGTCGCCGCCGCGAATCTGGTCGCCGAGATCGAAGGGCACGAGCCGGTCGCACACTACGAGCACGAGATGAGATTGGTAATTGAGGGTGGTGGCGACAGCATCTATTTGCACAAGGATATTTGGACCGACGAACCCAGCAACGTCCGGCAAGGTCGTTTCTGGAGTTGGGCGAAGCGTGCTCAGGAGAAGTATTGGGAGACAGCAACCTTCAACATAAAGAAGTTCCAGGTTTAGTGAACCTGTAGTCAGCGAAGATTAAACAGACGGCAAGCTTCGCCCTGGTTAAAGGAAGTCGACGATGAAAGCCAACGTTTTTCGAGGGAAGGACGACATTCGAATTGAAGAAGTAGAAAAACCTCGCGCGGGCACCGGCGAGGCGGTTATCCGCGTGACGCTAACCACGATCTGCGGAACCGATCTGCACATCGTCAGGGGCGAGTATCCAGTTGCTCCTGGTTTGGTCATTGGTCACGAGCCGGTCGGTGTGATTGAAGAACTTGGCGCCGGGGTCACCGGTTACGAGATTGGCGATCGCGTATTGGTCGGTGCAATTACGCCGTGCGGTCAATGCCGCGCCTGTTTGTCAGGTCACGCTTCCCAATGCGGACACGGTGAAGGTTACGAGGCGCTTGGCGGTTGGCGATTTGGCAACACCATCAACGGCGCCCAGGCCGAATACCTTCGAGTACCGTATGCCCAGGCTAATCTGGCGAAGATTCCGCAGGAGCTCAGGGATGAACAGGTAGTCTTGCTTGCTGACATTGCTTCGACCGGCTTCGGCGGAGCGGAGGCAGCAAACATACGAATCGGGGATTCCGTCGTAGTTTTCGCGCAGGGTCCGATCGGTTTGTCTGCGACGGCTGGCGCGAACCTGCTCGGCGCGTCGCTAATCATCGGCGTTGATGGAGACGATCACCGGCTGGCAATGTCGAAACGAATGGGCGCCGACATTGCTCTGGACTATCGTGATGTAGATGTCGTCAGTGAGATCAAACGTTTGACCGGCGGCGGTGCGGATGTCGCCATCGAGGCGCTCGGTACGCAACAAACATTCGAGAGCGCCTTGCGAAGTCTTCGACCTGCGGGAACGCTGTCGAGCCTCGGAGTGTATTCCGGGAAACTCGAAATTCCTTATGAAGCGTTCGCAGCAGGTATTGGAGACCATAAGTTAGTCACCACACTTTGCCCTGGCGGCAAGGAGCGGATGCGGCGTTTGATGGAAGTCGTTCGTCACGGCCGGGTCGATTTTACGCCGCTGCTTACGCACAGTTTCCGCCTTGATCAAATCGGTGAAGCGTACAGTCTTTTTGGTGAGCGGCGAGACGGGGTGATGAAGGTAGCCATCAGGCCTTAATTGTTTTTTACAAAACGCTCATGACTGAAAAGATGAAAATTCTGATCGCCTACGACGGCTCCGAGTTTGCGGATGTCGCGATTGAGAATCTTCGCAGCGCCGGCTTGCCAAGCGAGGCTGCAGTATTAGTGATGTCCGTTGCAGATGTCTTCGTTCCACCCGCGATCGGGGAAGAGGACATGTTTCCACCTCACGAGCCGGAAGTTGTCCGTCGTGCTCACGAATGTGCCGAACAAAAACTTCGGGAAGCTGAGGAAATGGCGAAGCGGGCCGAGGAACTCGTCAGAGGAAACTTCCCGGATTGGCAGGTTCGCCACGAAGCAGTTGCAGACTCACCGGCCTGGGCGCTGATCAGTAAAGCCGACGAATGGAAGCCTGATCTCGTTGTGATGGGGGCACGCGGACACTCGGTCCTAGGCGGGAGATTAATACTCGGAAGCGTTTCGCAAAGAGTTCTTTACGAGGCTAAGTGTTCTGTTCGCATCGCCCGCGGCCCGCGCCCGGATGTTCATTCCCCGATTCGGATTCTAATCGGCGTTGACAATTCTAAAGACTCCAGCGCTGCAGTCGAGGCGGTGCGCAATCGAACCTGGCCCAGGGGAACTGAGGTACGAATGCTGGCGGTGGTCGACACGGTTATGGCGATCACACCCGATCCCTCTCAGCCGGCAGCCATGAAATGGATTGAAGTGGGCGATGAAGAAAACTGGGATGCAGTGCGTCAGATCTTTGAACCGTCAGCAGAAAAACTTCGTGGCGGGGGACTGGATGCCGCAGTAATGATCCGCAGAGGGAACCCCGCAGACGAGATAATCGACGAAGCTGAAACCTGGGGTGCTGAGTGCATCTTTGTTGGAGCTAAAGGGACCAGAGGAATTGAGCGTTTACTGCTTGGAAGTGTTTCCTCGGCAGTTGCGGCACGCGCACGCTGTTCAGTTGAAGTTGTCCGACCTGTTTGAGGGCGAGCGAAAACAGAGGCACTTCAGGTTAACTTCCAACGCATAAAGACCTCTGCCAGCGCTGTTGGTTTTCCCTCAAGGCTCTGGGAAAAAGCCCGCAGGTTCATCCCTACTTTCCCGTGAAACGCAGGAAAAGAGACGTCTCCGATTCGGCATGATGATTGCGCTGACAGCCCTCGGAGGAAGGATTTAATTAACACCTTCCCGGATAGGACGGATGCAAAAATGATTCACAATAGAGGAAATAATTTCCGCCTGGTGCTGCTCACCGAGATTTTGATAGTGACGGCGCTGCTTGTCTGCGGAGCTACCGTCGCCGGTGCGCAAGGCCGCGCGGTGACGAAGAGCACGCAGATTGCTCTCCAGCAACCTCTTTACAACGAGTATCGCGGTGTGCGCATTGGCATGAGCACGGCAGAGGTGCGAACTAAACTCGGCGCCCCAATGCAACCTGGGGACGATATGGATCTTTACGTCTTCTCCGACAAAGAGACGGCACAGATCGTCTACGACACTGCGCACGCAGTCAAAACAATTTCGGTTGACTACGCGGGCGGCATCGGCGCTCCTGACTACAAATCCATAGTGGGGACTGACGTTGAAGTAAGGGCAGACGGATCATTGTACAAGCTTGTGCGCTACGACAGTCTCGGCATCTGGGTCTTTTACAACCGCACGGCCGGCGACGCGCCAACCGTCACGATCACGATCCAGATGAGTCCAGTCCGCTAAGTCGGGTCTCTTCAACGGGCACGGCGCACGGCTGCTGGATTTTGGCACACTCGCGCGGATAACAAGCTACGGCCGGCAGTAACGGCGCGAACAAAGATGCCGACCTAACCCACAGGAGTTACACGACTGTATGCCGCTCACTTCAACCGAGACCCAGTCGCTTACGCGAATTCAACACCTCGATCACCCTCCAGTGGCAACCGCCGTCAAGCGATCGGCGGCGCGTTTCAAACAACTGAAGCACATGATCGGCAACACCCCGTTGCTTGCCATTCGCTTCGCGTTTCGCGGAACCGAGCGTGTCATCTATGCCAAGGCCGAGCACCTCAACATGACCGGCAGCATCAAGGATCGAATGGCGTTTCACATTCTCAAACGCGCCTATCAGGATGGCCACATCGAGCCTGGCGACACCATTGCTGAAGCTACCAGCGGCAATACGGGAATTTCTTTTGCCGCGATTGGCAAAGCGTTGGGCCACCAGGTGATCATCTTTATGCCCGACTGGATGAGCGAGGAACGGGTGGCCCTGATCAAGAGCCTGGGAGCCAGAGTCGTGCGGGTGCGCCGCGATGAAGGCGGCTTTGTTGGCAGCATTCGCATGACTGAAGACCTGGCGCTGGGTGAGCCGCATGTGTTTCTGCCGGCGCAGTTTGCAAATGAGGCCAACGTCGAAGCGCACGAAAAAACCACTGGACCTGAGATTTGGTGGCAGCTTTACTTTCGTTCAATCCGACCCGATGCCTTTGTCGCCGGCGTGGGCACGGGCGGCACGATAATGGGCGTCGGAAGATTTCTTCGTAGCCGCAACCCGGCGATCAAACTGCATCCGCTGCAGCCAGCCGAGTCGCCCACTCTCTCAGTCGGGCATAAAGTTGGGCAGCATCGCATCCAGGGTATCTCTGACGAGTTCATCCCTTCAATCCTGGAGCTGGAAAAACTCGATCCGGTGGTGAGCGTGCCGGATGGCGACGCAATCCTGATGGCCCAGAAACTGGCAGCCGGCCTTGGTCTGGCAGTGGGAATTTCATCGGGCGCCAATTTTCTCGGCGCCCTCATGACCCAGAACAACATGGGCGCTGACGCTGTCGTCACCACCGTCTTTCCCGACGACAACAAGAAATACCTGAGCACGGATCTGCTACGGGATGAACCGGTGAAGCCTACCTACCTGAGTCCTGAAGTGGAGCTACTCGGCTACGAAGCACTGAAGAGAGTTTGCTATACGTGTTTTGATGAAGAAGACTGAACTAAACCCGCCTTGCACACAAAGCGCTCAACATCAGTACCGAGAGCGGTAGCGACCGGCCCAATACTCTTCACAAACTCCCCGTTTTCAAATTGAATCTTTGGCCGGTCGCTACCGCTCCCGGTTCTGATGCGCCCGCCAACTACCAGCGTAAGACGAGGTCAAAGTCGGCGCGGTAGCGATCCGAAGCGGCGCGCCGGAGAGGAAAGTAATCCGGTTGCCACATCTTGCGGCGAACTGTTTCTTCCAGCATGTCGAGGTCCACTTGCGCCAGGCCATCGCGTTGCGCTTCGCGCGCCACCGCCAAAGCGACTTTGAATGAAACCTCACGCACTTGCTCGAGCGGCGGGTAGAGTGGCGCGTTAGGTTCGTGCAACGATGGCGCAAACTCGCTTAGCACGCGCGCAGCGGCGGCAAACATCGCATCTGTGACGCGGCGCGCGCCAGACGCGATCACGCCCAGCCCAACGCCGGGGAAAATAAATGAGTTGTTGCACTGACCAATCTGAACGACGCGTTCATCAATATTAACTGGCGGAAAAGGACTGCCGGTGGCGACCAGAGCGCGCCCATGTGTCCATTTGAAAAGGTCAATCGGAGTCGCTTCGCTTTTGGAAGTAGGATTCGAAAGCGGAAAAATTATGGGCCGGTCGACATGTTTTGCCAGCTCGCGAACGATCTCTTCCGTGAACGCGCCTGGCTGTGCGGAGGTGCCGATCAGAATAGTAGCTTTTATATTCCTGATCACATCGATGAAGTTGGGTTTGGAAGCATCCTCGAGCTGCCAGCTTCGCGTTACTTCCAGCGGCTGAGCGTACTTTTGTTTGAATGCCTCGACCTGCATGCGTCCTGCGTGCACCAAACCCTGACTGTCAACCAGCCATAGCTTGCGGCGCGCCTCGAGTTCCCCCGCGCCTTCAACCATCATCGCGGCAACGATCTGATCACAGATGCCGATCGCCGCCGATCCGGCGCCGAGAATTACTATTCGCTGGTCGCTGAGTTTCCTTTGGATCACCCTGGTCGCTGCCAGCAGACCGGCGACGGTGACGGCGCCCGTCCCTTGTATGTCGTCATTGAAGGTGCAGAGCCGGTTTCGATAGCGCTCAAGAATTCTCGGCGCGTTGTGCTTTGAAAAGTCTTCCCACTGCAGCAGCACGTGGGGGAACTTCAGCTGGACCGCAGAAACAAAGGCTTCAATGAAGTCGTCGTAGTCTTTGCCACGCACGCGCTCATGCCGCCAGCCGAGGTAAAGCGGATCATTGAGTAACTCGCGGTTGTCCGTCCCGACGTCGAGTAGGATCGGCAACGTCGTAGCCGGATTAATTCCGGCGCAGAGTGTATACAGCGAAAGTTTGCCCACTGGGATCCCCATGCCGCCAACGCCAAGATCGCCCAGGCCGAGGATGCGCTCGCCGTCAGTGACTACGATTACTTCCGGATTTTGCACGGGCGCATTGTTGAGGAGGGAAAAAATCTCGTTACGATAAGGATAAGAAATATATAAACCGCGCGGCCGCCGAAACACGTGGCTGTATTGGCTGCAGCCGTCGCCTACCGTCGGCGTGTAGATGATCGGCATCATTTCAGTCACGTGTTCCTGCAGCAGGCGGTAGAAGAGTGTTTCGTTGCGATCCTGGAGAGCAGTGAGAAAAACATAACGTTCGATGTCGTTATCCTTGCGCCGGTAATTCTCGTAAACGCGCGTCAACTGTTCTTCGATTGTCGAAGTGTGCAGCGGGAGCAATCCCAACAGCCCTAACTCGCGTCGTTCTGTTTCGGAGAAGGCGGTGCTTTTATTGAGTAGCGGATCGTCGAGCAGCCGGGCGCCGGTAATCGAAGTGGTTTGGCATTCTGGTTCGGCGAGGTCAAGTACTGAGATCGTCATGGTGCACTTCCTTTTTGTGACCTCGCCGTCGGTAAGGCCGGTCGCTGACGCTCCCGGTTCTGCATTAGTCGATTCTGGCGAGATCGGGCAGACGTCTAGCAGTCAGCCGCAGGCATCGGTGATTGGATAACTATTGCGTCTCGCCGAAAGAACCTCCAGCGAGATCTTAAGCCGTTAGTCCAGACGTTCAATTCAACGGCACCATCCCGATATGCCCGACATGAACGTTTATGGGCACGAGATGGGCTTCTCTGCTACCGGCAAACTGAAACTCCATTAACTCGTATTGTCCCGGCGAAACCATCAAGGTTCGCACGGTAAAGTGGGCGGCTTTTTCGCGCACGGCCGGGGTGCAGTGGAAAGACACGACCAGGTTCTTTGCTATTTCGTTCACACCTTTGTAGATGTACGTGCACGCTTCGCCGCGGGCCATAGCCGCGTCGTCATGGACAAACAGGTATTGGCCTCTCAGCGGCACGTCCATCAGAGTTACCGCGTAGTCAAAATTCATGACCGCCTTTTCTTTGGTCACCGGATTAGCGGCGTTGGTGACCGACGGCGCCGAGCTGCTTAGAGCGACAACAAAAAGAAGCGACAGGAACAAAAGAAAACTCTTCATGATGATCTCTCCTTTCAAATATCTTTACCTGGCGCGATGGCGCGTCGGGTCAAAACAACCATGAAGTTGCAACGCTCGTGCCCGATGTATTTACAGTGTTTTTGGAGTATTAGATGAGAAAGAGAAGGGTACGACCGCGCTGGCTGCGGAAAGTTCCGCAGTCGGCTGGAGAAAGGTCGCAGTCAGGATGGCGTGCGGCCGGGCCTTGCTGGGCCAGGCGAAGAAGGGAGTGAGACCCTGACCAGATTATGGCTTTGCCATTGGGAGAGTTATTCTCAGCACCAACGTTCGCAAGTAGTCGGCTTTGCACAAAAAGTCGGGATTTGACCTTCCCCAGGCCCGAAGGGCCGACAATTATTAGCCATGCCCGTAAGGGCGTGGGAAACGGCCCAAGGAGATAGAGCACCGAAGGTGCGACAGTTCCCCACATTCGTCACCAGAAGATTTGAGCGTGATTGCTGCCGCACCTTCGGCGCTCCGTCTTAATTCTGGTTGAGCCCACGCCCTCACGGGCGTGGCTATTAACTAACGGCCCTTCGGGCCTAATCCGTTGCAACTTCAGTTCGAATGGCTGACTCTTTATGCAAGGATTAGTAGTCCGAAGTTTTCGGGTCGTCGGGTTTCTTTGTGAACCCTGAAACATTCCACCTGCTCTCGATGTTCTTGAAGAGCTTCAAGCTGTTGAAGAAACCGCTCGCGCCGCCACCACCCAACCTTGAGCCTTCCTGGCCGGCGATCCTCGAGCCTTCCTGGCCCGCGATCCTTGTACCTTCCTGTCCGGCGATACGGGTACCTTCTTGTCCGGCGATGCGCGTACCTTCTTGTCCGGCGATCCGCGTACCTTCCTGGCCGGCGATGCGCGTACCTTCCTGGCCGGCGATGCGCGTGCCTTCCTGACCGGCGATCCTTGTACCTTCCTGACCGGCGATCCTTGTACCTTCCTGTCCAGCGATCCGCGTGCCTTCCTGTCCGGCGATGCGCGTACCTTCTTGACCGGCGATGCGCGTACCTTCTTGACCGGCGATGCGCGTACCTTCCTGGCCGGCGATGCGCGTACTTTCCTGTCCGGCGATGCGCGTACCTTCTGGTCCG
>Ga0207681_10001145_pt1 | contig 17117 bp, 11 predicted proteins | sample KBSS53metaG_FD_184324 | JGI IMG/M metagenome (GOLD analysis project Ga0207681, IMG submission 184324) | Switchgrass rhizosphere microbial communities from Kellogg Biological Station, Michigan, USA - KBS S5-3 metaG (SPAdes) (version 2) | ecosystem: Host-associated > Plants > Roots > Rhizosphere... | reverse complement strand
CGGTCGACAACGTGCGGTTCTATTGAGGACGTCCATGCGCCGAATCCATCATTGCGCAACTCTGGTCCCGATCCTGGCCGTCGCAGTCTCGTGCGGCGACGGCGGCACCGACGGCGACGCGGGCGGCACGCTCTGCGCGCTGGCGCCAAGCATCCAGTGGAGCGGCACCGCCCCGGTGATCACGCCCCGCTCGGACGCGACGCACGCTCTGACGGCCGTGAAGGATCCCTCCGTCGTGCAGTTCAACGGACGCTGGCACGTGTTCGCCAGCATGGTGAGCACGGCGGGCGCCTACAACATGGTCTACACCAGCTTCACGGACTGGAGCGAAGCCCCGACCGCGCCGCTCGCGTACATGGATCAGACGCCCGGCTTCAACACGTACGTCGCCGCGCCCGAGCTGTTCTTCTTCCGCCCGCAGAACAAGTGGTACCTCGTCTTCCAGTCGGGGCCGCCGATGTATTCGACCGCCGACGATCCCGGCGATCCGAAAGGGTGGTCGGCGCCCAAGCCGTTCTTCGCGGCCGAGCCCGCGATCGTCGCCGGCAACGGCGGCGGCTGGCTGGACTTCTGGGTGATCTGCGACGACGCCGCCTGCCACCTGTTCTTCTCCGACGACCACGGCCGCTGGTACAAAAGCAAGACGGCCATCGACCAGTTCCCGAACGGCTTCGGCGAGCCGGTCGTCGTCCTGCAGGACACGAACGCCGGTCGGATCTACGAGGCCTCGAACGTCTACAAGCTGAACGGAACGAACCAGTACCTCGCGATCATCGAGGCGTTCGATCAGACGTCGGACAATCGCCGCTACTTCCGCTCGTGGATCGCCGACAGCCTGGAAGGACCGTGGCTTCCCTGGCAGGCGAGCGGGTCGTTCCCGTTCGCCGGCGAGCGCAACGTCGCGTTCGACGGCGCCGCGTGGACGCGCGACATCAGCCACGGCGAGGCGATCCGCGCCGGCTACGACGAGACGCTGGCGCTGGATCCCTGCCATCTTCGCTACGTGTTTCAGGGCGCCGATCCGACGGCGAACACCGGCGGCGACTACAACAAGATCCCCTGGCAAATCGGCGTAATCTCCCAGGTCGAGTGACATTCTTACGCAGCATCATCGTCGGTCTGGCGCTGACGCTCGCCGCTTGCGGCGGCGCCTCGCCCAAGGGCGCGTGCCAGCCCGCCGGCGACGCTGGAACCGGCGGAACGGGCGGCACCGGCGGCGCCTGGCAATACACGAACCCCGTCATCAAGGGCGACTGGAGCGATCCGGGCGTGGTGCGCGTGGGCGAGGACTACTACTCGGTTCGTTCGACGTTCGGGTGGCAACCGGGCCTGGCCGTGGCGCACTCGAAGGATCTCGTGCACTGGGAGTACCTGGGGAACGGCTTCGCGGCCTCGCCCGCGATCGCGACGGGCGAGGTCGCGAACGGCATCTGGGGATCGGAGATCATCTTCAACCCCAACACGCAGATGTTCATGATCTACGCGACCTACAGCGGAATCTCGGTGTTCGAGTCGGCGCGGCCCGAAGGCCCGTACACCGCCGTTCCCGGCGGGCTGATCGTGGAAGGCTACGATCCGGGCGTGTTCGTCGACGACGATGGGCGCGTTTATTTCGTCAGCAGCACCGGCAAGATCGCGGAGCTCAGCGCGGACGGAAAGACGGTGCTCAATCCCGCCGTGTCCTCGTACGCGGCCTGGAACGAAGGCCCGGAGCTGTTCAAGCGCGGCGACTACTACTACGTCACCTGGTCCAGCAACGGCACCGAACGCGGCGCCGACGGAATCATCAACTCGGCGCGCGCGACGACGCTGGCGGGGCCCTGGGTTCCCGATCCGACCAATCCGGTGATGCAGAACCTGAACAACGGCACCGATCCCGACCACCCGTTCGAAGGGCCGCAGCACCCGGAGGTGATTCAAACGCAGAACGGCGACTGGTTCGTCACCTTCCACACCTGGGAAAACAATTACGGAACTCTGGCGCGGAACATGTGCCTCGAGCCGGTCGTCTGGACGGATGACGGCTGGTGGCGGCCCAAGAACGGCCGGAAGCCGAGCCTCGTCAACGACGGACCGAACCTGCCGTTCACGCCCTACGAGATCCAGCGCAGTGACGACTTCTCGTCGCCGGCGCTTGGCCCGCAGTGGTTCTTCCACACCACGCCCGACAATTCCGGAAACAGCTGGTCGCTTTCGGACAGCCCCGGTTATTTGCGAATCAAGACCCGGGAGGGCGACGTCAATGGCGCCGCCGCATATCAGGGCCTCCCGCTGCAACGTATCGATCTGAAACATTTCGACGCCGAGACGGTGGTCTCGTTCGATGCGCAAAGCGGGGGCGAAGCCGCGGGTCTCGTGCTGCACTCGACGCTCGCCTTCAACGTCACGTTCGCACTGACCCGAACGGACGCCGGCAACGCGATCGAGCTGGCGTCCTTCACGAATCCCAATGTTCGTACCGCCGGTCCAAACGCGACCCGCACCGCCATCGCCGCGGTTCCGTTTGACGGCAGGTCGGTCCATCTGAAGGTCAGCTTCGACGGTCACGAGAACGCCGCGTTCTCCTTCAGCAGCGACGGTTGTGCATGGAAGGACGTGGGCACGCCGATCAGCGTCGGCCTCGGCGGCCAGGTCGATCTCAGCTGGCGCTTGCAAGCGTGGACCGGCGCGACGATCGGTCTGTTCGCCGTCAAGAAGGGCGCAACCACCGACAATTACGCCGACTTCGACGCGTTCACGGTCACGAACCGCGACTGACGGCGCGGGTTTCGAAACTTTCGCGGTCACCCGCCACCGATTGCGGGCGTGTTTCGAAACTTTCAAGCGCACGCGCCAACGTGTAGTCCGATACCGCAAAGCCGCGCCCGCGCGGAAGAGTCACGCAAGCGTTCGTTGACCGCTCGAGCAGAATGGAAATAATCGCAGGCTCGCGGCGACACGTTGCACAGGCGACGAACATGACGAAGATTCTGCGATTCCGCAGTCCCGACGCTCCCGACTCCGCGGCCGCCCCAGCGGCGGACTGGCGCCGGCATCCAGCCCAGAAGAGCGGCGTGACCCCAGAACGACCGCACCTGCTGGACTTCATTGCGCACGATCTCATGAACGACCTGGGCGCGGCCCAGATGTGCGCGGCGGCGCTCCAGAAAAGCGAGCTCGCGCAGCAGCAGGGCGGATCGGCCGATTTCCTGCGCGTGCTCCAGCAGTCGCTCCTGCACATGGAACACCTCGTCGCCGACCTTCGCGACGTCCGTCAGATGCAGCTGCGTCGATTCGTGTTGAACCCGACCGCCATATCGCCCGCCGCATTGATCTCGGCGGCGGTCGACGCGGCGGCGCCGTACGCGGACGGCCGTGACATCGCGCAGGTCTGCGCGCCCGGACTTCCTCCCGTGCTGGCCGACGAGCCACGCATCCGGCGGGTGTTCGCAAACCTCGTCGGAAACGCCGTCAAGTTCACGGACACGCAGGGGACGATCGTGGTCGGCGCGCGCCCGGGAACGACGCCCGACGAGGTGATGTTCTTCGTCCGGGATGACGGCGAAGGGATGACGGAAGCCGATCAACGCCGGATATTCGAATCGGGCTGGCACCCGACCGGCGGAAGCCGATCCGGTACCGGCTTCGGCTTGATGATCTGCCGCGGCATCATCGAGGCTCACGGCGCGCAAATCGTCGTCACAAGCCGCCCGAACGTCGGCAGCACGTTTGAATTCGCGCTGCGAAGCGCGGCGCGCCAGCAGACGGACCGCGCGGCCGAGTAGGCCAGCCGGCGTTAGAGGGCGCGCTTGCGCAGCTTTCGTCGACTTTCGTCCTCTCGATGATCCCAGTAGTGGGAATGTTGTACGGATCGACCCGTAATCGAAGGCCTTACGCTGGCATAACAAAAAAATAGGTGCATTTTCGCGCAAGCGCGGATGGACAAGCCGGTGAACAGCGGTCCGGAGTCGGCTGATGCCGATCCCGGAGAGGAGATCCTCGTCGATCGGGCGCGCACGGGCGACATGAGCGCGTGCGCGGTGTTGATGCGGCGGTACAACCAGCGGCTCTATCGGGTGGTCCGCTCCGTGTTGAAGACGGGCTCGGACGTCGAGGACACGATGCAGGACACTTACCTCGCAGCGTTGCGTAACCTCGATCGATTCGAGGGACGCGCGCCGTTCGGGACCTGGTTGCTCCGGATCGGGACGAACACCGCGCTGGCACGCATGCGCCAGCGCATGCGCGTGGTGCAGCTGGATGATCTGCCCGATCTCGACACGCTCGAGCCGATGCTCGATCGAACCGCCGCGCGCACCCCGGAGCAGCACGTGTCCGGCTCCGAGATCATGGCCATCGTCGAGGCGGCCATCGATCGGCTGCCGTACGACTACCGGCAGGTGTTCACGCTGCGGACGATCGAGGGGCTCGACACGACCGATACCGCCAAGGTGATCGGGATCGGCGAGGACGCGATCAGGCAGCGCCTGCACCGCGCGCGCGAGATGCTCCAGGCCGACATCGGTCGGGTCGACAGCGCCATCCGCAGGGCATTCGGATTTCTCGGCCGTCGCTGCAACCGCGTCGTCGACAACGTTCTGCGGAGGCTCTCCGACGATCCCCTGAACGATTGGAACTGAGCTGACGACGCGTCAGCGCGCTGACGTTTGCGCGGGCCGTTGTTGGGCGATCGCCACAAGGGAAACCTCGCATCGTTGCGACAGATTGTTGTCACGTCGGCAACAATAAAAGGACAACGATTACCGTCGGGTGACAAGCGCATGTAAACAACGCTCGTCGTCACAAAATCCGCTTCCGCGACTCTTCATGATCACGCCCATACGACATGGGTCATTGGTCAACGGATCAAGTTTCAGGAAACAGTGGAAGGAAGGAGCGCGGTAATGCGACCAAACAACGGCTTCACGACATCACGACGCCTCACTTTGGCGTTGCCTCTCGTACTACTCGGCGGCGCGGCATGCGACAACGCGGCGCCGGCCGACGACGACATAACGACCAAGCAGTCCAAGCTAACCCCCTCGACGGCCCCGCAGATCGATCCCACGACGATCCCGCGGTTCGCGACGAACTTCACGCGGCCGTATCCGTTCGTTGCCACACGAAATGCCGCGGGCCAGAACGAATACACCGTCCAGATCAACACGTTCCGGGCCCAGCAGCTGCCTTCGGGGTTCCCGCAGACGACGCTGTTCGGGTACGGCGGCAACGTTCTCACGGATCCCAGCGGCAACCCGTCGGTGGACGGAACCGGCCAGGTGGCGTTCAGGCTCACCTCGCCGGGCCCGAAGTTCGAGCAGACCAAGGGCGTCCCGGCGCTGATTCACTACCGCAACATGCTGACCGGATCGCACCCGCTGGCCGTCGACCCGACGCTGGACTGGGCGAACCCCAACAACTTCCCCAAGCCGACGCCGCCGTTCGCGCCGTTCCCGCCCGGGTACCCGCAGGCGCAGTCGCCGATCGCGCACACGACGCACACGCACGGGATCGAGGTGCTCCCGCAGTTCGACGGGACCCCCGACACGTGGTTCACGAACAACGGCATCCACGGTCCGGAGTTCGTGTCGAACGACTACACGCAGCCGAGCAGCAACCAGTCGGCGGCGTTCTGGTACCACGACCACGCGTTCGGCGTGACCCGCCTGGACGTGGGCATGGGCCTGTCGGGCTTCTCGATGCTGCGTGACCCGAACAACGCGCTCGACCGGCTGGGGAACTCCGACATCCTCGGGATGGAGGACGTCTACCAGTGGAAGCGGACATCGGGTGTGGCGCCGAACAACAGCACGACGCGCACCCAGGGCTCGTTCTCGGTGTCGCTGACGAATCCCGGCACCACGGAGCTCCGGAGCGATCCGTTCGCGGTGACGGCGACGCTGCCGTCGAGCTTCCTGATCGACGTCTTCATCCCGACCGGCGGGGCGGTGGGCAACGCGTTCCTGTTCGTCGACTGCCCGAGCAAGGGGTTGACCCGCTTCAGCATCGGCAACGTCAGCCTGTCCGGCCGCACGCAGAACGCGTTCAACACGCTGACCTTCAACCAGGTGCCGGTGAGCCAGATCGGCAACTCGTGCGTCGACTTCCGCATCACCGTCAGGCTGCAGGGTGTCGGTTCGGGCACCTACCGGCTCGACAACATCCGAGGCCCGGCCGTCGTCCAGTCGACGCCGCTGCCCACCCGCGAGTTCGAGGTTCCGCTGCTGGTGCAGTCGCGCTCGTTCCGCACCGACGGCGAGATCTTCTACCCGCTGGCCACGGAGGCCCCGCCCGGTGAGACGGTCGGCGCCAACCCGGACGTCAACCCGTACTGGCTGCTGATGTTCGACGGCGAGACCAACGTCGTCAACGGGCAGGTGTGGCCGAACATGAACGTGCAGCGGCACGCGTACCGGTTCCGGTTCCTGAACTCGTCGAACCAGCGCTTCTACCGGTTCCAGCTCTCGAACGGGATGCCGTTCACGATCATCGGCGACGACGGCGGCTACCTGCGCACCGCGCAGAACGTCACCGCCTTCAACGAGGGCGTCACGGAGCGCGTCGACACCATCATCGACTTCTCCAACCTCCCGGTGGGCACGCAGGTCGTCCTGCAGAACGTCGAGCAGCGGCAGCCGCCGATCGGCGCGGCCGCGAATCCGAACACGGACGGCACTGTCATGCGGTTCACCGTCGTGGCCGGCCCGACGGTCCCGGCGCGCGCGCTGCCCGCCACGCTGAACACCATCGCGACGCTGACGCCGGATCGGCCGACGCGCTTCCTGGTCCAGAACGTTCAGTCCGACGACGCCGGCCGCCTGCTGCAGGCGGAGCTGGACGGTCAGCTGTTCCATACGCAGACCACGGAGCTCCCGACGATCGGGTCGACGGAGGACTGGGCGTTCATCAACACGACACCGCTCACGCACAACAAGCACGTCCACCTGATCGAGTTCCTGGTGGTCAAGCGCCAGGCGTTCGACGCCGCCCGATACCTCGCGGACTGGAAGCGGGCGAACGGCAACCCGCCGTTCACCCACCCGACGCTGCGCATCGATCCGGCTGCCTACCTCACCGGCCCGGTGCTGTCGCCGGCGCCCGAGGAGAGCGGCTGGAAGGACACGGTGCGTACGCCGGCCGGCGAGGTCACCTGGATCCGGATCCGGTGGTCGCCGCAGCAACTCGGGACGGGCACCAGCTCGCCGGGCCTGAACCAGTTCCCGTTCAATCCGGTGTTCGGCATCGGGTTCGTCTGGCACTGCCACCTGGTCGAGCACGAGGACAACGAGATGATGCGGCCAATGACGGTCATCCCGACGTGGGCGCCGGGTGTCGCGTACGCGGTCGGCTTCCGTGGCTCGCCCGGCGTCGCGACAGGCTTGGTCGACTTCAACGGGGTCGACTACTCGGCGCGCGTCGCTCACACCTCGGTCGCGGGCGTCACGCCCGACACGCGGCCGGATCTGTGGGAGCGCATCAACAACCAGAACGGCGATTGGGCCGTCCAGACCATCTACCAGGTGGGAGACAGGGTCTTCTTCGGAGGCCACGTCTACCAGGCCCTGCAGGTGAATCAGGCGACCAACGCGAACCGCCCGGACGTCGCGCCCGCGGTATGGCAGCTGGTGTTCTAGCGATACGCGACACGTAAGCGGCCAACAGGACCCGGCGGAGGGGGCTCCGCCGGGTCCCGCGCCTGTTGAGAGTTCAAGAGCCCCCACGCGCATCCCCATCGATGGAGGAGCCCCCATGCGCCCAGGTTTCGTTTCGTCATCCCGAATGATCGTTCTTGTCCGCGCGCTGCTGATGACGCTGGCCGCTGCCGCCGTCGTGACCGGGTTCGTGTTGACGCGCAGGAGCGCACCGACGCCCGCCGCAAGCAGCGATGTTTTTGTCTGCCCGATGCACCCGGCGGTGACGTCGGTGACGCCGGGCGAGTGTCCCATCTGTCGGATGGCGCTGGAAAAGCAGGCTGGCGGCGCCGGTGCCGCCAGCAAGGCCGGCGCGCCCGCCGAGCCCGAGTCGCTGACGCTGCCGCGCGGGATGCGGCTGGCCGGCTTCGACTCCGTCTCGCGCGTCAAGCAGTTCGAGAGCACGTTCGCTATGCGCGCCTGGGCCTGGGCCGAGAGCCGCGACGTCGGCGTCGCCCTTTACCCGCGCGACCAGGCCGAGATGCTCAAGCCGGGCGAGGAAGGTCTGTTCGAGCCCCAGAGCGGCCCGCGCGGCTCCAACCCGCACGGGTTGAAGGTTCACCTCACCACGCAGGCGCCAGAGCCCTGGGACGACGCGACGGTGCTGGTGCGGTTTCGCGTGGACGACCACGCGGGCGTCGCGCTGGAGCCGAAGGAGATCGGCTCGGTCAAGTTCGCGCTGCGACTGCGCAACGGCCTGGTGGTCCGCGAATCCGCGGTCATTCAATCGCCCGAAGGGCCGTACGTCCTGATCGCGTCGGAGGACCGGAAGACCTTCACGAAGCGGCCGGTCCAGATCGGCAGCACGCTGTACGAATACGCCGACGTCGTGGGCGGCGCGCGCGAAAATGAATACGCGGTCGCCCAGCACACCTTCGTGCTGGACGCCGAGCGCCGGCTGGGCCGCGGGAGGGCGCGATGATCGCCCGGGTGATGGAGCGCTGCGCGCGCCGGCCGTGGCTGGTCCTCGGTGCGACCGCGCTGGCCGCCGCCGGCGCCTACGCCGCGCAGCGGTCGCTGGCGCGCGACGCGATCCCGGATCTGTCCGACCCGCGCATCGGCGTCATCGCCGAGTGGATGGGCCACCCCGCGACCGACGTCGCGGACCAGATCACGCGCGTCGTGACCGCCGGCCTCGATCACATCCCGGGCGCGACGGCCGTGCGCGGCCAGTCGATGTCGGACATGGCGTACGTCGACGTGGTGTTCGGATCCGAATCGTCGCTCGCCGCCGGGCGGGCGGAGATCGTACGGCGCATGGCGGAGCTGCGCCCCCGCTTGCCCGGCGGCGCCGTCGTCACCGTCGCGCCGGCCGCGTCCGCGACCGGATGGGTGCTGCAGTACGCGCTGATCCCGGGGCCGAAGATCCACGCGCCGATGGGCGAGAACGCGCACCAGACCCACCAGAGCAAGATGCGCATTGTCCGCAAGGTTCAGGATCTGATGCTGCGCCCGGCGCTGGAGGCCGTGCCCGGCGTCGGCGAGGTGGCGACCCTGGGCGGCGAGACGAACGAGGTCGTGGTGCAGACCTCGGCGGACCAGCTGCGCGGCGCGAACGTCGCGCTGTCGGACGTCATCGCGACGCTGCGGGCGAAGATGGCGACCCACCCGAAGACCGCGGAAGAGATCACGCGCGACCCGCTGCTCGCCAAGGTGACGCAGGCGAGCGTCGTGCCGACGATGGCCGGCGGCGAGGCCGACGTCGACGGCGCGGAGCAGGTCGTGATCGGGACCGTGATCGCGAAGCGCGACGCGGATCCGATGACGGTCATCAAGCGCGTCAAGGAGGTGATCGAGCAGCACCGGCACCACCTGCCCGAGGGAGACCGGATCCACGTGCTCTACGATCGCTCCGAGCTGGCGGGCCGGGTCCAGCACACCCTCGTCCGCGCCGTGTCCGAGGAGGTCCTGGTCGTCGTGCTCGTCGTCCTGCTGTTCCTGCTGCACCCGAGGAGCGCGCTGGTCCCGATGATGACGCTGCCGCTCATCGTGCTGCTCACCTTCGCCGGGATGAGGCTGTTCGGTGTTCCGGTGACGGTGATGAGTCTGGGCGGGATCGCCATCGCGCTGGGCATGGCGGTGGACGCGGATCTGGTCGCGCTGGAGGCCTGCCACCGGCGTCTCGAAGCGCGCGGGGCGGACGCGGTCGGCACCGCTGGGGATCGACGGCGTCGTCTCATCGCCGCGGCCGGATCGCTGGTGCCGGCGATCCTGACGTCGCTGCTGATCGCCGCGCTGGCGTTCGTGCCGGTGTTCGCGTTCGGCGGCGAGACCGGGCGGCTGCTGCGGCCGCTGGCGCTCAGCAAGACGCTGGTGGTGCTCGCGGCCGCCCTCGTCACGCTGACGCTGGCGCCGGCCCTGCGCGATCGCCTGGTCCGCGGCCGCATCGTCCCCGAGCTGCGCAACCCGCTGACCGCCTTGCTCGTACGCGCGTACCGACCGCTGGTGCACTTCGTCCTGGCCCGCCCCGCGATCACGCTGGTGACGGCGGGGCTGCTGGCGATCTCCTGCCTGCCGATTGTCTCGCGTCTGGGAAGCGAGTTCCTGCCCCGCATCGACGAGGGCGAGCTGCTGTACATGCCGACGGCGGCGGCGGGGCTGAGCGCCGCCGACGCGAGCGGCGAGCTGAAGGAGCAGGACCGCGACATCCAGAACCTCCTCGGCGTGCAGGCTGTGTTCGGCAAGATCGGCCGCTCCGACAGCGCGACCGATCCGGCGCCGTTCTCGATGGCGGAGACCACCATCCGGCTCACGCCCCGCGCCGACTGGCCCCGGGTCTTCCACGCGCGCTGGTATTCCAGCTGGGCGCCGGCTCCGGTCAAGCGCTTGCTGCGGCGGATCTGGCCCGAGCGCGGGCCGATGACGCCCGACGAGCTGGTCGAGCACCTGGACGCGAACACCGTCCGGCCGGGCTGGACGAACGCCTGGACCGCGCCGGTGCGCGCGCGCATGGATATGATGTCGACGGGCGTGCGCACGCCCGTCGGGCTGCGCGTGGTCGCGGCCGATCCCGCGCGGCTCGACGCCCTGGGCGCTGCCGCCGAGGCCGTCGTGCGCAAGTTGCCCGGCACGCGCAGCGCCGTGTACGAGGGGTTCGGCGGCGAGCGTCGCCTGGACTTCGAGCTGGACGCGCAAGCGCTGGCGCGATGGGACGTCGATCCGGCGCGTGCCCGCGCGGTCGCGAACTTCGTCGCGACGGGCGGCGCGATCGGCGAGATCCCGGCGAACGAGAAGAACGCGAAGCGCCCGATCCCGGTGCGCCTCGCGCTGGACGCGCCCTTCCTGCACAAGCCGCCGCAGGACGTGGTCCGCGACGCGACCGTGCGCGCCGGCCGCGACGGACAAGGCCAGCCCGTTCCGCTCGCGTTCCTCGGACGTCCGAAGTGGGTCGTGGCGCCCGCGATGCTGCGCTCGGAGCACGGCGAGCTGTGCGGGTACGTGCACGTCGACCTCAGCGAGGGAACCGCGCTCGACGGTTACCTGTCCGTCGCGCGCGGCGCCGTCGACGGCGCGCTGAACGCGGGCGCGGGCGCGATCGCGCTCGCACCCGGCGAGCGCATCGAGTGGATCGGGGAGTACGAGCTGCTCTCGGCCGGGCAGAAGCGGCTGGCGCTGATCGTGCCGATCGTCGCGCTGCTGATGCTGGGCCTGCTCTGGCTCCAGTTCCGCAGCCTGCCGGAGGCGCTGATCGTGCTGGTGTCCGTACCGTTCGCGCTGGTGGGCAGCTTCTGGACGCTGTACCTGCTGGGCTATCGACTGTCCGCGCCCGTATGGGTCGGCCTGTTGTCCGTCGTCGGGTTGGCCATGCAGACGGGCGTCGTGATGGTGGTGTACATCGACGAGGCCTACAAGCGCCGCCTGCGCGAGGGGAAGATCCGCAGCCGCGCGGACATCATCGAGGCGCACGCGGAGGGCACGGTGATGCGGCTGCGGCCCAAGCTGATGACCATCGTGACGATGGCCGCCGCGTTGCTGCCGCTGCTGTGGGCGCAGGGCGCGGGCGCCGAGATCATGCGCCGGGTGGCGGCGCCGATGATCGGCGGGCTCGTCACCAGCGCCTTCTTGACCCTGGAGGTGATCCCGGTGCTCTACACGATCTGGCGCACGCGCCAGCTCGCCGCCGTGCTGGCCGGCCGCGCGCCGGAGGCCGCCGTCGCATCCGGCTCGGCCCCGGACGTCGCCGCCTAGATCCAGGACGTTGGGCGTCGTCGTTCACGTCCGCCAGCGCCAGTTGGCCGCCGGATGATTACAAGGATCGTCGGGGGAATGACCATGACGCGACATGGACTCTATGGATTGGCGCTGGCGGCGCTGGCAACGATCTCCATCGGTTGTGGCGGCGGCTCGAGCTCGTGCCCGGCAAACGTGGCTGCGGAATGGATCGTCACGGAGAACAGTGTCGTCGTTTCATGCCTGCCCGGCGACGAGGTCGACATCAACGTCGACAGCATGCGCGCGACGTTTGCCTGCTCGGACATGGCGGGGATAACCCCCGATCTGGCCGGAGGCGTGACCCACGGGATCTCGCTGACGCTGTTCGACGCGGGGAACAACGTCCTCTCCCAGACGCCGACGATGAGCGTGTTCGTCGGGTGCAACACGATCACGGACATCGGTCAGGTCGAGTTCTCGCTCACGCCCTGACAAAAACTACTGCGGGCCCACGCAGCGCTGAACGACGGCGGGCACGTCGATCAGTCCGCTCGCGTCGCGACATTCGAGGTAGCCTGGGGGCCTGCGATGAAGGTCGCTTCGCTTGTGATCGTGGCGGCTGCGATCGGAGCGCTCGGCGCGTGCCGATCCGCGCGTCCTCTCAAGACGGACGGTGGCGGTGGGTCCATGGGCGGCACCGGCGCCGGGGCGGCGGGCACGACGGGCGCGGGCGGATCGGTCGGCGGCGCGAACGCAGCGGGCACGACCGGCGCGGGCGGATCCGTCGGCGGTAGCGGCGGCGCAGCGGGCACGACGGGCGGCGGCACGGGCGGCGGCGCAGCGGGAACGACGGGCACCGGCGGCGCGGGCGGAGCCTGCTATGGGCTGTTTCAAGCGTGTGCGAACGCCCAGGAGTGCTGCGCGCCGTATCTCTGCATCAGCATCAATGGTGGGCCGAAGTGCCAGCTGGAAGGACCGATGACAGGTGGCGGCGGCGCCGGCGGCACGGGCGGCGGCGGCGGCGCTGGCGGCGCGGGCTTTTGCGGGGGCGATACGCCGCGCATGGTGGTCAACGGCGTCACGACCACGCCCACCGTCGTTGGGCAGGAAATGATCCTCGATTGCTGCCGGGCGGCCCGGTTCGTGGTCACCACGAGCGACTTCAGCCAGCCCATCGCCTTCGACTGGCGGTGGGAAGGGCCAGGTCCGCTTCCCGCCTCCATCAGCCTTACCAACCTGCCGGATCGCTGGCGTGTGAGCCTCCAGGCGGGTTGCAGCGTGACCCAGCCGTCGTGCCTGGGCGCGCTCGACAACTTCACCACGGGCTTCACCGGTCAGCTATTGGTCAGCTCCTTCGACGGCGGGCCCGGGTTCGAGATGAACCTGTGCCTGCACTTCACTGAACCTGCCGGCATGCCCGGTACAATCCTGCACACGCTCGATCTCTACGCGCCGCACGTCTCGACGCGCAACTGAACTATCCGGTGAGGATCAGCAGGGTGTCCTCGTAGCGATCCCGGTAGTTCTTCTTGATGCAGGCGTCCAGGAACTTTCTGAAGCGAACGAGGTAATGCATCACGTAGTCCCGATTGTCGACGAGATCCGACTCACTTGGCCAGGACTCCACGCGCGCGCAGGCCTCGGCGAAGTACTGATCCGAAAGCGGCGCGAGCGCGTCGCGGAGCTGGCCCGTGGCCTGCGCGTGCAACGACACGAAGTCGCAGTCCAGGTCGGCCATGCGCCCGTCCGGGCCCTGTCCTTCGCCCAGGGCCCCGAACACTTCCTCGACGACTGACGTCTCCGCCAGCGCGCGCCGCATGTCGGGCCACGCCTTGTCGAGGCAGGTGGTCGTCGCGTTGAACTCGTGCTCTTCCTCATCCTCGTCCGCGTCGGCGCCCTCGTACTTGAACGTGAAGCTGACGATCTCGAAGCCGCTCTTCTTGTCGGGCCGAATCGGCGTCGTCCTCAGCTTGTCGAGGATCTTCGGGTTACCGTCGCCTGTGTTGTAGAGGATCTCGGACTCGTACCACGGCAGCACATAGAGGCTGGTCAGCACTCCCATCGTTCTTCTCCTTCGTCGTTCAACCCCACCAGTCCAGCTTGGGACGGCCTTTCCTGTCGTGGCTGACGATGGCCCAGGCGCTTTCGCGGCCCGCGCTGAGACGGAACACCCAGGCCGCCTCGTCGCCCAAGGCCACCGACTGCAGGTACTTGATCTTCGGTGGCTTCCACGCCGGCCGCCGGCTGCTGAGCAGAAACTCCTTGACGATGAAGTCGCGTGACAGGGGACAGCGTTCCTCTCGATCGTCAGCGAGCCGCTCGACCTGTTCCTCGTTCTGCAGGCGCGAGATGATGTCCCCCAGATCGCGCTCGCGCGGCTGCGAACCGAGCGGGCGGCCGCCCTCGAGGCCCAGATCGATTCCCTCGGAGAGCGACACCTTGATGTCTGCGAGCTCGTCGGGATGCGCCAGCAGCACGTCCTTGAGGGCCTTCGCGATCGGCCCGTCGAGGTCGCTTCGCGCCATGCGACCAACGAGGCGCACGTCCTCTTGGCCCAGCACCAGCTGAACCTGCGCGGTCAACCTGCCCGCGTCCTGCACATCCAGCGCGATCGCGAGCTCGTCTTCGGAGCTGGTGTGGCGGATCAGATCCGCGACGTCGCCTTCGTCCACTCCGAACAGGTACGCCAGCCGGCCCAGGACCCAGGAGGCGATCGCAACCTCTTCGTCGGACCGTCTCGAACTGTCGCCACCGAATTTCCCGGGCAGGCGCTCGTCCTCTTGAAGTTCGTAGCGGAACTCGCCGCGAAACAGCACGCGCCAGCCGGCCGGTGGCTGCTGTTCCTTCACCAGCTGGAAAACGTATGGCGGGCTCTCGATCCGCGTCGCCTTCATCGGTGATCCGACGATCTTAGACGACGGCCGTCGATCAATGTCGCGTCACCGGCAGGCTGACTACAATTCTCGCCGCGGGAGCGACAGAAACCGCCGGAGCATCGAGTCCATGCGCGGTTCGAGAAACTCGGCCCACCACATGGTGATGTCTTCCTCCTCATAGAAGCGCATCCAGGGATCGTTCGCGGCCGAGAACCAGCGCGCGGGTTCCATGTCCGATTCGCGGTACTCGGGTAACTCCCAATCGTAGAGCGGCGGTTGCTTCACGTTCTGCAGCTTGGCGACGATGCGATTCGTGAGGGCGATCCAGACGTCGCCGTCCGCCGCTCCATCGACGAGCTTGCCGAATCGACACTGCAGCAGGGGAACGTTCTTTTCCCGCATGTCGGTGAGGCGGAAGTTGAGCGTGAACCGGTTGCCATCCCAGGACCACCCGTTCTTGTCGGCCTGGAACAGGAGATCGAGCATCAGGTCCTTCTCCAGCGCCTTCCACCAGACGCCGCTCGAGCCGTGCGCGGTGTAGCCGGCCTGCTTGAACCATTTCGCGTTGGTTCGCTTGAGCAGCTGATACATCCTCCGGCTGTTGATCGGCGGCGCGGGTTCACGCGTGCCGCCTTCCGGAGGTCTGGCCAAGCCTCGATACTATCGCGGCGTGCCGGGCGTGAAGAACTTCTGGTCGGGCGTGATCCAGCCCGTGTAGATGCTCCAGTTGTAGAGGTGGTACTGCTGGGGCAGGCCGGGCTGGCTGGGGGCGGCGTTCAGGTCGCAGCCGCCGTTCGCGTAAATCCACGCCGTCGTGTCGTCGTAGACGATGACCTCCTCGCGCGCGTCGCCGCACAGGTCGGCGTGCAGCGCGAAGTTCTGCTCCTTCCCGCCGGGGTACGCGAACGACGCCACCGTGTTCATGCTGCCGTCGTACAGGTACGCGCCGCCGGTTCCGCGCCGCCACGAGAAGATGTTGTCGCTGCCCTTGCCGTCCCAGTTGTTCAGATTCTCCGTGACGGTCAGCCAGCCCGAATTGTACGGGCGGTTCTCCTGCCAGATGACGGCGTCGCGCCGGTCGACCAGGATGTTGTTGCTTTTGAGACCCAGCGCGTCCGTCCGCAGGCGATCGAGGAGCACGACCTCGAGACCGGCGATGTCCGGGCGGTAATCGCCCATCCCCACCTGCTGGACCTCCGTGGTGTGGTTGTCCTGCCAGAGGCGCGTGCCCGTCTTCCAGTCGAACGCCGCGGCCACGTCGCCGCACACGACGATCTCCTTGCCGTTCGACGGATTGCCGTCCATGTCGCCGGTGACCAGCGAATCCGCGTGCAGCTTCAGCGTGGTCACCGACCACTGCGTCTGGCCCGCGCTGTTCATGAAGTCGTAGCCGCCCATGACTTCATCTTTGCCGTCGCCGTTCCAGTCGTAGACCAGCGGGTAGTGCCCGGTGCTGAGATCGGAGAACCCGGTGGCCGGCCCCTTCTGGTGCGTCCACAGCACGGTCCCGGCGGGCGTTGCGCCGTTGGCCACGCCGGTGATCGCCCAGAACTGCGAGTAGCGCGTCTTGACGATGATGTCCTGGGGGTAGGCGGTCCCGCGCAGGTTGGTGAAGGCGATGGAATCGTTGGAGCCCTTCGTGGGCAACGGGATCTTGCGCAGCAACTTTCCGGTTCCGTCGAGGACGGTCATCTCGGTGTCGCTCATGTTGGCGAAGATCTCGGCCTTGCCGTCGCCGTCCATGTCGTAGACCTGGATCGGGATGTCGGAGCTCGCGACGTGGAAGCTGTTCGGCGTGCCGTATTGCCAGAGCTGGTTGCCCTTGAGATCGAACGCCGTCACCGCGGCGACCCGCTGCGGGGTGTACGAGTCGAGCGAGTTCTGATCGACAGGCTGACCGACGACGATCTCCATGCGGCCGTCGCCGTTGATGTCGCCGAGGCGCATCCCCGGACAGCCGCTCGCGCCGCGCAGGTTGATGGTGCTGACGAGCACCGGTCCGGTGATCGTGCTACCGGTGCCGCCGCTGCCGGTACCGCCCGTGCCGCCTCTTCCTCCCGTGCCGGTTCCGCCGCCGGTTCCCGCGCGGCCGCCCGTTCCTGCGACGCCTCCGCCGCCGCCGGTCCCGCCGCGGCCTGCCGCGCCCGCGGCGCCGCCGATCCCCGACGTCCCCGCGACGCCGCCCGTGCCTCCGGGGGCGGACGTACCTGCCGCGCCGGTGGTGCCTGCGGTCGCGGACGTTCCCGCGGTGCCGGTCGTACCTGCGGTCGCGGACGTTCCTGCGGCGCCCGTCGTACCTGCGGTCGCGGACGTTCCCGCGACGCCCGCGGTGCCGGTGGTGCCGGCTGCCGAGGACACGCCGCCGGCGCCCGACGCGCCCCCCGTCGCGGACACGCCGGCCGCGCCGGTCACGCCGCCG
>Ga0207681_10001140_pt1 | contig 17145 bp, 38 predicted proteins | sample KBSS53metaG_FD_184324 | JGI IMG/M metagenome (GOLD analysis project Ga0207681, IMG submission 184324) | Switchgrass rhizosphere microbial communities from Kellogg Biological Station, Michigan, USA - KBS S5-3 metaG (SPAdes) (version 2) | ecosystem: Host-associated > Plants > Roots > Rhizosphere... | reverse complement strand
CTTACCTGTCACAGCTACGGGGTCGGGCCGGTACTTAGACCACGTAATAGCCTTCGGAGTCCCAGCCTTAGGATCCTGAGCCGCACGAACCGCAGCCTTACCAGCAACCGCCACATGCAACCCCTCAAGAGCCAACTCCTGCAAGAACCGCATCACCCCGCCATGATCCCAATCCGGCCGGAAACACCTCACCACGAACGCGATCTTCTTCGCTTCCTCCTGCCCAAAAAGCATCATCATTGACCAGCTAACTTAGGTGACGAATGATGAAAAAGTTTCATCACCGTTTTTGAAAGCCCGGAAGGGCTGGAAGGTGAGTTAAGTAGGTAACAGGTAACAGGTAACAGGGGGTTTTGTTTGGGTTTAGGTTTGGGTTCCGTTTCGGTTAGCGAACAGAAACCCATTGGGTTATTGGTTGGGTTCTTTTCTTGGGCGTCCACCCTTAGCCCCGTTCCTGCGGTTAGCCTCCGCTTGTTCCTCAATCTCCGACTTGAGCCACTGATGCTTGCCGTAGTCATGCAGCCAGTAACGCCCATCAGCGTCCCTTTCGAGCATCGGCCCTGCGCCTGGGATGTGCTCGGTGATGAGTTCCTTGAACACCTTGGGGCCTTTGTCTTTGGCCTTAGACTCCGGGACCATGCCGTCTGTTCGGTGCCTGTTACACCAGCCTGTTAGACGCACCCAGTGCACTTTCGCGGTGTCACTCATGGCTTCGATCTTTGGGTGGTCCATCGCATCATCGTGGATTGTCACGAACGAGCGGGGGTCTTTCTTACGTGCCACTATCCACCTGCTTTCTTGCGTTCGCGTTGTTCCCGCATTGCCTGTTTCCGGGCTTGGTCGGCTTGCTTGCGTGACTGCCGACGCTCATGATCAGAGGCTGCGGTCATGCTGCTTCCTTCTGTTGCCAGGTTCCGCGGCGGTGGGTTGTGTCCCATCCGGCTGCTTCTCGCGTTGCTGCTCGTAGGCCTGCTGGTCCGCCGTGTCGTGGTTCGGGGAGTACGGGTTTGTTGGGTCGGTTACGCCATGCAATGGCTTCTTCGGTGGGTTTGTAGGTGCGGATGGGTAGGCCGGCGAGTTGGTTGCGGGTGGCTTCGAGTCTGGCTTGTAGTTGCGCTTCGAGCCGGGCAAGTTCGGCGGCTTCTTGGAGGACTCGTTGGCGGGTTTCGTTGCGGCGTTGGAGTGGTGTGATGGTTTTGCCGTATTCGTAAAAGGTCATTGGGTGTCCTCCTTTTTGTATGGTTTGCAGTCGAGGCAGTGGGTGGGTTTGTTGCGGGTGTGGCGGGTTCTTTGGATGCCGCATCGTCGGCAGGTGTAGGTGTCTTTTGTTTTGGTTGGGTAGGGTTTGGATCTGGCTTGGATGCTCATGGCTGGTCCCAGTTGGTCCGGAACGTGGCGGTGGTTACGTTGCAGGGGGAGTGTGGGCATGATGCCCAGTTGGTGGAGTGGTGGTGTTGTTGGTGCCATATGCGGAGGGCTTTGACGTTGTCGGCCATGGTGTCTTTGAAGCTCATGGGTTGCTCCTGGGGTGGTGGTGCGCTGCCGGGAGTAGACGGCAGCGCACCGGGGGGTTTGCCTAGAAGGGAGCTTCGGATGATTGCGGCGCGGCCCAAGGATCTGATTGCGCAGACCCGCCGCCCCATTGGTCTTGTTGAGCGGGTTGCTGCTGCCCGAAACCGCCACCGTTGTTGTTGCGCTGGGTGCGGTTGACCTTGGCTATGGCGTATTTAAGTGACGGCCCGATCTCGTCTACCTCAAGCTCAATGACTGTCCGCTTCTCGCCCTCTTTGGTTTCGTAGCTGCGGGACTTGAGCCGACCTTCCACGATGACGCGCATGCCTTTGGTCAGCGACTCTGCAACGTTCTCGGCCAAGTCTTTCCAAGCAGCGCAACGGAGGAACAGGGTTTCGCCGTCCTTCCACTCGTTGCTGTTGCGGTCGAACGTTCGTGGGGTGGACGCGATCTTGAAGTTCGCTACAGGGGATCCGGAGGGGGTGAAGCGGAGTTCGGGATCTTCTACGAGATTCCCGGTGATGTTCAGTGTTGTTTCGCCGGCCATGGTTATGCTGCTTTCTGTTCTGCGGTGGTGAGCGTGTATTTGGTCATGTTGTCTATATGAAGACCGCCCCAGTGGAGATCTATCTCTGGGTCTCCGGTGCTGACAATGGTCACGGGGACTTGGTTGTATCCGAGTTCTTTGATCGCGGCGAGATCGTCTGGTGATTCTTCGACGTTGATTTCGGTGAACTCGACTCCTTTTCGTTTCCACCAGGCTTTGATGCGTTTGCAGGGCTGGCAGTCGGGGCGGGAGTACAAGGTGATAATTCGCGGTTTCAAGCTGCGGTCCTTTGTTGTTGTGGTTCGAGTTGGCGGGTCCAGTGGTAGCCGTGGTGTTCGCATTCGTAGATCCTTATGTGGACCTCTCCGCCGCGTTCTGCCCAGACTTGGGCGTGGACCTGACGGGCGTGTTCGATGCTGTTGCAGCGAACCTTTCCGCATGGACACCTACGCGGTAGGCGTTTCATTGGTGGGGGTAGCCATTGCGCGGATTCCTTCGAGTACTTCTGTGGAGGCGTGGGCTTGTTGCGCTGCGTTGTAGAGTGCGCGTAGCGAGTCAACGTCGCCGGCTGCTAGTTGCGCTTCTGCCAGGAAGTCGCGGGCTGGTGCGGGTGCTGCGATGGGCTGGACGGTGAAGTTCTTGCGCTTCCCACGTGTTGCGGTGAGTGCGACAGTGAGGGGTTTTTCGAGGCCGGATAGGTGGCTGATTTCGATGCCACCTACTTTGTCCCTGCCGAACGTGATGTCAGGGTTGCGGAACAGTGTGAGGCGCTTGCCTGTGTAGGCGGCTGCTTCGGGGCCCCATGCCATGACCATGACGCGGCGCATGGACTTAGAGGGTCGGTAGGCGCGTCCGGGGTATTCGACTAAGCGAACGTCTACGGGCTGTTCAGCGTTGCCCTGCACAACTTCCTGGATGGTCACGGTGACTGGTCCGCTGATTAGGTCGTCGGCGTTGAGCTGATCTGACTTTGGGGCGATAGTTGCTGTCATGTCCATGTTTAGAACTCGATTTCCGCGAAGTGGTCGATTCGCTTTGTGGTTGGTTTGCCTGCGGTGGCGAGGCGGTAGTTGCCGATCATGACGGCGGCGGTGTTCTCGAATTCGTGGGCGGCTTCGAGGATTGCTGTGCGCCATTTGGGGTCTGGTAGGACTCGCTTGGTGTAGAGGGGCATCCCTCCGCAATAGGAGATGTAGTCGAGCCAGGAGCGCCCGGACACTAGGAGCCCTGTCTGGATTTGGGCCATGTTCTCTGCCGGCACTTCGTCAGCGAGGATGGTGGCGAGGTGCTTCTTTTGGCGGCGGGATTTGATTTCGATCAGTCCGTCATCACCTACCAAACCGTCGGGGGAGTAGCCGATGCGTCCCCACCCGTAGTCGCGGACCATGAACCCGACTTCGTGGGCTGGTTCGTAGTGCTCGGAGTAGATGTCTCGGGCGTATGGTTCGTCAAGGTTGCCGCGTTCCATGTCTGCTGAGATGTAGACGGGTTCTACGTGCCCTGTGATGCGTTCGGCTACGAGGTGGGTGGTGAGTGCTCTTGAGTAGTCGTTTGATGCTGGGCGGATGGTTTTGGTGGTGATGAGTTGGCCGATGACTGATGCGGTGAGGGTGCCGCAGCGGAGGGCCAACCATTCGTCTGTGCCTTGCGCGATGTTGTTGTAGGTGTGGAGGCTGCTTTCTGACTCGGCTACTGTGGCGGTCATTCCATTTCCTCCGTGGGGATGGTTTGGGTGATTGCTTGGTCTTGGTGGCAGGCACAGTCGGGGTTGTGACGGTTGCGGATTGTGGCGGCGAGGTTGGCGTTTGACGCTGCGAGTAGGTTGCGGTGTTCTTCGGCGTAGAACTGGTCAGGGGTCATGCGACGTTTCCGAAGATCATGTTTTCGAGGGTGGGGGCGAGGCGTTTGATGCGGCGGCGTGCGAGGTCTTCGGTTTCGTCTTGGATTGGGGGGATGTGGTTTAGGAGTGCTTGGCGGTGCGGGGCGAAGATGGCTTGCGGGGTGTAGTTGGTGTTGGAAGGGATCAGTTCGAGGCTCATCGGGTTCTCATTTCTTTGTCGGTGTTGGGGTTGGTGCAGGCGGGGTGGTGTTTAGTGGTGGTTACGGGGAACGGGCCAACGTATTCGCGGGTCGCTTGGCAGTGTTCGTGGTTCGGGGCTGGGTTGAAGCTCATTGGATTGGGCCTAGGACTATGAGGAATTTGGATAGCGGGCCCATGTCGCCGCACTGTTCGCACTTGGCGAGTTCTTGGGCTGCGGATTGGATCGCTTCGGCTGCTGGGGTGCAGCGTGCGGTGATCCTGCCGATTGGTCCGTTGCAGGGGTGGAAGGACTGTACGTAGTGGGTTGCCTCGCCTTCGTGGTGGACGTAGCGGGGGTCGCAGTGGTGGGCTGATTCGCAGGGCGGCGCTTCCATCGCACCCACGAGTGCGGCTAGGTCCAGGTCGAGTTCGGTGCCTGCTTGGACGGTCATGGTTTGCGGTCCTCTACGACGGCCCAGCGGATGAACACGCCCGCCATGATGGTCCCGGCGAGGACGAGGGCGATCATTTTGTATTCCTGTTTGGGTAGCCGTTCGATGCCCAGCCGGTAGCGATCTTGTGGGCTTCTTCCATTGAGAACTCGACAGACGCGTGGAACTTCCCGCTGGGGTCTACGCCTTGCGCCCACCAGAGTCCGGTGATGTGGCCGGGGGAGACGGTCGGGCGTTGGGGGTTCTTCCGGTCGAATTGGTTGCGGATCATTTGGTTTCTCCTTTGCGGTGTGCGTCTGCGTCGTTCTCGTGGCGGGTTTGTTGTTGGGCTTCGTCGTCTTCGCGTTGCATGTAGTAGAAGCAGTCGCGGGGTTCACGGGTCCTCATGCTGCTCTCCGTGTGAGGCGTGCGGCTTTGAGTTGGTCGCGTTGCCCGTCTTCTACGACGTTGTATGAGCTGTTGGGGTAGCGTGCGGCGCGGTGCTTGCCGAACCCTGCGGGGATTGCTGGGGCTGTCTGCTGGTACTGTTCGCGCTGCCGGATCAGCTCTTCGGCGGTCCAGTCGCCGGCGTGCTTACCGAACGACGGTTCGATGTAAGGGAATCCGAGGTTGCGGAAGAACTCACGGCGGGTCGGGTTGCCGTAGGTGGCGGGGTCTAGGAGGTCGCTCATTTGGTGTTCCTTGGGGTTCGGGATCGGGAGCCGATCTTGGTTCGTGGTTGCTCTGTGGTGGGTGCTGTTTGGAGTCGGGCCAGGATTTCGTTGAGGTGGGTTTGGGTGAAGCGGATCCTGTTGCCGACTTTGAGTCGGGGCCAGTTTTCTTTTGTTGCTAGTTGGGTGACTTGGTTGTTGGAGCATTGGAGCCATTCGGCTACTTGGGTGACGGTGTAGACGGGCTCAAGGTCGGTCATGCTTGACGGTCAACGTCGTTATGGGTGAAGAGTTCGTTCCGCTTAGCGACAACCGCCCGATTCGCTTCTTGCGGGTTCTCGAAGTAGCCCAAGTGCATTTGCTTCTTGTTGTGCACCACGGACGCTTGCCAACGGCCTGACCCCTTGTGGAACGAGACACCCCTATAACCTGAGGTGCTGCCCTGCTTTGCGCCTCTCCTGTTTTCCCCGTTCTGTTTGGGCGTGGTCGCCCTAAGGTGGTTCGGGTTGACGCAACTCTTGTTATGGCAGATGTGGTCAAGCTGAGCCGGCAGGTCACCCGTAGAGAGTTGGAAAGCCACTCGGTGAGCCAGCTTCATGCTGTAGCCGACTGAGAAAACTCCGTACCCGTAAGCGTCCTTTGCTGCGGTCCAAAGCCAGCAGGTTTCGGTCTTGTTGACCTTCCCCCAGAAGCGTTCTTCCAGCGTCACCCTCATGCCACTGCCACCAAGAGTGCTTGCTGCTCGGGTTCGGGGATTTTGATGGCCGTGATCTTCACGTTGAATACGCGGGCCGCTGCGTACAGGTGTTTGTTCTGGAGCCGCTTGTATCCGGATTCGATTTGGGCCACGTAGGAGCGGGAGATGTCGAGGTGTTTGGCGAGTTCGTCTTGGGACATGCCTCCAGCGAGTTCTCGCAACGCTGCGAGGGTGTCTCCGACTCGCTGGTTCTCGGGTTCGATGGGGGCTGGGATGCGGGTTCGGGGCCTTCCCCTTAGTGGTGTGCTCATGACCCCAACTTTAGGAGTAACACTCAGAAAAAGTCAAGCATTCTTGGTGGTAACAGCCCCCAACAATCCCTACTTCCCTTAATTGGCGCGGATTTTTGCTGGTACTTACATGCATGTTTTTCCGGTTTTGGGGCCGGGTGTTTCCGCTTGGGGATGTTGCTGTTACTCAGAAAAGTTTGCGAGTGTTGGTGTCAGCAGCAGGTAGTAACAGGCGGTTAGGTGAGTACGGAGCAGGTATTCACTACCAATAAGTCGGGCACCGATTACGTGTTGTCCTACATTCGAATACTTTGGGAAGGTTTGGGAATGAGCACCCATTCAGAGATGGTGGCCCACTTGGGTCGTATGGTCCGTGCAGAACGTGCACGGCTTGGTTACACATCCGTTGAGAAGGCAGCTACAGCGGCGGGTATGAAGAACTACAAAACGTTGAGTCAGTTCGAACTGGGTAGGACCATGCCGAATGCAACCAACCGTTCCCTGATCGAGGACCTTCTCATGTGGAAGGACGGGTCGATGACAGACGCATTGGGCAAGCAACCTGATGAAGTCACCTTTGACACGATGCGCGATTGGGAGAAGGAGGAGCCCGTTTCTGCTGCGTCCGAACTGACTACAGATGAACTCCTGGTTGAGTTGGTAAAACGCATGGGTGAGCTACGGCTGCTTGTTGCTGCTGCCGAGCAGATCACGGGCGCCCCGCTTGAAGTGAAGGCCGAGAAATCGGCTGAGCCTGAGTCGAAGTTGGCTAGTGGAGGGGCCGACTTCAAGGGGACCCCGGCGCAGGTGTCGCATAAGAACGCGTATGACCTTGCTGCGCATACCCCGCGTGGGGGTAAGAAGGTAGACCCCAGGAAAGCTACCCGGAAGTAAGTTAATCGTGTCGTTGGACTAACACGCCGGAGAAGTGGATTAATGTCACGGCCCCATGCTCTCCTAGTGATTCACGCATCATTCGTTCTGGAGAGGCTGGGGCTTCCATGGGTAGTACTGCGCTGTACGTTGACCTTCCCGCAGGTGTTTGTGGGTATTACGACCACGAGACGGGGAACATTTATGTGGATAAGAGGATGCCGAATCGTTCGCAGCGGTGCACGTTTGAGCATGAGTTGACGCATAAGCTCCTTGGGCATGGGCCGGCTGTTTCCTTGGTGCAGAGGTTGCAGCGTGAGATTGCTGTGGAGAGGTTGACGGCGCGTAGGTTGATCCCGTTCCCGGCGTTTTTGGCGGCGATGACTAGGCACACGAACGCGGCTGATATTGCGGACGCGTTGGACGTTGATGAGGATCTTCTCTACGCCAGGGTGTTCTCGTTGACCCCGGAAGAACAAACCATTTTCGAGGTGTGCGGAAGGTTCTGTATCGGTGTGGGGACGGTGGAGGCGCAACGTGGTGCGCCGCCACCCATCCGCCCGTTACGTGCAGCCGGTCTTTTACTCGTCGCCTAACCAGTCCTTTTGTTGTCTCTGCTGTAACACCCCAATGAGCAGAGCCCACAAACTCGTCTACCTTTCTTGGTGACATCACCAACCAAGAAAGGTAGACTCACGTGTATGAGCGAACAAACTAATGAGCACGACCTGATTGAGATGACCGCGGGGGCTGACACGCTTGCATGGGACATCTTCCGCGCAGACAATAGTCGGCTCCCCGAGGAACTGCTCCGCGCTGACTTTCCGGCTAACGCAGAATATGCGCTGAACATCGCCAAGCACTTGCGAGAAGCTGGTTACCGGAAGCCCCGCACGGTCACCACGCCCGAAGAACTCGACGCGCTGCCGGTTGGGTCCGTGATCCGAACGGCGGGCCACGCTGGAGACGAACCTCGCATAGCGGTCAAGGATGGCTTCTGGAAGACAGAGTCTGAGTGGTTCGTTGCGGACGGCAGTGAATGGTGCCTCGATTCGAGTGAGCTTGACGATCTTCCCGCAACTGTCCTGCTTGAGGGACGCGCATCATGACCTCCTCCATCCCGTCCTTGTTGCAGCCCCTGAAAGACCCGAATCGTCGCGACTCATACAGGAGCCGAGCATGAACAATGAGACGAACCGCCTAGCCCAGATCATCGCGAACGCCGCCGATAAAGAACTCGGAACACGATCCACGGACGGGCAACCCCGACGCCAGGACAAAGCCGCAGCCCTTGTCATCGAAGCGGAATACCTGTTCATCAGGCGCTCCGAGCTGCCCGAGGTGCGGATTGTCGAATACAGCAACGCGCAAGTCGCCGAGGTTACGTCGCCCATGGGGGTATGGTCATGCCCGGGCCATGCCGAATCGGCCCGCCTTGGCGCCCTTGAATACCTCGCAGCAGCGGAAGCCATCAAGGCGTGGCAGGACAAGGCGGGGGAACGGGAGCTTCAGCGGCGACGCGACGAGCTGGCGCGAGAAATCACAGAAAAAGCCTACGGGGCCGAAGCATGCATAACCGACTACCATAACGCGTCCAACCCAGTCCAAGTAGCCATTGACCGCATCATCGAACTCGAAAGGAACGCCGCATGACACCATCGCTCACAGATGCCATGCGCAGCGCCGCATCCGAGTTCTGCAAATGGGCTGACGCGGAACCTATCGCCGGGGAAGTCATCACAGCACAATTCGAGGTGGAAGCATGAGCATGCCTGACGAAGGTCAGCCGACTGTTGAGTGGGTTCGTGATCGCGAGCCGCATCCGGTTCACATCCCCGAACGCATGCGCGACACAGTGAAAGCGGTGAAGCACAGTGGGTGTGCCTGACGAAGCGGTGAATGCTGCGCTCACTGCATTCTCAGATGAAGTATTGAAGGTTGGGTCTTTGCATAAGGACGGTATGCGTGCCGCACTCGAAGCTGCTGCACCCTTCATTGAAGGGGACGCTTTCAGCCGCGGCTGGGGTGCAGGGTTCAGGCACCACAAGGAGGCTAGCAAATGATCAGTGACGAAGCGGTGGAAGCTGCGGCGCGGTCTGAGTACGAACTTGAGTTTCTTGCTTTGGAGGGCGCTTGGGGTGAAGCAACAGAAGGCGTGCGCGCGTTGTTCATGCGATCCGCGAGCGCCGCACTTACCGCTGCTGCCCCGTTCATCGCCGCCCAGGCATGGGATGAAGGGGCCAAGTCGAACAGAGAATACGAACTCGAGTATCGGGCCCGGTTCGACTACGGCGATGAACTCCCCGAGCCGCCTGATAACCCCTACAGGAGCGGCAAGTGACCACTACTTATCATGTTGAGCCTCGGAATGATCTGATCGGGCACGACGACCACGGCTGCCCATGCGGACCAGTTGTTCCCCGCGAAATGGAATATGCCATCCAGCTATTCAAGGATGGCGCTTACTGGGACTGGGAATCTGACGGGCAAAAATGGTTCCCGCTCGAAACGATCATCTACCAGCAGAAGGAACTAGCCAAACCCGCATGGCTCCACCTTGGGTACCGGGTGATTGAACGCCGCAAAGCTGGACTGCCCCAAGTAGTCAACCCAGGCCAACTCAAAGACGCTGTACGACCAGCTGCCCCGAACGCGCCACGACCTTTTGAAACATCTAGGAAGCCATGACTATCGCTAACGCTACAGGCGGCGCGCTTACTGATTCCCGAAGTCCCATTGTCGTAGGTGGCGAGTAACTTGGGGGACATGGACGAAATTGTGAATGAGCGCGTTGAGGCGCAGATATCAATGCATGAAGCTGCACACGAACGGGTGGCAGCCGAAGCAAGAAACCAGCGAAGATTGGGCAACGACAGGGAGTAGGCCGCGTGGGCATTATTGAGTTTATGGAAGCCAGGATCGCTGAGGACGAAGCCGAGGCGATCAAGTACCAAGCCTACGAGCAAGACATATCCGAAACGGCTGGTTGGTGGGAGCCCTCCCGTGTCCTTGCTGAGTGCGCGGCGAAACGGGCGGTCATCGAGCATCATAAACGTGTGCCAGATATTTACGGGGACGACGCTGGGGATACCTGCTCCATCTGCACTGAGACTGGACCCATGCCCCAAGGGTGGCCATGTCTCACTGTTGCCGCCCTCGCCGCCGTGTACTCCGACCACCCGGACTACCAGCAGGAGTGGGCACTGACTGATTCGTAGCGTTACCAGCACCAATACGCAATGAGGGCACTCGCTTCGGTGGGGGCCTTTGCTGTAACAAATGGGGTGTTCCCATGTGTTCCCACGGGGAAAATGCTGTTCCCACGGGGAACATTATTGGTGAGTTACGATGGTGTTTCCCACCAAAAAGGGGCGTTTTTGAGAGTTAGTCTCTACCAAAACCGGGCTATCACAAGGAAAGTGTCAGGAGTTCGAATCTCCTTAGCTCCACTCGTTTTACCCCTAGAATCCGCGGAAGTTTCAGGGCGTGTTCCCTAGAACCGCTGTACTGTTCCCAAAACTACTGTTAAAATTAGAGTGATGCAACAAAATACTCTGAACGGGGACATGGCTATGGCTGATCTGGATGCAGCGCTCAAGGACCTTCGCCAAGCAGAACCGGACCCGATTGACGTCCAAGCCCTTACAGCAGAGACGATTCGGAAGCGCGACAACCCGCACACCTTTGAAAACCTGTTCACGCGCGGAGTCTTCCAGGCGAACGGCACGGTCATCTGCAAACTGTGCGGAATGTCAACGCTGGAGAACCAGCCCGTAATCAACCTGCCTGATCATCCCGCAACCCTGCACGTCAAATGGCACAACGCAATGCACAGGGCTGGAGTCCAGCTTGGCTAGTGTTCATGAACGTCCGCGTAAGAGGGGGCCGTCGAGTTGGCAGTTGAAGTGGCGTGACCCGGTAACCCGTAAGGCCGAATCCGAGACGTTCGCTAGCCGGGATGAGGCTGAGCTGTGGAAGCGGCTACTTGACGCGAACGGGCAGTCATTCCAAGCCGCCGAGAAAATGTACGCCAACGCGAAACTTGAAGGCCCCACGGTGGTTGAGGCTTTGGAGCGTCACATCAACCAGCTTGTGGACGTAACCCCGTACACCATCAAGCGCTACCGGGCGGCAGTTACCAACCACTTCAACGGGCCGTTAGGTGAACTTAAAGTCACGGGCCTGACCCATGGTGACATTGTTGACTGGATCCGCTGGATGCAGGGCCGGGGTAAAGCACCCAAGACCATCGCCGACAAACACGGCCTACTCAGTGCCGCGATGCTCACGCAGGTTCGGCTGGGAACAATCCCCAGGAACCCCTGTGACGGCGTGAGGATGCCTAAGAAGCGAAGGGTGGGTGATGATGGGGACGACATCACAATGGACGATTACAGGGCCATACGTGACCGCATGGATTCCCACTTCCGCCCGTTCGTTGACTTCCTCGTAGGGTCTGGTTGCAGGTTCAGTGAAGCCTCAGCCTTGACCGGCCCTGACTTTGACCTGTCAGGGAAACCGCCTCTCGTGTACATCACCAAAGCCCACAAACTAGGTGGCGACGAATCACCCGCCCGCTACATAGGCGATCCCAAATCAGCCAAGTCACGCCGACGTGTCAGCCTCGCACCATCAACCGCGGAAGTCATCGCGCCGCTGGTCGCCCGTGCACTCAAAGACGGGGGCAACGTGTTCACCATGAAAGAAGGCGGCGAAATGACACACCAAGCCTTCTACAACCGGGCATGGAGTAAACCCCGCGCCGCAGCAGGGCTAGGACCAGGGGCCGGCAAACACGTCACCGTCCACTCACTTAGGCATCTCCACGCCGCCATCATGCTCCAAGCAGGCATGTCCATGTACGAACTCTCGGCACGGCTCGGACACAACAGCATTCAAATGACAGTGGACTTGTACGCCCACCTTCTCCCTGAAGCCCACTTCCGCGGCGCCGAACACGCAGCAAAGGCCCTCGGAGAGATACCGGAGATAGTTGTCGAGTAGCCCACTTAACGCACGAACAGCCCCCACCCTCGCGATTGAGGGTGGGGGCTGTTTGTTTGGTTAGGCTTGTGGCATGGAAGTTACTTTGACCGTGGAAGATGCTGAGGGTGGTATCGGGTACGTGTCCGCTGTCGGCGCGGGCTACGAGGACGCGTACACCAAAGCGCGGGCACTCATCCCAGACGGGTGCAAAGCCATTGTCATACGCGTTGGCTCGAAAACCAGGATGGCCTGATATCCCATAGAATGTCTTTGACTTGCTTTATTCGAGATGGGGACATATGGGGAAGCGCGCCAACAATGGCACGAAGTGGAAGATTGTTGGCGTATCGGCGCTTGCCGTGGCAGCCCTTGGAGTTGGGGCGGCATCCATAGCCCGCCCGGTTGAGGCGCCGCTAGGTGGGGCCACATATACCGCGGCGCCACAAGTGACGCAGCCAGTCGAGGATACAGCCATCGTCCCCGCCACCACGGATGACATCAAGGCTCTGCTGGGCTCAGGCAAAGAGGCCACGATCAGCATCCTGGGAGACTCAACAGGTGACGCTCCCGGCGAGTGGGTTGATCTATGGGCGAAGCATCTGAGCGCCACGCACACGGTCAAGTACTTCGCGTGGGATGGCGACAAGAACGCTTATCCATACGAGCCGGAAACCTTCGGTTCAGGCCCTGTCATCACGATCTGGAACGGCAGCAGGGCTGGCGCCACTGGCAAGTACGCCCTTGACCGCTTCCCGGCCCTCCAACCCCAGAAGCCAAGCGTCGTCATCTACAACTACGGCCACAACAGCACCGGACCAACAGTGGTCGATGAACTGTCAGCGCTCAACGAACGCGTCACCTACCGATGGGGAGCCACGCCTTACGTAGTCACCCTGCAAAATCCCGCACAAGGAACACGCGCCACCCAGTCCGCAGCAAGCGTCGAAGCTTTGCGGGCTTTCGTGACCTCAAACAAAGCAGCATATGTGGATGTCACAACGGCTTTCGGTGCCGTTCCCCTTAAGTCACTTCTCGCGGATGAGGTCCACCCAAACTCGCAAGGATCACAGATCTGGGTGGACGCTGTAGTTCAAACGTTGGGCTAAGCAAACAGAGACGGCCATGCGGCGCGAGCGGATATATCTGCCGCCTGAGCGGTTAGCGCATGCCCGTAAGCGTTGACATGCTGGTTGTTTACGGCAACATGCCATGAGCGCGCCTGATCATAGGCGACGGCTGAGAAGTCTGGGTCTTTGCCGTCAACGATACGTTGCCTCATGAAGGCGTAAACGTCCACGAACACAACAGTTGCCCGCCCTGCCACGGTTACGTTCTCGGCCGTAACTGCTGCTGCCTGTGCGTTTCGGGCAAGCAGGCGTGCCGCGTTGGGGGTGCTGGGAGTGTCTCCGCCAGTTGTCCAGTTCGTATAGGGAGCGCCCAGAACAAGGATCTTCTTCACAGAGGTTGGAGCGGTGGCGGAGGTTGCGACACGCCCCCACCCGGGCTCTCCTGCGAGCGGGTAACGGCATTCCCATACAGTGGGACCTGATACCGATCCAGTGATGGTTGCTGCTTGTCCCTGGCGTGCCGCTTGACCGCCTGTTGTAGACGAGTCTGAGATGACAACGTACCGCGCGCCCGGTTCTGCCATTGCTGGCAGGGCGGCGACATTAGTCACGCTTACAGCTATCGAATCGCCATCGCCTCTCGCCCCATGTTTAAGTGCCATGATGAGGACGCGGTTGTTCAGGGTTGTGCCCGCTGCGTCAATAGAAGCGTTGGTGTCATTGATGCCAATTGCGAGACCAGCAACCGTGGGGATGTCGTAAAAGAGCATGGCTCCTGCGCGGGCAATCAGTTGCGCGGAGGTATCGCCGCTGAGCCCGAATATGCGGGGTCGGAAGCGGTTAGTGTTGCCCAGCGACATGGCTTCAGCTAGGCGTGCGCCCCAAACGTTCCATGCCTCCACGCCGTACCCTGCCTGGACATCGGTTTGGGAGTCGCCGCCTACGGTAAGTGTTAAGGTGCTCATGCGGTTTGGCCTCCTGTGAGTGTCCAGCCGTTTACGTCGGTTCCTGCGTCAACGTTCCACGTCCAGTTGACAAGGCTAATGGGGGCAGGGAAAGTCACATCCTGGGAGGCTCCTGCTGCAAGGCTTATGACAGCGTAGACCGCGGATCCACGTTTGAGTGTCACCGTGTGAACCCCAGCGCCTGCGTTGTAGAAGTGGATCATATTCACGCGGCCCGAGAAGGGGATGGCAGTTGCTGCCGTGGGGATAGTTACGCCGATGCCGCTACTGGGGAAGTAGCCAAGCTGTGCTGGCTGGGTGTATGCATGGCTCTTGTCCGCAAGCAAGCCGTAGAGGTTGATCGTTCGGGTTCCGGTTCCGTTGGGGTCGCCGTAGAGGGAGACTCGAACAGTGTGCGGGCCGGGTCCGAGGTCGTCAGCTACCATGACCATGCCTTCATAGTCAGGGTTGGTGGATGCGGTGCCCAGCATCGTTTTCGGAGAGACGGGCTGGACGCGGTACGGCGTGCCGTCAACAATTACCGCGAATGGGGCTTGGGTTGCGTTCGAGTTCCGAAGAAACCGAACACCAACGCGGCGACCCCACACAATGGTCTCGTACCACGCGATGGCGGTGAGCTGTCCATTTGGCACCGTGAGTCCGGCACTGTTGCCACTGCCGTCAGGGTTTGCGGGCGCAACGCCGAGGGAATACGCCGACGAAACACCTGATCCGGAAGTCCCGTAGGAACCGACAGAGCTTACAGGGATTCGAACAAGGTCGCCCTGTTTGATCTTGGTGAGGATAACCCCCTCGTCACCATCGTCATGCTTACCGAATCTGACATCTGTGTCTCTCGCCAACGGCATCAGAGATCAACTCCATTCAATACAAGGGCGTCTACATCGCCGTTAGCATCAAGCCTCACGGCGAAAGTTGCAGGCGTGTGGGTGCCGTTTGAGTCGATTTTCTGAACTGCATCAACTGGGGCAAATGTTTCGTTGAGCGTGGTGCTAGTTTCTGATTCGGGATCTGCCACCAGAAGACTCACAACATTGTCGGCTAGGGCGATTGGATTCCCGGGGAACTCTGCCGATTGTTCCAGCAGCGCCAGCCTCGCCTGCTCGTTTGCGTGCAGGTCTTGTGCTTTTTGGGCGTTGTCGCTGATAACGTTGTCGCCCTTTTTGAACAGCTCGTTACCATCCGGTTTTTTGAACCCGAGTGGGGTTACTTCAACAGCCACGCGGGCCTCCTAAAACAAAGGGGCCGGCACCAAAAAGGGTGCCGGCCCAACAATGGGGTGGGTTACTTAGACGCCTTGTCAGGGGCAAGCCACGGCAAGAACTGACGGATAAACGCATCCACAGCAGGCAACGCCATGACGCGAGTGATCGCACCCGTAGCAGCGATAGAGAAGCTGACCCACTCAACAGACGGATCCAACCCCGCAGCCTGCACAACAAGGCCCCACATCGCAGCGAACCCAACCACCGCAGCGAACAAGGTCCGCACAGTAGCCCGCCACGGATGCGCTGTCTGCGTAGACTCAGAAACCGCTACATGCTCGCCCATCTACTTGGCCTTCAATGCGGCGACCTCAGCGGCGAGGGCATCCACCGCTTCAAGGATCTTGACCGCGTTGTGGTTATCCAGGCCGCTAATCGAGAACCCGCCAAGGATCGACGCGTTAGTGCCATCGTTATTGAAGATCGCTTCGTGAACGTTGTGAGTCTCCTTGAACATCTCGGAGATCGTCGGCCCGCCAGTGAAAGCTGGAGTGTTGAGGAACGTGTGCATGTCAGTCATGAAATCTACTTCTTCCGTAACAGGGATGGGTGTGGTGACTTCGCCGGCGTATTCAATGGAGTCGCTGACCTCGACCACCCGGACACGCTCGATGTCCTCGGACCAGCCGAGGTACGTGAGTGGCAGGCCCCAGTAGGCGTAGTAGCCCATCAGGTCAGCGAGACTGGAGTGATGGTGCGGCACCGTGGACGGGTCGCTGGTGGAATAGACCGAACCGTCAGGGGCGCCAAGAACCACGTGCCCCAACGGTTCGTCTTCCATGAAGAACCACAGCACCGTCCAGATGCCACGGGGCGGTAACTCGCCAGGGTGCTTGTACTGGGCATTGGCCCACCCAGCCGTGGCGGAGGGGTAAACGCCAGGGTAAATACCGAACGCCTCCCGCACATACTGCAAGCACCAACCCGGCTTGCAAGGAATGTTCGGATTAGGTTGAACCAACTGCTTAGCCATTTGCGTCTCCCTTTGGTGGGTCGCTCTCAAGGTGCGGCCACGGTCGTAGTTCTTGCGGGGTCATGCCATGCTCCGTGCAATCACGGCGGAGCTGAGACGCGTACTCTTCCGTCCTGCGACGATTCCGCGCCTCACGATCAGCACGGGCCTGCTCCCGGTCGGCACGGGAACGTTCCTTCTCCGCATCAGCCCAAGCCTCATTACGCTGATCCTTCAACGTCGTATTCCGGATCCGCTCCCGCCCAGCAGAACCGTTGAAAAACTTAATCAAGCCATTCACCAAAGCGAGCAACGCACCAGACGTACCAATCGTGGTGACAACCGTGATTAGCAGTTGTGTCGAATCCATAGCTGCCTACTTTTCTGGGTCGTAGGCGTGATGCCGGATTTTCACGAGACGGGCAGCGAAAGCAAGGATGGAAAACACAATGAAGCACAACGATGCAGCACGGACACTCATCTGCGTCACAGGCAGGGACGCGAGCACGCCACCGTAAACGGCGATCGCTGTCATGCAACAGAACGTCGCCGCCCGTTCCAGCCACCAAATCCCAGGCAGCACGGACACGGAGCCGAGCACCCCACCAACCAACAGCAGAACACCCCACCAAACCATGAGCGGGTTACCGAGACTCGACTGAACAGTGCGGGGCGGGTCAGTGGCTACGAACAAACCGAGCAGACTGATAGCGACGTAAGCGAAGAAATAGATCACGGACAACGCCCGCGGTTCCTGGATCTTCAACCACAACGCAGCCAGCCGGCATTTTATCGGCTGCCTCATGAGTTCCACGACATCATTGAGAGGGGGAACACGAGCGCCCCGACTGATTGGGTGGGGACGTTCA
>Ga0207681_10001139_pt1 | contig 17152 bp, 17 predicted proteins | sample KBSS53metaG_FD_184324 | JGI IMG/M metagenome (GOLD analysis project Ga0207681, IMG submission 184324) | Switchgrass rhizosphere microbial communities from Kellogg Biological Station, Michigan, USA - KBS S5-3 metaG (SPAdes) (version 2) | ecosystem: Host-associated > Plants > Roots > Rhizosphere... | reverse complement strand
GCCCGGCAATACCGGCCTGATCGCCGGCACCGCGGGTGACCAGCGGACCTGGGGCGGGACGATCAAGTTCTCGTTCTGACACGTGACAATAATACGAAGAGCTCGCAGATTGACTCTGCGGGCTCTTTGTTTGTGCGAAGCGGAGATGAATAGCTCGTGTCAGCTACCCCGCCGTCGGTGGATCGTTATGTCCCGCTGTCCGGAAAGCTCTTCCAGCGCTCCGCTGAGATCTCAACCGTGTCGCCGCGGCGCGGCGGTGTGAGCGCGGCGTCGACGTCAAACTCGATGACTTGTCCCGTCGCAACGAGCACACCTTCAATTCGCCACAGGCCGCCCTTGCGGAAGACATTGTCGACCAGCACAGATTCGCCCCCTTGCTGTACAAGAGCAATGTCGTGGGGTCGCACGTGGCGCCCATCCGGGAGCAGATTGGTTTCGCCGACGAAGGTCGAGACAAATCGCGTGACCGGCTCCATGTAGACCTGTTCCGGCGTGCCGATCTGATCTATCCGGCCATGATCCATTACCACGACCCGGTCAGCCAGTTCGAGCGCCTCTTCCTGATCGTGCGTTACGAAGATCGACGTTAGTCCCATCTGCCCGTGCAGGTCACGCAGCCACCGGCGCAGGCCCTTACGCACCTGCGCGTCGAGTGCCCCGAACGGCTCATCCAGCAGCAGCAATTTGGGCTCGATCGCCAGCGCCCTTGCCAGCGCGACGCGCTGGCGTTGGCCCCCCGACAGCTGGCCCGGATAGCGCTTGCCCAAGCCCTCGAGTTGAACCAGCGATAGCAGCTCTTCTGCCCGCGCCCTGATCGCAGCCTTGGCCGGGCGGTTCTTGCGCTTGCGGACGCTGAGGCCGAATGCCACGTTTTCCGCCACGGTCATGTGACGAAACAGCGCGTATTGCTGAAACACGAACCCGACCCGGCGGTCGCCTACGGCAACCCGCGACACGTCCTCGTCGTTGAAATAGACCTGGCCTTGATCCTGGAATTCGAGGCCGGCGATGATCCGTAGCAGCGTCGTCTTGCCCGATCCGGATGGGCCCAGCAGAGCGATAAATTCGCCCGGCTGCACTTCAAGGTCGACCCCATGGAGCGCGGGATAATCGCCGAAACGCTTGGTGATGTTCTGAACCCGGATCAATGCTGTGCTCCCGAGCGGATGTCGAAGCGCCATTCGAGCACGGTCTTGGCCACCAAGGTCACCAGCGCTAGCCCAGCGAGCAACGAGGCAACAGCGAAGGCGCCGACGAAGTCGTACTCATTGTAGAGGATCTCCACGTGCAGCGGCATCGTGTTGGTCTCGCCGCGAATATGTCCGGAGACGACCGACACTGCGCCAAATTCGCCCATGGCCCGCGCATTGCACAGGAGCACCCCGTAGAGCAGGCCCCAGCGGATGTTGGGCAAGGTCACGTGCCAGAAGGTCTGCCACCCGCTGGCGCCGAGCGACAGGGCCGCCTCTTCGTCGTCCTTGCCTTGTTCCAGCATCAGCGGGATCAGTTCGCGGGCTACGAAGGGGAAGGTGATGAACACTGTCGCAAGCACCATGCCCGGCACGGCGAAGATCACCTTGAGCCCATGCTCCATCAGCCACGGACCGAACCAGCCATTGGCCCCGAACAGTAGCACGAAGACGAGGCCTGACACCACCGGGGAGACCGAGAACGGCAGGTCGATGAACGTGATCAGCAGGTTGCGGCAAGGGAACCGGAATTTGGTGATCGCCCAGCTGGCGGCAATGCCGAAGACGATGTTGAGGGGGACGGCAATCGCCGCAATCAGCAAGGTCAATTGCATCGCGGCAAGCGCATCGGGCGTCGCCAGCGCTTCGAGAAAAAGGGGCAGACCCTGTTTCAGGGCTTCGTCGAAGACAGCGATCAGCGGCAGAACCAGGAAGAACCCGAGAAACGCCAAGGCCAGGGTGATTAGCCCAAACTGTACTGGGCGACTCTCGGCAGTCGACGCAGTTCGGGTCATGAGCCGAGCCTCCGCCGGCGCACGGCCTGCCAGGTGTTAAGGCCAAGCAGGATGGCGAAGGAGAAGACCATCATCACTGTCGCGATGGCGGTCGCCCCATCGTAATCGTACTGCTCGAGCTGCGTGACGATCAGCAGCGGCGCGATCTCGGTCTTGCCCGGCATGTTGCCGGCAATAAAGATCACCGAACCGTATTCCCCAATGCCGCGTGCGAATGCGAGGGCGAAGCCCGTGAGGAGCGCGGGGAAGATCGCCGGAAGGATCACCCGAATGAAGGTCTGCGAACGCCTGGCCCCGAGCGTGGCGGCCGCTTCCTCAACATCGCGTCCGAGATCGTCCAGCACCGGCTCAACCGAGCGCACGACGAACGGCAAGCCGATGAACACGAGCGCGACCGTGATCCCGATCGCCGTGAAGGCGACCTTGATTCCAAGTGGCTCAAGATAGCGGCCGATCCAGCCGTTCGGCGCGTAGAGAGCAGTCAGCGCGATACCGGCAACAGCGGTGGGCAGGGCAAATGGCAGATCGACGATCGCCGAGATCAGCCGCTTGCCGGGAAAGGCATAGCGGACCAGCGCCCATCCGACGAGCAGTCCGAAGATCGCATTAACGAGGCCAGCGGCCGCCGCGGTGCCAAAGCTGAGGCGATAGGCGGCCAGAGCCCGTTCGGAAAACCCGACGCTGACGAAGCGGTCCCAGCCCATTCCTGTCGATTTTAGGAACAAGGTGGCAAGTGGGATCAGCACGATCAGCGTCAGCCACGTGAGGGTGATGCCGAGCGTCAGGGGCAGCCCCGGAATGACCGATGGCGTCCGCCACCCGTGTCGGAGTGGCTTCGGGGAGGGCATCTCGCGCCTGCTCACGTGCGGTCAGTGTCCCTACTTCCTCGCGTAGATACGGTCGAACACCCCGCCGTCGTCGAAGAACTGATGCTGCGCCTTCGCCCAGCCGCCAAAATCTTTGTCGATGGTAGCAAGGGTCACCTCGGGGAACTGGCCCTTGAATTGAGCCGCAATCTGCGGATCGCGCGGGCGGTAGAAGTTGCGGGCAATCGCCACTTGGGCCTCCGGCGTGTACAGGAATTCCAGATAGGCGCGGGCGAGCGCTTCAGTTCCATGTTTCTTGGCATTGGCTGTTACGACTGCCACGGGCGGCTCCGCCAGGATCGATGTTGGCGGAACCACGACCTCGAACTTGCCGGCTCCCATCTTGCTCCTAGCCAGGAGCGCTTCGTTCTCCCATCCAATCAGCACGTCGCCGATCTGGCGCTCGGCAAAGGTGGTGGTCGCCCCACGCGCGCCGCTGTCGAGCACAGGAACCTGAGCATAGAGCTTGCGGACGTAGTCTTCGGCTGCGGTATCGGAGCCGCCGGAATTGCGGCCATAGGCCCAGGCCGCAAGGAAGTTCCATCGCGCGCCTCCGCTGGTCTTGGGATTCGGGGTGATGACAGCCACCCCCGGCTTGATCAGATCGCCCCAGTCGTGGATGCCTTTGGGATTGCCCTGGCGAACCAGGAACACGATGGTCGAGGTATAGGGCGCCGAATTGTTCGGCAGCGTACGCTGCCAGTCACCGGGCAACAGCTTGGCCTTCGCCGCGATCGCATCAATGTCGTAAGCGAGGGCCAGCGTCGCCACGTCGGCGTCGAGCCCATCGATGATCGCCCGGCTCTGCTTGCCCGAACCGCCATGGCTCATCCGGAAAGTGACCTCCTGGCCGGTTTTCTGCTTCCACGCGGCCGCGAACGCCGGATTGATCGCCTGATAGAGTTCGCGGGTCGGGTCGTAGGAGACGTTGGTCAGTTCAACCGCATTGCCGCTGCTTTTGCTGCCCGAACACGCACCGAGCATCGCCGCGCAAGCCGCAACCGCGCCGATGAAAACCGTGCGCCGGACCACCCGCGTGAATTTCAACATTGTCGCCTCCGCTGCTGGGTCGTCCCCGTCAAGTGGGAGATATGCTGAGAGGCGGCAGGAGTCCATTGCAAACTCTAGTAGCTGACTTGACATTGAAATGCGATTGCGCAAATTCGCCTCGGGGATGCGATCTCCCCTCCAGGCACTTGCGCCCAAGCATCGCGTCCATTGTCGATCGAAGGACGCCGCATGTTTGCTGGATACGCTACCCTCTTGCCTGTTTGCTTGCTCGCTGTTGCTGCGCCTGCCCGGGCGGATTCCGCGCCCGATGGCCTGATCATCGCCGGCAGTGTGCGTCTGCGCTACGAGGCGATCGATGCCCAGCCACGCGCTGGGTTCAATGCGAGCGACGAGCTGGTCAACCTGCGCACGCAGCTGAAGGCCTCGTGGAAAAGCGGCGACTTCCAGTTCGTTGCGGAAATGTACGACAGCCGGGCCTGGGGCGCGAATGCCGGCACCCCGCTGAGCACCGGCGAGGTCAACACCTTTGAACCGGTTCAGGCCTACCTCCAGGCTGATCTGGGCAGCGCCCTGGGCCGCGGCACCGCGACAAGGCTCCAGGCCGGTCGCTTCACCCTCGACTTCGGCTCCCGCCGCCTGGTGGCAAGCGATGATTATCGCAACACCACCAACGGTTACACGGGCCTGCGCGCCGACGTCACCATGCCCGGCGGCGTGAAGGCGACCGCGATCTATGTCTTGCCGCAAACGCGGCTCCCGGACGACGCGGCCTCGCTGCGTGCCAATATGCCGGCGCTCGACAAGGAAAGCTTCGCCGCCGTGCTCTGGGGCGGCCTGCTCGCCCGGCAGAGCAAGGGCAGCCGCCAGCTCACCGAGGTCAGCTTCATCCATTTCGGTGAACATGACACGCCGGGCCGGGCCACCCGCGATCGGTCGCTGAACAATGTCGCCCTCCGCCTCGTCACCGAACCGCGCCCGCGGCAGTTCGACTGGGGGGCGGAAGCGATCTACCAGTGGGGCGAAACCGCAACCTCGCTGACGCCTGGTGCGCCGCTCGTCCCGGTCAGTGCGACCTTTGCCCGCCTCCAGGCCGGCTACAGCTTCCCCGGCCCGTGGAAGCCGCGCCTGCTGTTTGAATTCGATCGCGCCAGTGGCGCTGGACCCGGGCGCACCTATGGCCGCTTCGATCCGCTGTTCGGCATGCGCCGGGCCGACCTCGGCCCGGCCGGGCTCTACAATGCCGTGGGCCGGTCGAATATCCTGTCGCCGGGCATCCGGCTCGAGGTTACCCCCTCCAAGCGCGTCGATGCCTTCATCGGCTATCGGGCCCTGTGGCTGGCCGATCGCCACGACGCCTTTTCGACGAGCGGTGTGCGCGATGCCAGCGGCCGCTCAGGGGCGTTCGCCGGGCACCAGGTCGATGCGCGCCTGCGCTATTGGCTGGCTCCGGCGAAGCTGCGCTTTGAACTCGACGGCACCCTGTTGGCCCGCGGCCACTTTCTCGAGGCGGCGCCGAACGGACGGATCGGCACCGCGCGGTACGGTTCGATCAACCTCACCGGCTTCTTCCCATGATGCCCGGTCTGCTGCACCGGCGAAGGCGGGGCGGGGCGGTCACTTCAGCGCAAGTAGGCCGCGCCTCGGCGCCCAGCCCTTGATGGTGCGACCCCGGAGATTATTCTCTACCAAATCAGTCGAATTTGAGAGGAGTGACCTATGCAGGGCTTCCGGACCCGCGACTTCCTCATGCGCCGGATCGATCGGTACTATCTCGTTGCGTGCTGGGCCCGCGCGGCCGACAGGCGTGCCACCTATCTGCGGATGGCTCGCCATTACCGCGCTATCCTAGCGGGCATGGCACCCGCCGCTGCAGCCAGCTAACGCCGTGACGGCCGCCTACTTTGGCGCTGGTGCTGGCAACCTCAGTCGGCGTGGTGCCGGCGGGTGGTGGCATTTGCGGGCGATTGCGCGCCATCACCGCGTCAGCATCCGCCAGGCATTTGCTATCGTGCGGCTGGTAGGGTTGGATCAGGTTGCGATCGCGCTCGCTGCTTCCCGGTTGCGTCGGCAGCCGTAGGCTGGCCCCTTCCCCAGGGGCGAGCACTGGACGTGCGGATCACGCCGGGTTGAGCAGCCACCCCATGATCACGGTCCGGCCGGCGGCGTCTGCTACCGGGCCCAGTTTCATCCTTCGGTGGCGTACTGCTGCTCCGTTGCCGCCCGGCTCGATGACCGGTCCGCCCGTTCCTGTCTTGCCATCAAGCCGCTGGATCGCGGAGCGGCTGACGCCGAATTCTCCAGCTAGCGATCCCAACGACGCACCAGCCCGTCGGCTTTCGCGGATTACCTTCATCTGCTCCGATGTAAGGCTGCTGGGTCGACTCAGCTTCTTACCCTGAGCCCTTGCTCGCGATAGGCCTGCACGCGTCCGCTCGACGAGCAGGTCGCGCTCGAACTCAGCAACCGCAGAGATGACGGGCCATGCACTCCACCGAGCGCCAAGCAATGGACCCTCACGTTCATCACTGCCAGCTGCTCAACCGTAGCGCGCACATCCATTGCATTGCGTCCTCGGCGGTCGAGCTTGGTCACGACGAGCACGTCTTCCTAGTCGAGCCGGTCAACGAGATTGCGGAAGCCTTTTCGCTCCATCGCTGCTGTTGAGCCTGACACTGTTTCAGAGATCACTCGCCTGGGTTCGAGGCTGAAGCCAGCCGTTTGCATTTCGAGGATCTGATTTTCAAACGACTGCTCGGCCGTACTGAAACAACAATACGCAAACACACGCGACATGAGTGCACCTGTATCGGAATGGTCCGTCGAAATATTCTTTGTATAGAGATGCCAGTCGAGCTAAGCTCCGAAGCAGAAGATATACTTGCATCGCAATCGCTTGTTTTCGAACAATGTTTTAGGCGATAAACTCTCTGCCTGTTAAAAAAGAACTATTAATAATGACTTCATCGAACTGTCAGGTTGGAGCTGCAGATGATACGCCGGTCGTTGAAACGTTCACCGACAGCCCCGGCTCTGCCTACCAAAGCCGAGTGAGCTTTCAACTGCCACTTTTTGGGGCAGGCTAAGCCCACGTCTAAGTCATACCGCCCATTCTGCCCGGGCCGCGATCCTACTGAGGGGTTTCCTTGGCTCGCGGCGTCGGCTCATACCAATCGTGCCTGTCGGCCTGCTCGATGGCCCAAATTTATTCCAAATCGAATGAGGCCTTGGAGATATCGCCCAACTCAGCGGGGGCCATTTGGCGGTACTGCTCTTTGGTGAAAGCCTTGGGCTGGCCGTTTGCCATGCACGGGATAAGCCAATTGCGGCAGCGCTCGCGATCAGCCAAGGCCTTGTCCATCATAGTCTGGCGAGTTGGGTTAGCCATCGTCGGAAAGGGCTAACGGCAGCTATTCACATTTTCCACCCAAAAAGCGCCAATTGGGAACAGACGACAAAGCAGTCGTCCCCGCGAGCGACACCGGCGGGGCTCCCCTTTTAAGGATGGGCAATCCTAGTGGGCAGTTGCGCGACTAGCGTTGGGGGTCCATGACGACTGGCCGCCACACGAAGCCGGGGAATCAATGGTTTGAAATCCAGTACCGCCATCAAGTGGAGCGAACGGCAATTACGGCTGGCCGTCGAGGCAGCATGCGTCGCGCTTTGGTCGTGGAACGTGGACAATGATCGACTCACCATGGACGAGCGCGCGTTTGAACTTTGGGGCATCGACTGGGCCGATGAGGTCAGCTTCGAGGAGCTTTCGGCTCACATCCACCCCGCAGACAGGGGCCGGGTGAGAGCTGCGTTCACCGCCACCCGCTCGGTGCTCGGATCCTACGAGATCGATTTCCGGATCATGGTCGGGGATGAAATCCGCTGGATTTCCGCGCGCGGCCAAGGCGCTGACGTCGGGATCGTCGACCAAGTGATGTTCGGCATCTTTCTCGACGTGACTGGCCGCAAGCAAGCGGAAGAGGGAAGCGAGCTTTTGGCCGGCGAAATGAGCCATCGGGTCAAGAACCTGCTGTCCATTGCCACCGGCCTGACGCACCTCACCGGCCGCTCGGCGGCTTCGGCTGAGCAGATGACCAAAGTCTTGACCGAACGCCTGACAGCCTTGGGCCGGGCCCACGACGTGGTCCGTCCCCTCCCCGGCGAGCAAGGCAAAGCCGCCCTCCTGGGCGATCTCCTATCTGTTCTGCTCGCCCCCTATGACGAGGCGGAGGCGTTCTCGCATCGTATCCGCGTGGCAGTTCCCCGTATGGGAGTGGGCCAGCACGCCGCGATGACTTTGGCGATGGTGATCCATGAACTCGCCACCAACTCCGTTAAATACGGCGCGCTGTCGTGCGCTGAAGGCTGTCTGGACGTTTCCTGCCACGCAGATGGAGACAATCTCGATCTGGTGTGGGCGGAAACCGGTGGGCCGGAAGTGTCAGGCTCGCCCGAACTGGGCGGCTTTGGCAGCCGCCTCATCTCACGCAGCGTGGAAAGCCAACTTGGCGGCCGGCTGTCCTATGACTGGCAAAGCAGCGGCGCGGTAATCACAGTCCGCATGCAACGATCCCGGCTGGCCCACTAGTCGAAAACATGGGCTGCGGCTGGCGGCAGGGTCTGCTTTCCCCAACATAGCGGCCTTCCTGGCGCTGGGCGCCGATCGCTAAATCGAGACAAGCTGCTTCCGGGGACTCGGAGCGACACCGCGAACGGCCGGAATGTTGGGGAAAGCTGCAGTCGCTAACGCGGTTGCAAATTGCTGCCGCGATCAATCTATGTTGTCGAATGCCCGGCACCGATGTGCGACGTCCGAGTCTGTTGAAAGGCAGGCTCCGCAATGGACTGGTCTACTGTATTCATCGTGACTGGCGCCATCGCGTTGACAGGCGCATTGTCGTTTGCCTGCTGTGAGTTAATCCGGCTCCGCCGGTAAACTGAGATGCTTACCTTGCGCGGCGGCTACTCTAGGCGTTGCCTCGCTGGTGGATCTCAGGAACGCTCGGTGGCAGATGGAGATATGTGGGCCGGAAATCTCCAATATCCGCGAGGCCAGCGAAATCGTGAATCTGCACTGAACCCTTTAGCTTCTGGACCAGCCCCATCTCATCTAGTGTCTTGAGGACCCGGTTCACGTGCACTGGGGTGAGGCCGGTTGCATCTGCCAGCTGTTCCTGGGTCATAGGCAGCGTGTACTGGCACTCCGGCCCGATCCCTACTGCATCCAACCTGTAGGCAAACTCGCAGAGCAGATGGGCAAGCCGTGATATCGACTTGCGCCGGCCAACGTTCGCGACCCATTCTCGTTGGATCGCACCTTCAACGAGCGTCTCGATCCACAGCGCCTTACCGACTGCGGGACGACCAAAAGCAATATCGACAATCGCCTCTCGCGGAATGAAAGCGGCTTCAATCCGAGTGAGCGCCTGCACGTTATGATCGGCGACCCCCAGCATCGAGTTCTGCAAGTCAACCATATCTCCGCTGATGTGGAAGTTGACGATTTGTCGGCCGCCGTCCCCGACCAGCTTGGTGCGCATCGCAAAACCGGAGACCAGGAGGCAACAGTGGGTGGGCTCGTCGCCTTCACGCACAACGTACGCCGACGCGTCGAGCGAACGCATTGTGTGCGGCAAGTCCAGTATTGCGGCTTCGTCGTAATCATCCAGCGGGGCAAGGGTACGGAGCTTGCGCGCTAACGGATGCAAATTTCTTATCGTTTGATGTCCCATGTTCCACGCTTGTCTACAGCACGCAACGCGTGCCCGCCTCAGCTAGCAAGCCTCTCGTCACCTAGTTTGCACTGCCTTTCATCAACATATGTTATGGCGCGGGGCAGGATATCGGCTATTTTGATCCCCATCGCCGAAAGACGTAATCGGGCTTCGGCGGCTGAGAGCCTGGTGCGCTCCCGCCTGTATAGCCGGAGCATGATTGTGCCTCGCTTCTTTCTCCATCTCCGCGACGGGACGAATGAGACGCTCGATCCGGACGGCCTCGAGTGCGCAGACTTGCCCACACTGAAGCAGGCTATTCTCAAGAACGCTCGCGATGTGATTGCCGGTGACGTACAGAACGGCGTTGTCAATTTGCGGCTTCGAATTGACGCCGAAAACGATGAAGGAACAGTCGTGCACAGCCAGCCGTTTGCAACGGCTGTCAGGCTCCTCAGATAGAGTCTCTGCTCACAGCCAATCTATGCCCTGTCGGCTTTGTTGATGAGGTGGAACGGCCCGCCTCCGAACGCTAGCTGGTGGTACGTTGAAGAGCGACCACGATAGTAAGGGAGCCGGTCCATGCGAGAGATTGCGATTGTTGGCCTCGATCGGGCGAAGAACGTATTTCAGCTTCACGGTGCGGATGCCGAGGGAGCTCCGGTGCTGCGAAAGAAGCTACGGCCCGCCGAAGTCGTCCGTTTTTCCCGAAGCTGCCGCCGTGCCTGGTCGGAATAGAAGCCTGCGGTGGGTCGCGCCATTGGGCACGGGAAGTTGCGGCACTAGCAGGCCGACGCGATGGTGCTCAAGGCCCGCGAACTGCTCGTGCGCCAGCAAACGCAGGTGATCAATGCACTGCGCGCCCATCTGCATGAACTCGGTATCATTGCTGGCGCGGGCGTGGCCAAGGTGTCGCAGCTCATCGATATCGCGCGTGACCCGGACGAGCCGCGCATCCCGGCTGCGGCGCGTGTGGCGCTCGCAGCAATTGTGGGGCAGCTCAATGCCTTGGGCCAGGAACTCAAACGGCTCGAGCGCACGATTGTGACCATGGCCAGGCGCGATCCCGATGCACGGCGTCTGTTCGCCTCCCGGATCGCTTATCCCGATGCACCCCAATTTCGCCGTCTGGAGCAACAACGACGCGGAAGCCATGCTGGCCGCAGCGCTTGCGATCCTACCGGTGGTGATGGAGAAGTCCGACATCGACTTTTGACCGCGTGCACCAGCTGGTCGCGACCGCTACCGGAGATGACGTGATCCTCAGGGCGCGTGCTCGTTGGTTTGTCGACTGGTGCGCGAGCAAGTACGACACCGAAGGCGAGCGGCCGTAGGGGAAGCGCTGTGAAACAGGACGGGCGATGGCGCCTCGGATGCGCGACACCATTGGTCCTGGGGTATCTCGCGTTCGCAATCTATGCCTGGTGTGACTTCGTGAGCACCAACCATGACGGGCTCGCGAACGTCGGTCTGATTGTGGTGACCGCACCCGTTGCCCTCATTGGCCTTGTCTTGTCCGGTAGCAGCTCATTTGCTCTGATCCCCGAAGGTCACGGCTACCTAGCAGATCACGCCATCTACTACGTTCCGGCAGTTGCCTGTACCGCAGTCCTTCTTTGGCTGATCGGCCGGCGGATTGAACGAGCCTTCAGGAGCGCGGATTCAACGCACGACGATGGTCCCCCGGCGAGACTTTGACGCTGCTTTGGAGGGCGGGTGGCTGAACAGCTGCTCTGCCGTCACAGCGGCTTTCTTGGAACCGTTTCGCCCCCGGCCCATTGATCAACTAATCGGCGCCACGACTCCCCCCCTTCCGTCCAGCGCCACGTCCGATCACAAGGCCTTGAGGCGCCCGGCGTAAGTGGCTTGGGCGCCTCTTCTTTGCCTATCAGGTTGTTAGGCACCTTCGCCTATGTCTGGCCTCGGAGGGGCCGCGCCTCGGCAAATAGCCCGGCTCCTCCACTGAAAAGTATAAAGATGGGAGTCTCGGTGGACGACAGGGCATTTTACGAGCGTAGGCTGAGGGAAGAATTGGCGAGATCCACAACGGACGCGACCCCAACAGTGATCAGGCTCGACTGACGGGACGCTTAGCGGACGCAATTCGCAGACACGGCGGGGTCATCCAATCGAGCTAGAAGCTCATCGAAAGTCGTATCGTTCGGGAGCAGAAAGACCCGCTTCAGCGACGGCCCCACGTACGCCAGCTCGTCATCCGACAGGAGGGCGTATGCAACAGGTCTGTCCGCGTTCTCGTTCATCAGGCACCCTTACGGAGACTCGAAATAATGAACGAGCGCTCTGTTCCGTAGGATGCCGGCATCGGGCCGCAAAGTGCATTCGTTCGGCGGTGAGCTGCGAAGTTCGGCATCGAAGCGTCCTGCAGGGAATCTCGACGAGGGTACCGTTTTTCCTCACGGAATTGTTCGCGCTACGGCACATCGACCGGGTATCACGTCAACTTAGAATTTCTCCGCTTCATGTAGCTGCTGCAAAGCAAACGGCTGCGCCTGGGCACGCGCGGTCAGAGAAACGGGGGCCGCCATGTCTCGTGCGCTTGAGCGCATGCGGCGCCTGCATTGGCGCTGGGCTGGGTTGTATCGCGAACGCCTAAAGGGTCTTAGAGACACGGACCTAGACTTCGCCGCCTAAGGATTGCCGAATCGTTCCGCCTTCGTTCTCATGCACAGGTGAGCACGAAACGCCTCTACACCACCGGCGATCTCTCCCGGCACGGCAATCCCCTTGACCGTCCGCTGCACCGGCTGCGGGCACGAAGCGGAACTGCGCGGGATGGTACTCGACCAGCTGTGCAAGACGCGGAACTGGGATGGGGATCTGTCCAGCGTCCGCCGCCGGCTCAAGCGCGGCCAGTGTGGCTCCCGGAAGGTGGAGATGCTGCCGCATGGCGATCAGCGCTGAGCGTTATGTAATCGTTATGCCGGATGGCTCACTGGTCGCCGCACTGCCGTAGCGTCTCGGCCAGTATACCGCGCGCTTTCAGCTCTGATCGATACAGCAGGCGACACTTTGCGTCACGAAGCAGGCGAAACCGTCCCGTCTGCCCCCCCCTTCTTCGGATTGCGATAGACCTCCGCCGAAGTGCAGAGGATCAGCTTAACATTGCATCAGGAGCTAACATGACCAAGATAATGCTTGCGGCGTTGATGGCCGCGACAACGATCAGCGCGACCCTCCCCGCTGCGTCCCAAGCCCAATGCCACCAACAGGACCGCGACCGCGGGGAACACCATTGGCGCAATTGGGGCGGGCAGAACGGCTACAACGGCTATCACGGTCGCTGGAGAACAGGGCAGCGCTTCAGCAACTGGAATGACCGGCGCTACTACGTGACCGACTATCGTTCATACGGTCTTCCCGCTCCCCGGCCCGGGTATCGCTACTATCGCGACAGCAACGGGGATATCGTCATGGCTGCCAGAGCCACAGGTTTGATCGCTTCGATCCTCACCGCCGGGCGCTGATCACCTGCGCGGGTACTGATCGGAGGGGCGGACGCCAGTTCGCCCCTCCGCGTCTTATTAATTTGCGGTGCCGGCATAGCTCATGAACACTCCCGTCCGCCATTACCCGCCCAGCGCTTACCCCGGGGTAGTCACGTCGGACGGCGGGACAACAGGGCGCTCGTGCCCCTTGAAATGCGCCGCTGCCATTCCCGTGTAATGCATCCCACAAATGGCGATCGCCATCACGACGGCAGACCCCATCCTGCTAAGACCCCGTTGCTCTAAGGTGGACATCCACAGCGCGGCGATCGAAGCAACCAGTGCAATCGCCCCGGCAGCGACGACCATCGGCGGATCGAAATGCATGGTCATGTTCCCCGACATCGCCAGCATGCCCAGGAAATGCATCGCGAGAATGCCGCAGCCCATGGGAATGCCAGCCAGCAGGAGTGCCTCGAACGGCTGGTGTAGCAGCGTCAGGGTGGCGAAGCCGATCGCCGTGAAGATTATGGCAACGCTAAGCGAGAGGACCGTCGGAGCCCAGTCGTAGCTGATCGCCGTCCCGTGGAGGTGAAATGCGGCCATGCCGGTGAAATGCATTGACCAGATTGTGACGCCCAATGCCACCGCCGAGGGAAGTACGCCCCGGACTCGCAGCCCCTCGTCTGCATCCATTCGGCCGGCCCAGGGCGGCGCGAGGCGGAGCGCTACATACGATCCAGCGGCTGCGATAATGAACGAAAGCTCCACCAGCCATGGATTATAGTGCCCGGCTAACGCCATGGTATTCCCCGATTTACCAACGCGGCAGGGAATGGCGCAAGGGAGGTCATGTGGCAACCAAGAGCTACGGATGCGCCCACCTCTGGTCGGGATATGCAGGCGCCCGCTACGCCGAGGCATTCAGGTCAGTGTCGACTGGCGGCTGGACGCCTAGGTAGTGCCGCCGCGGCTAATCGTATCCAGATGAGGTGCTGGAAAGCTACGTTACCAAGACCCGTGACAAGGCTGCAGCTCTGCGCTTCATGAAGAAGGCCTTGAAGCGGCACGGGTCTCCTGCGGCGATCACCACGGATGGCCTGCGCTCCTACCGTGCAGCGATGACCGAACTCAGCAACACCGAGAAGCAGGAGATCGGCCGCTGCGCCAACAACCGGGCAGAGAACAGCCATCTCCCGTTCCGACGACGCGAGCGGGCCATGCTGCGGTTCAGGCAGATGAGGTCACTGCAGAAGTTCGCGTCCGTTCACGCTTCGCTCCACAATCACTTTGCCCAGGAACGCGACCTCGTCGACCGCACCACATTCAAGGAACGTCGCTCCGCCCCCCTGGCAGAGTGGCAGATGCTTGCTGCATAAAGGTGTCTGCTCATGAGCCGAGATCCGCCAGGTGGAGACTGGTTCGCAGAGGACTGACAGCACCGCCAGCCCACTTTTGGCCTCCTCCCGTAGTACGGTTTTGAACTAAGCAAACCGGCGGTTTTCCGCCAGTTTTGGTGCATCTCGTCGATGCGTTAGAGAACCGCACCGCGACCTCAATGGGCGGCGTCGGCGGCCATCCAGGCGGAGAGAATTTTCTCAGTTCAGTTGCGTGGTCTGTTCTGCCGCAGCGTAGGGCGGATGGGTCCGGGCGAGGAGTATGGAAACCGCGTGACATTGCCGGGTAATCGAGCAAACTGTACCCGAAATGGCGCGAAGGGCAGAAAGTGGCAGTTTCCGGGAGTTTTTCAGGGACGGGCCGCCCGCATAACAGGGGCCGAGTTGGAGCATAACAGGCTCGGAGTTCGCTCATAACAGGCACCGAGTTGTGCAATAGCAGGGCCTGACTTCCGGCCCGGGGCGGCGTCCTTCGGTGAAGCGGGGATGTTGGGCTGATCAGTCGGCGGGCCCCCTTCGCGCAGCTGCAAATTTTGCCTCGGCAAGGTCGTGACGAAACCTTGGCCGAGCAGATTCGTGCCGGGGGCCGCAGTCTGCCGATGCCCGCCCCCGAAGGAAAACGTCATGTTGAAACCGAGGGTCCTGGTCGCGGAACTGCCGCCCAAGGAGCCGCCGCTGATGAAGTGGGAGGAGCTCGCGGTCTACGGCGAGCCGGACACCAGTGCAGGCTACATGGTCCTGCGCCGCCAGTTCAACGAGGCCATGAACGGCAATCTGTCAGCGATTAAGGTCATGCTCAAGATGATCAGGGTCAACGAGGCCGCGCGTAGGAAGCGGGAGGAATACGACAGCCGGCGGGCGCTCCCTTCGGATCGTTTCGAGTTCGTCACTGCGCGTTTGCTGGGGGAGGAGCGCCGGGGTGACCCGGCCTTGCTGCTGCTCGGCATTGGCGTCATCAGCAATTCGGCCATGAGGACAATGGCCGAGCCGGACGAGCCGGGCTACGAAAATGAGCTGAGGGCGCTTGGTCCCTCCCACATTGCCAGCTGGGTGTCGGACTGGGCCATGGCCCGCGAGGATTGCCCCGATCTCAGCGACCTGCAATTGGAGAACGTGCGGGCGCGCGTTCTGTCGGAAGACGGTCCCGAAACCAGTGAATGGCGCGAGCGGAAGGATGATCTGCTGAGCCAGATCACGGCGCTGCGTGGGCCTAACGGCGCCCGCTTCAGCCCCGGCCAGTCGGGCAATCGCCGGGGGCGGCCGCGGAAGAAGACGGGCTTCGGCTATCCGGAAGATGATCCGATGGGTTCGTTCTTCGACGAAGTGATGACCACCACCGTCCATGGCGAGGAGAAGGCGATGTCGCGGCTCAACGCCTTGCTGTTCCAGCTGACGGTCAAGGCGGCGCGCGGTGACGACAAAATCGGCGCCTTGCTGGGCCCTCGCATCATCGAAGCATTGGCGGGCCAGTGGGAGAGCCGCTTTGAACCTGAACCCATCTATGAGTTGAGGTACTGATTATGGACACGCGTGAATGCCTCCTGACCTTGGGCCAGATCAGCCGCCGGGCAACCCGGCGTACCCTCATCATGCCCGAACTGGCGGAAGAAGCCCTGCGGCGGATGGGTGACCGGCGTCTCGACCGCGATCAGCAGGCCATCGCACTGCGGGTGATCGCGATGCCGGACAAGGTGAAGTGGCCGGACTGGTGGGAGGTGCTGCCCGGATAGGACCTTCGGCCGAGCAAGTCTGGATTGACGGTTGGGTGGACAATGGCAAGGCGAGCGGCTCGCAAGCGAGCCGCTCGCCTTCACATGGATGGTGCAGGTCGGTGCGCAAGCGAGCTCCCAAAGGGGATTGCAGCCTCGATCCTTGACCGCGGTGAGGTCGTGACAATGTGTTGGCGCCCGCCAGGTTCGTTCGGCAAAGGGGCACGATGGCAGGGCGGCCTTACAACAGGATGCCCCGGCAGCGGGGGCTGCCGGGGCGGGGGTATGCCGGTCCCGCGCATGGCGAGGCGGTGACGCACAGATGCCGCGAGCGCTGCGCGGTGGCCAGCCAATTACTCGAACATTTGCAGCAAGGCTCAGGTCACCCTGCGCGGTGGCTTGGCCGGAAGGATCCGGGCTGGACACAGCATCTAGCCCTTGCGCCGGCGTGGTCGTGACACCGGCACGTTCTCTTCGATTGACTTCGGCACGCACCGCCTGACCCGCCGGTCACCGGGCTGCCTATCAGAGCAGCGACGCCTCCGGGCGCCATCTCCTGCCGGGTTCGTTTGGCAAACGGCTGGCGAGTGACGAGATCTCAAAACTCTGGCGGCGGTCCGGTCGTGACAAAAGGCTGGTGCGATCATCAACAAGGGGGAAACCGATGATCGATACCGAACATGAAACCGCGCCGCTGGCGACGCCCTTGCCGACCTTGCTCGCGTTTGCCGAACTGGGCCAGGACAAGGCCGCCGTAGGGTCGCTCTATGAGTTGCTGCTGGCGGACATTGAGCCCGGCAATCTGATCGAGCGCTTGTGGGTCAGGGACATTGCCGTGCTTACCATTCGCTCGGAAGAACTGCGCCTGGTCCAGCTTGCCGTGCACAAAGCGCTGATGGCGAGGACCGATCAGGAGTTCGCCCAACAGTCGGGCGCGTACCGGGTTGGTGAGGGGCACAGTGGGACCACGGCCGATGAGGCAGGACCGCGGGCGCCCGGGCCCGCGTTGTGCGGGAAGGTTGCCGAGCGGG
>Ga0207681_10001137_pt1 | contig 17174 bp, 7 predicted proteins | sample KBSS53metaG_FD_184324 | JGI IMG/M metagenome (GOLD analysis project Ga0207681, IMG submission 184324) | Switchgrass rhizosphere microbial communities from Kellogg Biological Station, Michigan, USA - KBS S5-3 metaG (SPAdes) (version 2) | ecosystem: Host-associated > Plants > Roots > Rhizosphere >... | reverse complement strand
CCTGGCTGCGGTCGCCGCATGCGTGGCCGCCCGAACTCTTTCCCCGGCGCCCAGGTAATGTTCAAAGAGTGCTTCCGGATCGTCGATGCCGCGCGCTTCCAACGCCTGGGCCAACCGGCGATGAATTTGGACAACTTTCCGCGGCCCGAGTTGCGCGGCGAGCGCCTCGCGAATGCGATCGTGATAGAGCTCGAGCGTGTGGCCCACGCCGCCGGTTCGTAAAAACTGCGCCGCGCGCAACGAACTCACGAGGGGCAGCTCGTCACCGGAGAGCTCAGCCGCGTGGTAAACAACCTCCGGACTGATGGGACGCCCAGCCACCGCCAAAGCATCGACAAACTGGCGCGCCCCTTCCGGCAGATGGCGCAAACGAGCATCGAGCATCATCGCGAGCGTGATGCCTGTCGTCGACGTTTTATCGCTGGTGATCGCATAGCGCGCGAGCTGTTCGAGCAGAAACGGATTTCCGCGAGCTTCACCTAAAATTGCATCGGTAAAAGGTTCGAGCACGGCTGCACTCGAACCCAGCAGATCGTGCAGGAGGGTGTAGGATTCCGAACGCGAAAGCGCGCCGACCAGCACTTCGCGACAATTCTCAACCCCAGTCTTTTCCAGCAACGCCTTCAGAAAAGGTTTGGTCTTGATGTCTTCACTGCGAAAGCTCGACAACAAAAGCAGTGGCGGCGAATCCGGCGGGCGTAATAATTCTTCAAGGAACGTGGTGCTGTCCGCGTCAGACCATTGCAGATCGTCGATATAAAGCACGAGCGGTTGCCGGTCGCACATCCGGCCTAACAACTCGCGCAAGGCGGCGAAAGCTTTGCGTCTCAAGGTAAACGGATCGGGAACTTCATGTTCGCGTTGCGGCGCGTTGAAAACGGCGTCGACCTGCAACATCACCGGAAACAAACGTGCGAGGGCCAACACCTCGCGAGGCATGAGGGCTTCGGCCTTTCCTTCCGGCAGATTCATCAGGTATTTCGTGAGACTGTCGATTACGCCGTCGAGCGCTTTGTAAGGAACTGACTCGCGTTCATAGCAGCGGCCTTCAAGAATCACTATTCCAGGCTGACGCTCGCGCAGGCGATCGAGGAAATGGCGCGCGACCGCGGTCTTCCCCATGCCCGAGCTGCCGTGCAGGTAGATGGTGACGGTTTCTCCGCGCCGGGTCACATTGAAAGCTTCTTCGATCTCACGCAGCTGGCGTTCACGTCCAACGAACGGAGCGGCCTGGCCTGCCGAAATGGCTGGGGTAGAAATCGGGCGCTGCAGCGGGCCGGTCTTACCGTGTCCCAGTATTCGCAAAACTTCGCGACCCGACGGCCGTTCTTCAGGATTGCGACGCAGCAAACGCACGCACAAATCGTTGAGCTCCGCCGGAATGTTTTTGACTATTTCGCTCGGCGCCGGCGGATCGAAGTTTTGTTTATTCATCATCACTTCGAAAAACTTGCCGGCAAACGGGAGCCGCCCGGTGAGCGCCTGGTAAAGCATTACGCCCACGCTGTACCAATCGCTGGCGCGCGAAATCGGCAGCTGCGCGCCCTGCTCAGGCGACATGTAGTCAGGCGTGCCCGCGAGCGTAACGCTGTCGTGAAGTTCCTTGTCTTCAACTTCAGCTACCAGGCCAAAGTCTAAAATGACTACGCGCCCTTCTTTGGTTACCAGCACGTTCGAAGGTTTTATGTCACGATGCAGTTTGCCGGTTTGATGCAGGCCATGCAGACCTTCCGCCAGCTGTCGCAAAGCGATATTCAAATAGTTGAGATCCAAATGCGACTGGGCCAGGGCCGGGTCTGCCCGCGACTCAGGCATGTCGGCGGAGACGGGATGGTTCCTCAACGATTCCAACTGCTTCGTTTCGGCTTCGTAGTTAGCCAGGAGTTCCCGGCTCGACGCGCCCGGACTTTTGCGCAGCGTCGGAGTGCGCGAAGATTGCACGTGCGCCGCGCGATAACCCGGGCGCACGTATTCGAGAAAGTTTGACCCCTGCACCAGTTCCATGGTGAAGAACCAGTACTGGCCGTCAGACATGAACTCGTAAAGCGAGACCAGGTTTGGATGAGAGACGTCGGCGAGCGAGCGAAACTCATTTTTGAATCTCGAGATGTGTGAAGCCTCGGCGCGCGTGAGCGTCTTGAGCGCCACGACCTTATCGGTTTCGCGATCGTGCGCTTCGTAGACCACGCCCATGCCGCCCGAGCCCAGACGGCGGCGGATGCGAAAGCGTTCAGTACCGAGAAAGTCGCTCGAGTGTTGAGTCATTGCTGAGAGTTGGGATTGTAACGCAAACTGTTAGTTTGCGTGGCTAGTAACACGATCGCATCTTACTCCGGAATTGTAGGGGCGGACCCGCGTGTCCGCCCTGCCTGGCGGCATTCAAGAGGGGCGGACACACGGGTCCGCCCCTACAAATTCTCCCGCCCTTAATCTAACAAAGGAGCCCGCATGGATTGGCGTGTATTCTTAACCACCTTTGGTGTCATATTTCTCGCGGAGATGGGTGACAAAACCCAGCTGGCGGCGATGACGATGGCCGCGCAGTCTAAAAAACCGTGGGCGGTGTTCATGGCCGCGGCGTTGGCGCTGACTGCGGTCTCGGCGATTGGCGTGGTGGCCGGTTCGCTGCTCGGTAACTACCTTCCGCTGGAATGGATCAAGCGCGGCGCCGCGGTCGCTTTCATCGCGATCGGTATCTTGATCCTCGCCGGCAAGTTTTGAACTTGTAATCCTGTAAATCCTGTCGGATTAATTAGACACGATTAACAGGATTGACCAGATATACAGTGTTATCATCAGCGACCTATGCCGCAAACGCCACACACGGAACGACACTTCACTGCCAGTGACGTAGTGCGCGACGTGGTGATTGGCATGTCTGACGGTCTGACAGTTCCCTTCGCTCTCGCCGCTGGACTCACGGGTGGACTGCAGGGCGCGGCAAATCCAACGGCAATCATCGTCACCGCTGGTCTCGCCGAAATTGCTGCCGGCTCGATCGCCATGGGCCTCGGCGGCTACCTCGCCGCGAAAAGCGACGCCGAGCACTACGCCAAGGAACGTGAACGCGAGAAGCGCGAGGTGGCGGAAATTCCTCACGAGGAGATGCGCGAGGTAGCGGAGGTATTTCAGGAGTATGGCCTCACGCTTGAAGAAACGTGGCCCATCGTCGAGGCGCTGCGCAAGCAGCCAAAGAAGTGGATCGATTTCATGATGCGTTTCGAGCTGGGCCTGGAACGCCCCGATCCAAAACGCGCGTTGACCAGCGCGGTCACGATCGGCGGCGCTTATGCGGCCGGTGGTTTGGTGCCACTCGCGCCCTACATGTTTACGCGCGACACCACCACCGCCTTGCTCTGGTCCATCGCGGTGACGCTGCTTGCGTTGTTGCTCTTTGGATTCATCAAGGGGCGATTCACGGGCATGCGCCCGCTGCGTAGTGCTTTGCAGACGGCATTGATCGGGAGCGCGGCAGCCGGCGCCGCGTTTTTGTTGGCCCGCGCAATTTCGTAATTAATTGTAGGGCGAGGGATTTTTCGCCGCGGCAGCGGCGCGAAGAAGGTAGCCAGACGTGAAACGTCTGGATCAGCCAGGACAATGGGTCGGCGCGTTGGAAACGCGCAAAGACGTCTGAGCGCACCTTCAGTGCGCAACCTTAAATCGACTTTGTTCCAGAGGTTTCACCTCTGGCTACCTTCTGCGCGCGTCTGCCGACGCGCACAGGTTCATTTCACACAGGAGCGCGCTGAAACTATGGCAACCATTGAACGTGGACTGAACCCACCCAACTCTTCGATGACGCGCCGTCATCCGCGCGGACTCGCCACCCTCTTCTTCACCGAGATGTGGGAGCGTTTCAGCTACTACGGCATGCGCGCGATCCTCGTGCTCTACATGGTAGCGCCGGTCGCGCAGGGCGGCTTGGGTTTCGACACCAAACACGCGGCCTCGATCTACGGAACCTACACGATGTGCGTTTACCTCACCGCGCTTCCCGGCGGCATGGTTGCGGATCGCTGGCTGGGCGCGAAGCTCGCGGTGTTGCTCGGCGGCATCGTGATCGCCTGCGGTCACTTTTCGATGGTCTTCCATTCCCTCACCTTCTTCTATCTCGGCATGGTTTTGATTGCGCTCGGCACCGGATTACTAAAACCAAATATCAGCGCCATGGTCGGCGGTCTTTACACTAAGGACGACCCGCGCCGCGACAGCGGTTTCTCGATCTTTTACATGGGCATCAACATCGGCGCGGTGTTGGCGCCGCTCGTCTGCGGCTATCTCGCGCAGGGCGTCAGCTTCAAAGCCTTCGTGGCGCGGATGGGCTTCGACGTTTCCACCAGCTGGCATTGGGGATTCGGCGCGGCCGGCGTTGGCATGTGTCTGGGGCTGGTAATTTTCCTGTTGAATCGCAAACAGCTTCCCGATATCGATCGCACTGTGCTCGATGCACCGCTCGAAGATGTAACAACAAAACAGCGCGCCACGGCTGCTGTTGCGGGCCCGCCGGCAACCCTAAACGCGAAACGTTCCAATCCAATCATCGCCGCGTTGCTGAGTTTAGTGCTCCCCGGCGCCGGTCATCTTTATCGCGGACAAACCGGCGCGGGCCTGGCGTGGCTCTTCGCTTACGTGCTGGCGTGGGTTTGGTATCTCTTGAGCGGCGGCCTCATCCTCGCTTCAGTGATCGTTGGCATCGTGATCGGCTCCGCCATCTTTGCCGCGCGCCGGCCCAAAGCTGAAGCTCAACTAACTTCGGACGAGTGGAAACGCGTGGGCGCCATCTTCGTGTTCTTCTTGTTCACCATACTTTTCTGGGGCGCCTACGAACAGAAAGGCGCGAGCCTGAATCTGTTTGCGAAAGACCTGGTGCGCACCGAAGTTTTTGGTATGAGCTTCCCGTCGAGCTGGTTGCAATCGTGTACGCCGGCTTTCGTCATCCTACTGGCGCCAATCTTTTCTTACATCTGGGTACGACTCGGAAAACGCCAGCCTTCAAGTCCGATCAAATTTACGCTCGGCTTGTTGTTCATCGGACTGGCCTATTGCCTGATCGTGCCCGCGGCATGGATGACGGCGTATGGACGCATCAGTCCGTTGTGGCTGGTCGGTCTTTATTTCCTCGAAGTGGTGGGCGAGATGTGTCTCAGCCCGGTTGGTCTCAGCACGGTAACGAAGCTGGCGCCGGTGAAGCTCGTCGGCATCATGATGGGTGTGTGGTTCCTGGCGGCGTCGTTTGGCAGCAAGCTCGCCGGCAAACTTTCGGAGTACTACGTTCCTGATTCTTACACGCTCGTGAAACTCTACGGCGGCGTGGCCGCGGGGCTGCTGATCTCCGCGGGGCTCTTAGCGCTATTGACGCCGAAAGTTAAGAAGCTGATGGGTGCTGTGAATTAGACTGTTTTTACCGGGGTGTTAAAGGTGAGATAATTTCCGCACTGGGCTGTCTCAGTTGTGCTCTTTATTTAGAACTGATTACAGATGGAAAAACGATATCAAGTTTTTGTAAGTTCAACCTATGCCGACTTACAGGATGAACGCCAAGAAGTGATGCAAGCTCTTCTCGAGCTCGATTGTATTCCCTCCGGGATGGAATTGTTTCCCGCCGCCAATGAAGATCAGTGGAGCCTCATCAAGAAAGTTATCGATGACTGTGACTATTACATCGTCATAGTAGCGGGCAGGTACGGCTCAACCGGAGCGGATGGCCAAAGTTACACCGAAATGGAATATAGGTATGCCTTGGAGAAAGGCAAACCGGTGATTGGTTTCATACATCGAGATCCCAGTTCGCTTGCCTCAAAACGTTGCGAACAATTGCCTGAGTCAAAAACTAAGTTGGCGGACTTCAGCGCCTTAGTTCAGAAGAAGATGTGTCGTCTCTGGGACTCACCCTCCGACCTAGGAAGTCAAGTTAGCCGGAGTCTGATCAAGTTGATCAAATCAACTCCCGCAGTGGGGTGGGTACGGGCGAACTTAGTTCCGGACGGCTCGGCGGCCGAAGAAATGTTGCGTCTCAGAAAGCGTATAGATGAACTAGAACTGCGTCTGTCGGCTGCCAGACTGCAGGCCCCGGAAGGAACATCAACCCTTTCGCAGGGTGAGGAACTGTTTGACATTGGATTTCAGTTTTCGGCGAACACTCCTGGCGAGTTTTTTGACTCAGGTACTTACGGCTATTCAATTAAGCTAAGCTGGGATGATGTTTTTGCTGCAGTTTCTCCACTAATGATTGATGAATCTTCCGAGGAGACAATTCGAGTCGCCCTTAACCAACTAATTTCTAACGCCGCACGACCCATTCTACAGAAGCAGGAATCCGAGGCTCTGAAAGGAAAATCATTAACCAACTTTCAGGTTTCAGAAGATCATTTCCAAACAATCAAAGTGCAACTTAGGGCACTGGGCCTGATTGGCAAAAGTTCCAAGTCGAGAAGCGTTAAGGACATCAGCACATATTGGACGTTGACCCCTTATGGGGACACGGTAATGACACGTTTGCGCGCTATTGAGCGAGAGCGGGAAGCGATATCTAAGCCGTAACCGTCGGGTCATTGTGCATAATCCACCCTGAAAGAGACGCCAAAGATGAGTACTGTTACGGAAGAAGTAAAAGAGACCCGCGAACCATCCGCCAACAAGTGGGTTTATCTTTTTGAAGAAGGCGCCGGTGACGACAAGTCGCTGCTTGGCGGCAAGGGCGCCGGCCTTTGCGAGATGACGCGCGCGGGCCTGCCCGTCCCGCCTGGTTTGATCGTCACCACTGAAGCCTGCAACGCCTTCTTCGACAACGACAAGAATTTTCCCGAGGGCATGTGGGACCAGGTCAAGGAAGGACTGCTGCGGATCGAGGAAAAGGTCGGCAAGAAATTTGGCGATCCTAAAAATCCTCTCCTCGTCTCGGTCCGCTCCGGCGCCGCTTTCTCCATGCCCGGAATGATGGACACGGTACTCAACCTCGGGCTCAACGAAGAGACGGTGCAGGGCCTCGCCGAGCAGACCGGCGACCTGCGATTTGCACTCGATGCTTACCGGCGCTTCGCGTCGCTGTTTGGCGAGATCGTCATGGGCGTGGCCCACGAGAAGTTTGAGCGTGTGATGGATCGTTACAAGGCGCAGACCTCCGGCGGTCGCGACACCGATCTAAAACCCGAGCACCTGCGCGACATCATCGCCGCCGAGAAACAGATCATCGTTGCCGAGCAACACGCGATTCCCGAAGATCCTTACGAACAACTTCGCGTCGCCGTCGCCGCCGTCTTCAATTCCTGGATGGGCCGCCGGGCCATCGACTATCGCCGCGTCAATCGCATTCCGGATTCGCTCGGCACCGCCGTAAACGTGCAGGCGATGGTCTTCGGCAACATGGGCGAGAACAGCGGCACCGGTGTCGCATTCACGCGCAATCCCTCGACCGGCAAAAAAGAACTCTACGGCGAATATCTGCTCAACGCGCAGGGCGAAGACGTGGTCGCGGGCACGCGCACGCCCAACCCGATCAGCGAACTGAAAAAAGAATTGCCCAAAGTTTACGAAGAGTTTGCCTCGATCACCGGCCTCCTGGAACAACACTACCGCGACATGCAGGACTGCGAGTTTACGATCGAGCGCGGCAAGCTTTGGATGTTGCAGACGCGCATCGGCAAACGCAGCGGCGCGGCAGCGGTGCGCGTGGCGGTTGAGATGGTGGGCGAGAAACTTATCGACCGCGCGACCGCGGTCCAGCGTGTTTCCCCGGAGCAACTCGATCAGTTGCTGCACCCGACAGTCGATCCTAAAACGAAGGCGACGGTGCTGGCCACCGGACTGCCAGCCAGTCCCGGCGCCGCGCAGGGCCAGGTTGTGTTCAGTCCCGACGAGGCGGAGGAGTTAGCGCGCGACGAAAATGCCAAAGTGATTTTAGTCAGGCAGGAAACCAGTCCCGACGATTTTCACGGCATGATTGCGGCGCAGGCGATCGTTACGGCACGCGGCGGCATGACCAGCCACGCGGCGGTGGTGGCGCGCGGCATGGGCAAGCCCTGTGTCAGCGGCGCCAATTCAATCGATATCGACTACAGCCAACAGCAATTCAGTGTCGGCGGCACGGTTGTGACCAAAGGCGACTGGATCACTGTCGACGGTTCGACCGGCCGCGTGTTCCTGGGCCAGGTGCCGACCGTGCAGCCGTCGCTGGGCCCTGAGTTTCACGAGCTGATGTTGTGGGCCGACAAGTTTCGGCGGCTGCGCGTGCGCGCCAATGCCGACACGCCGCGCGATGCGAAGATAGCGCGCCAGTTTGGCGCTGAAGGCATCGGGCTTTGTCGGACTGAGCATATGTTCTTTGGCGACCAGCGGCTGGCCGCGATGCGCGAGATGATCCTGGCTGACGGCGTGGGCGCGAGGGAAAAGGCGCTGGAAAGATTGCTGCCGCTTCAGCGTGGCGATTTTGTCGGCATCTTTCGCGAGATGGTTGGTCTGCCGGTAACGATTCGTCTGCTTGACCCGCCGCTGCACGAGTTTCTTCCGAATGCAGAGGAGCTGATGAGCGAGCTCGGTGAGCTGAAGATGGCGGTGCGCCTGGCGACTACGCTCGGCGACATGGATAACCTGCTCGACGAGATCGACGAGAAGCGCCGGCTGCTCAAGCAGGTTAACCGTATTCGCGAAGCGAACCCGATGCTCGGGTTCCGCGGCTGTCGCCTCGGCCTGGTGTTTCCCGAAGTCACGCGCATGCAGTGTCGCGCGATTTTCGAAGCGGCTTGCCTGGTGCAGGGCGAGAAGAAGAAAACCGAACTCGAAATCATGGTGCCGCTCGTTTCGCTCAGCGAGGAGCTGCACCAGCAGCGCGAGCTCATCGACGATGTGGCGCAACAGGTGATGGGCGAATACGGCATGACCATCGAGTATCACGTGGGCACGATGATTGAACTGCCGCGCGCCGCCCTGATGGCCCATCACATTGCCGAACACGCGGACTTCTTTTCCTTCGGCACCAACGATCTGACGCAGACAACCTTTGGCTTGAGCCGCGACGATTCCAGCCGCTTCCTGCCTAATTATGTCGAGCGCAAGATCATGCCGGAAGATCCTTTTCAGGTGCTGGATCGGGACGGCGTGGGCCAACTGGTGCAGATGGGAACTGAACGCGGTCGCAGTGTGAAGCCGAATCTGAAAGTCGGCATCTGCGGCGAGCATGGCGGCGACCCGAGCTCGATCGCTTTCTGCAACGAGATTGGGCTCAACTACGTGAGCTGCTCGCCGTTTCGGGTTCCGGTAGCACGGCTGGCGGCGGCGCAAGCTTCGCTGGTTGCGAAAGCTGCGAAAGAGAAACAAGCGGCGCCAAAAGCTGACGTGTAGCATTCTTCAGCGGAAAAGAATAACTTTGGCCGCGGTTTTACGCGGATGCGCGCGGATCAGAAGAATCAAGCAGTTCAGAGTTCAAACTTTAGTTTGTGTTACCTCGGTAAGCAGCAAGCTAAAGCTCGAACTCTGAACCGCTATTTTGTTCCGTATGATTCGCGCGCCTCCGCGTAAACCCGCGGCCAGTTTCTTTTCGCGTCGATCTACTCCGCCCCCAGCACCCGTTTCGCTCGATCGTAAATGGCCTGCAGCTCCGGCGGCACCGCGCGACCACCATACACACGCAGGTGAATTGCCGGCAGCAACGCCTGTTCGGCCTTTTCGTTCAGACCATTCTTCTGCCAGTAGAGCGCTGCAGTTCTGAACGCTACGTCAGGAGCCGCCGCTTTCTCCGGATCGGCGATCAAGTCAACGCCCAGTTGCGCGCCCACCGCCTGGTATTGCGCGCGGCCGGTGAGTTGGAATGCGCCGCGGCCCTTGTAGCGCGCGCCGTCACCGGGTTCGAAGTTGCCGAATTCTTTGCGTGAGCCGTAACGCCTCTCCAACTCAGCATCCGAGCCCAACTCAACCAGATGCGTTAACTGGGCGGTGCTGTATGCGACTTCAGCCAGGAACGCGGCCTGCCTGAGTGGCGTGTTGATGCCAAACTCATCCATCGCTTTTTGCAGATGCGGCAGGTAGAGCGCCTGCTGCGCTTCGCTCGAGCCGGGCATGATCTCCCGCAGCTCACGGGCCGACAAATCGCGGCGCGTTAGATAACGAAGTTCGAGATCGCCGCACGTCACAGTGAAGGAAGCGCGATTAGACTTCAGCGGCGCCGGCTTAAGAATTTCAATCTCAACCCAGCCATCGACAGGAAGTGGATTCCCACTGCGGCTCACACCCTTGGTATAAACCTCGCGCGTGTCGCTCACCTCTTTCGAGCCTGGCCCATCAAAAGTTAAGACCTGAGGCAAGCTCTCGCTGCCGTCGCTGCGCACGAATTTGTATTCCACGTTTCCACTTCTTCCGGTCACCGAAATTCTTCCCGTGACCTTTACATTCGCCGGACACCTTCCTCCATACACCGGAGCGGTCGCTGCGACTTCCGCCCCCGCAACGTTGAAGGCGCCGAAACTGCGCAGGTCCCAAACGCGCGCGGTTCTGTCCTCGCTTCCGGTCACGACGTACTTTGAATCAGGGCTAATGTCGACACTGGTGACCGGCTTGATGTGGCCGCGAAACACCGCGACACTAAACGCACTCATCGGCACGCTGACTCCCAGCACGGGAACAGTCAATACGCGCGCATCCCACAACTGCGCCGTGCGATCCTGGCTGATCGTCACCACCCATTTACCATCCGGACTAAACGCGGCATCGCTGACAATGTCGGTGTGGCCAAGGAAGGTAGTTGGCGAACTGTCGGTCACTGCCGTCCACGTTCCCGGCGGCTTAGCCTCCCAGAGATAGGCGCTGTTGCCCCCGGTGGTGACGATGTACCGGTCGTCATCGCTGAAATGCGCACTCGTAACCGGGACGACACTTCCTCGCGTTTGCCGTACTGCGGCACCGCCCGCAGGGTCGCCTGGTTCCGCGCTTGCTGCTGGGCGTGCCTGTTGGTCTGCCTGGCCCGTCCTGGCAGAATCCTGATTGACAGTCAATACCTGGACAGTATTACCCGTTGCAGCGTCCCAAACTCTCGCGGTGCCGTCCTTGCTGGCGGTGACCACGAATTTATTGTCGCGACTGAATGCCAGGCTGTTGATTTCGTCAAGATGGCCGGTCAAAATAATGCCCTTTTCCGCACGCGAAACCTTAGCAATTCCCGCCTTGGAACCGTCGACAATGGCAACGAATTGTCCGTCATCGCTGAACGCCAACGCCGGCAGCTTGTCCTCACCCGACTCCTCAAGGACCGGCTGTCCCGAACGGATATCATAGATACCCACTTTTGAATTTGCTTTGTCATGGTGGACCACCCAGCGACCATCCGGACTGATGATTGTGTTCTGTGGCGCGGTGTCGGTCCATGGCAAACGAGCCAGTTCTTTTCGTCCGGGAATGTCCCAGACGACGGTGCCGTTATGTCCGGGATGATTTCTTAGCAGGGCCATGGTGCCGGCCTTGTTGTAGAGCACGGGCGTGGTGACGCGATCCGCTAGATACGGCTGGTTGGCAAGATCTATTAGGCCGACACCTGGAAGCCAGTTCTTGCTCCCTTCCGCGCTTTGAGTGATCACGCGATCGGAATTGCCGGCAAACCAGACACTCGAAACGCTCTGCTTATGCCCGCGCATGATGCCGGCGAAGTAGGGCGCGGAACGATCAATCTCATTGACCGTGCGGAGTAGTTCTGAAGCCGCATCACGCTGCCGTTCAGCTTCCGCTTTTTCTCGCAACGCTGCTTCCTCGGCTCGCCCGGCCGCTACTCGCGCCAGGCTCTCTTCCGAAAGCGCCGATTCGGCTACACCCTTCTGACGGTCGGCTTCAACCTTCGCTGCCTCGGCAATTTTCGCTTGCTTCAATGCTTCGAGCCGTTGGTGCTCCGCGAGGTCGCGCTGTTGTGCCGTTTCTTTTTCGGCATTGCGCGCCTTGTCGCGTTCTTCCTCGGCCACGACGGTCGCATGTTCGGCCGCCAGCTTTTGTTCCAGCTCGGCTGCTTGCGCGCGGGTGGCCGCCATAGTTTGCTGAAGCGCTACGAAAGATTGCTGGTTTGCACGGGCCGTTTGCTGCTGCGCCAGCCGGTTCTGTTGCACCGCGTAACCGGTGACGCCAAGCATTCCGAGCAGCAGTAATGACAGAATTACCAGACCCCAGTTGCGCAGCTTTACGCGGCGCTGCTCCCCGGCGGCCAGGGCTTGCGCATGACGCAGCTCGCGTTCGACTTCTTCCTTGTGTTGTTGTTCTTTGCGATCGATCTCGTCCTGGCGGTTCTTCTTGCTGAGTTCGAGATACTCGATCGTCTTATCAAAACCTTTGTGATAACGCTCGGCCCAGGCTTTGGTCGGGCGATTGTCTTCCAGCCACTTCAGTCCTGCGGACAAAGCCGGATCGCGCAGAAAGTCTTCACCTTCGGGAAAGAACGCTGCTTTGTCAGCCAGGCGCACATACTGGCGCGCCGACTCGGCCTCCTGGTCCACCCAGATCCGCAAGCGATCCCAGCCGCGAATCAAACTCTCATGCGAAATGTCGATGAGCGTGTGCGACGCGAGCTCGGCTGGCGGACTCGGCATTAGAAACGACCGGCCCTCCGACCGAAATTTTTCCACCACCTGCCTTACCTGCTCTTCGCTGCTGCCGGCAGCCACCGCAATCTCGTTCACCGTCGCCGGCCGCCGGCCTTCGCGCCTGTCAGCTTCCTTTTCTGTCAGCGCTTTAAAAACTTTAGCGGCTACGAGCTGCAACTCCGGCGACAATTCGAGAAACGCCTCGTCGGCATGCTTTGAAAGCGCCTCCTTCATGCCGCCGATTTTTCTATAGTGGAGAATATCGAGCGGGCCCTGGGCATGAAACTTGGTCTTCCAATAGTCCCAGGTTCGCATGAGGGCATGTTGCAGAATCGGAAGCTGGGCCGGATCGTCGCCGGCATCATTGAGCAAGAGATTGACGAGCGGCGCCGTAATTTCAGCGCCGCCAATGATGATTGGTCCGGTGATCGCTTCACGACGGTTATCGTCCGTCATTCGCGGGATCAGATACTGCCCTTCGTTGATCGCCTCCGGCAGTCCCCAAAAGTGCGCGCAGTCTCCCAGGTAGTCCGAGCGCATCGTGAGGATGACGTAGATTGGCAACTTTTCTTCGTCGCTTTTTTCCGGCTGTTTCGTTTCGAGCAACAACTTTACAAATGCCGCCGCTTCGTCTTTGGGATGTTCCGCGGTGGATTTCTTACGAAATCGAAAAAGCTCTTCAAACTGGTCCGCGAGGATTAGCAGGTTCTCACCGGGCCGGAGCTTGCTCTGGCTAACAACCTCGAGCAGGCCGAGCGAGCTGCGCCTGAGCGTGCGTTCGATATTCGCGAGCCGTTCGCCCGACACATCTTTATCTTTGACTCCGCAAACGTTCGGCGCATTCAGGGCTTCGGCCAGATTTGAAATCGGACTGCTGCCGGGGCGAAAACTCGCCACTCGCCAGCTTGAGCCGGCGCTGGGCAAGTGTCCGCTGAACAAGGCAGGCAGCAGACCGGCGTTGACGAGTGAGGACTTACCGCTTCCCGAAGTGCCAACCACTGCGACAAAGCGCGCGGTTCTCAATTTCGTCAGCACTTGATCGCTTTGACCGTCGCGTCCGAAGAAGAACTCGTTCTCCTCCATACGAAACGGCCGCAACCCCGGGAAAGGATTGGTTAGCAATACTTCCTGTTCGATCATCTCGCACCTCCGCTTCCCGTTTGCAACTGCTCCGCTCGCGCGTTTTCAATGCAGGTGACGAACTCGTCTAGTGCCGCTTGAGAGAGGCCTTCGTAACCCGGTGGCTTCAGCAACACCGCTTCCCAGGTTTTGTAGTCGCGCTTGTGATCAGTTAGCGGCGACGCGAGGTAGATTGCTTTGAGTAAGGGCGTTTCGCGTCCCCAGACGCGCACTTTGCGCAAATCGGAAAGTTTGGAATGAAGCCAGAACTGGTTGCCGTTGCCGTAATAGATCAGGGTGGCGTCGCATTGCAGCAAGTTGTCTTTGTGATACTCGATCACCTGCGTCGCGTCGCCATCTCGCGCCGTCAGGATCACTTCATACTTCTTGTCGAACAGGTAATCGCGAATCGCGTTGATCGACTCGAAATCCAGCTTGTCGCACATCAAATAGATGCGGAACAGATTCTCCTCAGGAAATTGCAGCAACTTCGCCGGCGCAGTTTTCGCGGCCGTCAATTTCTCGATGATGCGATTTTTCAACTCCTCAAACGGCCGCTCCAGCAGCTCGGCGCCGTTCTGCGCCTGCGCGCTGTTGCGCAAAAGCTCGATGAATTCCGGCTGCCGTTTTCCAACCGGCGCCAGATCGGGCGCAATCCAAATCACCCGGGAAAATTTGCCCGGATCAACATTACTCTGTTGCGCCGCCAGCTCGTTTTGAATTTGGATAATAGAATTCTCTTCGTCACCTTCGAGCATGCGACCGAATTTTTCGCCGATGAGGTGGATGGACAAGCGCGACTGCTTGAGATTTTTACTAACAGCCTCGCGATATTCCGCGGCTGTGTCCGGAAGCTCCGTGTCGGGCAACACGCGGAAGCCGCGACTGACCAGCTCATTCTTGATGCTGTCGCGGTACTCGGTGCGATCCGTTGTCACTTCGGCGAGGTAGACTGTGCGCTCGATGTCGTTCGTGGTTACTTGTGGCGCGTCAAACGTTTTCAGCATTTCGCTGATGTCAAACGCGAGATCGTCGATTTTCTTGATGTAGCGGCTGTAATGTTCGCCCTGAGGCAGGTAACTGAACTCGCGCGGCCTTCCTGACTCTTCGTCCTTTTCGTAAAACTCGTAACCGAGCAAACCCTGCAACTGAACCGGATGCTGATCGCGCGGCAGGAAGGACTTCACCACCTTGATGCAGCGCGATTTGTCGTGATGCGGTTTGTTCTCCTCGGCCAGACGATGAAACTCGCTCAACTCGCGCATGCACCACTCGGATTTCGGCGCCACGTAACCGGGCGAGAGGATGGAAATCAGGAGCTTGCTTTGCCTGAGCGCGTTCATGATCACATCTGCAAAATAGTCGCTGCCGCCCAGCTTGCGATCGCGCCAGATCACCGGTTCGTAGCCGAGCTTGAACGCCAGCTGCGTTTTGAGCTTAGCCGTGAAGTCGTCAATCCAGCCCGTCTCGCCGGAGACCGGCGCGTTATCGAGATGGCGGTAGCTGATGAAGATGTCGTTAGTGAAAGAATCCATTGAGGCTCTAACCCTCCCCGGTAAGCCCGGCAACTATTGCTGCTGATTGAATTGTCGAAACGCTGTCGGCGGCTCGCGAAAGTCGTGAAGGCTTAGGCAAATTCTCTACGGTATGGACGCACTTGGCAATAGCGAAGGGCAAGCCGCCGCGGATCTGACGCAACTGACTCGAGCGCACCTGTAGGGGCGCACCTATGTGTGCGCCCTGGGGGCGGACACGCAGGTCCGCCCCTACAACTCCTCGATCCGCGCTCACTTTCGCGTGGTAGTGCTGACCTCACTATGTTATTTTGTCGCCTTTCCAACCGCCGTTAACTCCAGAGGACAAAATGAAGCCGATCCAACTGTTCACAAATAAGAGTTCTAATATTGCGCCCCGCTTGTTTTCCCTCGTGGTCGTCGCGCTCCTGATCGCTGCGACAGCCGTCGCCCAGGAAAACAAACTCGACAACACCTTCCTCAAGAATCTCCAATTCCGTTCCATCGGTCCGGCGATTATGGGCGGACGCATCGACGACATCGCCGTCGTCGAAAACAATCCGAGCACTTACTACGTCGGCGCGGCTACCGGTGGCGTTTGGAAGACCACGAACAATGGCACCACTTTCGATCCGGTGTTTGACGAACAGGGCTCAACCTCGATTGGCGACATTGCGATTGCGCCCGCCGATCCGAGCATCGTCTGGGTCGGCACCGGTGAACCGAACAATCGCCAAAGCTCTTCCTGGGGCGACGGCGTCTATCGTTCTCTGGACGCCGGCAAGACCTGGCAAAACATGGGTCTGCGCGACACGAAGCACATCGGTCGCATCGTGATCGACTCGCGCGATCCAAACATCGTCTACGTGGCGGCGGTGGGCCATCTGTGGGGACCAAACAAAGAGCGCGGCGTGTTCAAGACAACTGACGGCGGCAAGACCTGGAACAACGTTCTTTTCATTAACGAAGACACCGGCGTGATCGATCTGGCGATGGATCCGCAAAGTCCGCTCACCATTTACGCCGCTGCCTATCAACGCCGGCGCACGCCCTGGGGCTTCAACGGCGGCGGCACCGGCAGCGCGATCTACAAGACCGTCGACGGCGGCGCGACTTGGAATAAGCTGACCAAAGGCTTGCCCGAGGGCGTAACCGGTCGCATCGGTCTCGATATCTATCGTCGCAACCCAAACGTGGTTTATGCCCTCATTGAAAACGCCAAGGGCGGCGGAACCTTTCGCTCCGACGATCGCGGCGAAACCTGGCGCAAGGTCAGCGACCTCACCTCGCGGCCAATGTACTACAGTCAAATTCGCATCGATCCAAACAACGATCAGCGGCTCTGGCAACTCGCCGCCGACATGTACAACTCCGACGACGGCGGCAAGACCTGGAATTCAAGACTGGTGCAAAGAATTCACGGCGACTTTCACGCGCTTTGGATCGATCCGGCTAATTCCGATCACGTGCTGAGCGGCTCGGATGGCGGCTTGCACGCCAGCTACGATCGCGGCCGCACCTGGGATTTCATCAACACGATTCCGCTCGGGCAGTTTTATGAAGTCACGCTCGACAACCAAAAGCCTTTCTTCGTTTACGGCGGTTTGCAGGACAACGGCAGCTGGGCCGGCCCCAGCGGCACGCTCAACCAGGAAGGCATCACCAACGACGATTGGTTTCGCACCGGCGGCGGCGATGGTTTTTATTCGGTAGTTGATCCAACCGATCCGAGCATCGTCTATGTCGAATCTCAAAACGGCACCGTATCGCGTCTGGAGTTGAAAACCGGTGAACGCAAATCCATCAAGCCTCAACCCCGGCCCGGTGAGAAGCAGTATCGATTCGACTGGAACTCTCCGATCGTCATTTCGCAGTACAACAACCGCACCATCTACTTTGCCGGCAATCGCGTTTTTCGATCGACCGACCGCGGCAACACCTGGACCTGGAGCGAAGACCTGACGAAGAACCAGGACCGCGAAAAACTGCCGAT
>Ga0207681_10001131_pt1 | contig 17266 bp, 9 predicted proteins | sample KBSS53metaG_FD_184324 | JGI IMG/M metagenome (GOLD analysis project Ga0207681, IMG submission 184324) | Switchgrass rhizosphere microbial communities from Kellogg Biological Station, Michigan, USA - KBS S5-3 metaG (SPAdes) (version 2) | ecosystem: Host-associated > Plants > Roots > Rhizosphere >... | reverse complement strand
CAGCTGGGCGCACAGGCGCTTGTCGCCGCCGACGTGGGCCAGCGTAGCGTGAATCACCCGCCGTTCAATCTCTTCCAGGGGTGTTCCGACCGCGAAAGACAGCGATCGCCCGTCACCCTGCACGCCGCCGCCCGATCGAACCTCCGCCGGCAGATCGTCCAGCTCGATGGCTGTGCCCCGCGACAGCACGACCGCGCGCTCGACGGTGTTCTCGAGCTCGCGGACGTTGCCGGGCCAGTCGTAGCGCGACATCGCGTCGGCGGCCGCGCGCGAGAAACCAGCCAGCGTCCGGCTGTTGCGCGCGGCGTACAGCTGCAGGAAATGCTCGGCCAGCAACGCGATGTCGTCGCGCCGATCGCGCAGCGGCGGGATCGGCACCGGGATGATGTTCAGCCGGTAGTAGAGGTCCTCGCGGAAGCGGCCTTCGCGCACGGCCGCTCGCAGATCCTGGTTGGTCGCTGCGACAAGCCGCATGTCGACCTTCATCGTCCGTCCGCCCAGCCGTTCGACCTCGCGTTCCTGGATCACGCGCAGCAGCTTCACCTGGACGTGCGTCGGAATCTCGCCGATCTCGTCGAGAAACAGCGTTCCTCCGTCGGCCTGCACGAAGCGGCCGTCGTGGCGCTGGACCGCGCCCGTGAACGCCCCTTTCTCGTAGCCGAACAGCTCCGCCTCCAGAATCGTCTCGGGCAGCGCGGCGCAGTTCACGGGCACGAACGGCCCCGCGGCGCGCGGCGAGTTATCGTGAATCGCGCGGGCGAGCAGCTCCTTGCCGGTCCCCGATTCCCCCAGCAGCAGCACGTTCGCCGTCGACGGCGCCGCCTGCATCACGATCTCCATCGTCCGCCGCCAGGGCAGCGACTGACCGATCAGCGTGCGCCGCTTCTCGGCCGCCAGCTGGGCGCGAAGCGAGCGATTCTCCTGGACCAGCGACCGCTTCTCCAGCGCCTTGCCGACGACGCGCACCAGGTGCGCGCGCTTGATCGGCTTGGTGACGAAATCGTATGCGCCCTGCTTCATCGCCTCGACGGCGTTCTCGACGGTGCCGTACGCGGTCATCAGTACGGTCTCGGTCTCGGGCGCCAGGCTCTTGCTGGCGCGCAGCAGGTCCATGCCGGACATCCCCGGCATCATCAGGTCGCTGAGCATTACCGAGATCGGTTCGCGCCGGAGGATGTCGAGCGCCTCGCCGCCGGCGCCCGCCGTCAGCACGCGCAGCGACTCGCGTTCCAGGATCTTCTGCAGCGAATCGACGATCGCGGGCTCGTCGTCCACCACCAGGACTGTCGGGGCACCCTGCGGAAGCGGCGTCACGTCCATGCCCTCCCAGCCTTCAACTGCGATGCCATGTGACGTGGAATCGCGCAACTAATTGAATTCATGGAGAACGATTTTACGCCAGAATGGCTTACGACGCCATTTCAATGCCAGAGTGACAGCGACTCCATGGGTTGGCACCCGGGTGTGCCAGTTTGTCAGGCGGGCGGAACGGCGCCCGCGGTCGCCGCGGCGCGCACCGGGAGCACGATCCGGAACGTGGTTCCGGTGCCGACCTGGCTCTCGACCATGATGCGGCCGCCGTGGCGGTCGACGATGCCGTGCACGATCGACAGGCCGAGGCCCGACCCCTCGCCGACGTCCTTCGTCGTGAAGAACGGATCGAAGATCTTCGGGATGACGTCGGCCGGGATCCCGGGTCCGTCGTCGGCGACGGTGATCTCGACGTCTTCGGCCTGCTTGCGCGCGGCGATGCGGATGGTGCCGCCGCTGTCGCGCGTCCCCAGCGCCTGGGCGGCGTTCGAGATCAGGTTCATGAACACCTGATCGATCTGGCCGGGGAAGCCGTTCAGGCGCAGCTCGGGATCGATCTCTTTTTCGACGCGGACGTTGCGCAGTCGGTGGCGCAGCAGATCCAGCGTGTCGTCGACGCTGCGGGCGACGACCAGCTCGCGCGGGCGCTGCTCGTCACCGCGCGAGTAGTTGTGCAGCGCCTGCACGATCGCCTTGGTGCGGGCGGCGCCGCGCTGGACCACGCGCAGCATCTCCTGCGCCTCGCCGGCGCCGCGCGCGGCGGCGTCGCCGTCGCGTTCGGCGGCCATCGTCTTGATCGCCTCCTCCAGCGGGGCCAGCGTGTTGATGACGGCGTTCACCGGGTTGTTGATCTCGTGCGCGATGCCCGCGACCAGCCGGCCCATCGACGCCAGCTTCTCGGACCGGATCAGGTCGTTCTGGGCGCGGCGCAGCTTCTCCAGCGCGTCGTGAAGCTCGGCGTTGCGTTGTTCCAGAACCTCGGTGCGCCGCCGGACCTCGCGTTCCAGGTCGATGTTCAGCGATTCGGTCGAGCGCAGCTTGTCGCGCAGCGCGCGCCGCATCTCCTCGAACGCGAAGCTGAGACGCCCGATCTCGTCGGCCTCGCCGGACGGCGGCACCGGGCGCGCCAGCTCGCCGCGGGCCATCTCATCTGACCGTTCCTCCAGCGCGCGCACCGGGCTGACCATGTCGCGCACGATCAGCAGCACCAATCCCAGCGCCAGCGCCAGCGCCAACGCGATCGACGCGAGCATGATCCACAGCGCGTGGCTGGGCGACAGCGCGAACAGCAGCACCAGGCCGGACGTGAACACCGTGACGCTCGAGAAGAACAGCACCAGCTTGGTGCGCAGCGTGATCGGCGCGCGCACCTCGTCGACGGGCAAGCGGTGGCGCGCCCCGAGCTGGGCCAGCAGCGGCCGCAGCACGTCGCGCAGCAGCAGGATCTCGTACTGCGCCATCGCCAGCAGCATCAGCGCGCTGGCGCCCAGCGCGCGGCCCGCGGTCCAGGCGTCGATGCCGCACACCTTGCGTCCGATCAGCACCACCGCCGCCACCGCGATCGCGGACGCGATCGCCTGGTAACCCGACAACCGGTACGGCAGGTTCTGCGCGGCGCGGAAGGCGGCGACCGCATCGGGATCCTGGCGCGCTGGCCCGCGCGCGCCCGGGTTGCGCACCGAGATCTCGAAGTAGCGTTCGATGGCGGCGGTGCGCCGGCGCAGCAACGCGTACCAGAGCAGCATCGGCACCAGCAGCGCCGGAACGGTCAGCGCCAGCAGCGTGCCCGATTGCGCCGACGTCAGGTCGGTGAACACCGAGATCAACGCGGCGTTGACCGCATGCGAGACCGCCAGCAAGACGACCGCGGTCTGGCAGAGCCAGCGGCGATAGCCCATGGCGAAGGTGCGAAGCGCGTCGAAGTTCGGCAGCACCTGCCGGCGCGCGCCGTCCAGCCGGTGCTCCCAGAACGCGGCGCGCGCCGCCGCCGCCCCGCCCGCGTGCAGAAAGGTGATGCAGGCGACGCCGATCGCCGACGGCCACGCGAGCAGCCCGCGCGTCGCGAGGTGCACGGCCAGATACACCGACGCGACCGACCACAGCAGCCAGCGGGTGAACGCCACCTCGAACGGCGCGCGCCGGACCGTCCTTTCCACGGCGGCGATCTCGATCGCATCCAGGGCGCGGCCCGCGCGCTTGGCGTTGCGCGCCGCCACGATCGGGCGCACCCAGTCGGCGGCCCGCACCCAGCCGAGGATCATCAAGGCGCCGACGACCACCGCGACCTGGCGGATGTCGCCGGCGTGCTGCAGCGACAGCGCCGCCAGTGCCAGGGTTGGCCCCAGGACCAGCACGACCTCAGCCGCCGTTATCGCCGCCTCGACCGCAATCAGGCTGCGCCCGAACCGGAAGTTTCCGTCGGTGTCGGACTTGCGCGGCGGATCGGCGGCGGTCGCTGTCATCGATTCGCCGATTCTACATGTGGACCCGCAATTGGGTGTGGGCCCGCGGGCGCGGTCCGTCGTTCCAGGCTACACTTCCTTCCTCATGTCCTGGGAAATGATGCGGAACCTGGTCCGCGACGAGTGGGTGATTCTATCCCTGTTGCTCGCGTGGTCCCTGGCCGGACTGGCCGTCATCTGCGAGCGCCTGTATGCGCTGTGGAACCTGGTTCCCAAGTCCGAAGCGTTCAAGAACCGCGTGATCGACGCGCTGGAACGCGGCGACGTCGCCAAGGCGACCGCGCTGTGCGAGATGTCGTCGATCCCGATCGCGGACGTGTTCGAACGGGGTCTCGCGGTCTTCGGCAAGACGCCCGAGAAGACGACGGAGGCGGTGACGTCGCAGCGAAACGCGACGGTGCTGTCGCTCAAGCGTTACCTGTGGGCGCTGGGCACCGTGGGATCGTCGGCGCCGTTCGTCGGTCTGTTCGGCACCGTCGTCGGCATCTTGAAGGCGTTCACGTCGATGTCGGTGGCTGGAACGGGCGGGTTCAAGGTGGTGTCGCAGGGCATCGCTGCCGCGCTGGTGGCCACCGCCGCCGGCCTGCTGGTCGCGATCTACGCGGTCATTGCCTACAACTATTTCGTCGCGCGCATCGGCGTCATCGCCATGCACTACCGCCTGTTCGCCGAGGAATTTCTGACGGCGCTGGGACAGGGAGTGAAGCGCAAGCCGGCTGCTGTCGTCGCGGTCGCCGGCGGGGCCGCCGAACCGGCCGCCACCCCGGAGGCCTGAGCGAACGTGGGAATCAACGTTCAGCTCGACGACGCGTCCACCACCAACGACGAGGGCGATATCGCGGCCGACAGCGTGGTCGCGGAAATCAACATCACGCCGCTGACGGACGTCTTCCTGGTTCTGCTGATCATCTTCATGGTCACGTCGACCGCGCTGGTCGAGTCGGAGGTCGCCTCGCGCGCCGGGATGAAGGTCGTGCTGCCCAAGGCGAACGCGGCCGGACCGGTGTCGCAGAAGCGCAGCGATCCCGTGCTGACCGTGACGCGCGCGAATGAGCTCTACCTCGGGTCGCGCAAGCTGGATCCGTCCAATCTCGAGGCCGAGATTCGCAAGGCGCTGGCCGACGTCGGGTCCGAGACGCTGCTCATCCGCGGGGACAAGAACGTCTATCTCGGCTCGGCGGTCGACATCATGTCGGTCGCCAAGAAGGCCGGCGCGCAGAAGATCGCGATTCTGACCGCGCCCAACGCGAAGTAGCGCGCGCTCGCGGCGCTCTCGGCAAGCGGACAAAAAAAACCCCCGGCTCGCTCTCGCAATGCCGGGGGTCTTTGCTGCTGCAGCGAGACCCCGAAGGGCCCCGCCACAACAAGCCGAATTACTTGGCGGCCTTGTCGTCCGCCTTCTTCTCGCCTTCCGCGCCCTCGGCCTTCTTGCTCTTCTTGGCCTTCTTCTCCTTCTTCGCATCGCCAGCGGCCTCGCCAGCGGGGGCGTCAGCAGCGCGGGCAACCGTCCAGGCGGTCGGGAGCATCACGGCGAGAGCGAGGAAGATCGAACGAACGAGCGTCATGGGTGACTCCTGTTTGTTGGTTGACGCGGCTGACCGAAGTGGCCAATCGCGGGTCGCGAGCGATGCAGTGGACATGCCATCTTCGCGAGCTGGTTACATTCAATAAAGCCAAGTAATTTCAATATATTAAGACAAACAGAATCCCCAGCTCGACCCTGGAAGTGGGGCGTTCTTGCAGGGGGCGAGATGGCCGTGTGGCGGCTTGCCTCACAATGTAGGCAAGCGCGGATCGCGTGAGGCGAATCAGCGCGTGGGGAGTCGGCGAGCTTTGCTCGCCGCGCACCATCGCGGGGGGTTCGGGACCCTTTGAGGGTCCCGATTCAATTAACCGCTCGGCAGGTTCGCGAGGGCGGCGGTGACGACCTTGCCGCCAGCCGCCGCGATGTAATCGTTCGCAGCGACCGTGTCAGGAATGCCCAGCGCGGCGCCCAGCGTGCGCGCCGCCGAGACCTGCGTCTTGGTCGCGTCGATGTCGCCGCCAGTGGCCACGGACGCGCCCGTGGCCGAGTCGATCCCGGACGCGACCAGCGTCCCTTTCGAATCGGCGGTGACGCCGCCGATCACGCTCGGCTTCACGTTCTTGCCGATGATGACCATGACGTTGTGGTTGCCGAAGTGGTCGCGACCGCCCGGGCTGGTCGTGGACGACAGCTTCGAGATGTTGTTCAGGTTGCGCCCGAACACGTTCATGGTCGCGAACGTCACCCGGTCGGTCAGCGGGTTGCCGCTGGCGTCCTTGGTTCCCGCGAGCGCGGTCATGATCGCCTGGATGCCCTGGATGCCGCTGACGTGCTGATCGGCCTCCGCCTGCAGGTTGTTGTCGGTGTGGTTGTCGCCGCCGAAGCCGATGTGAACGGTGACGACCGGGGTGACGTTCGCCGCGATCAGCGCGGCCGCCGCCTGCGCCTGGCCCGCGACGTTGTCGTTCGAGATCGCGTTCAACGTGTCGGCAAGCGTGTCCGCCAGCTGCCGCACCTGCGTCTGGCCCAGCGCCAGCTTGTCCAGGAAGTCCTTCTGCACGGGGCTGGCGGTCCGCTTGGCCAGCTCGTTCAGCTTGCTCAGCGACGAATCGCGCAGGTCGCGCAGGGCTCCCTTGGCCGTCAGCGCGTCACCGCGCGCGCCGGTCAGCAGCTGCTTCAACTGCGTCGGCGAGATCGACGGCAGCATGCGTCCGCCGAAGCTCACCAGCTCGCTGGAGTTGCCGCGCGCGCCGACCGCAATAGGCGCCGCCTGCACGGTTCCGAAGCACGCCGCCAGGTGCTTGGCGTACGACGACACGATCATCTCGCCGCCGGTCGTGTCGCCGAGCAGCTTCATCACCTTCGGCTGATCGCCGTGGACGGTGGTGCCGGTGCGGTAGTGGAAGAACGTCGTCCGCGCCAGCACCGCCGAGGTCAGCTGGCCGGCGTTGGCTGCCGACGCGTTCTTCACCGACGGATCGGCCCACGGCAGCGCCGCGCCGTAGCTCTGCGCGCCGAGCTGCACGGTGACCTTCTCGACCTCCGGATCGGGCGGGTGGACGACGGCGGTGTTCTCGTACGTTCCAGGGCAGTTGCAGTTCAACGGATCGCCGTTGCTCGATGTGCTGACGATCAGGTACTGCAGGTTCGCCTTCGCGGTGATGGCGCACTGAAGATCCTGCGCCGTCGCGCGCCGCGGGTTCAGCAGGTACCAGGCGGGCAGCCCGGTCGCGAGCGCCCGCAACCCGAGCGTGCCGCTGCCGAACAGCCCGGCGAGGAGACCATCGCGTCGTGTGAATCTCGTCATTGGCGGTTCTCCTTTAAAGGCCGATCCCGACGGCGGTTGGTGATTCGCACGCCAGGATGAACGTCGAGCGCAACGCGCTCGTCGCGCTGGTCGTCCCTGGCCGGCCCCCGGTGCCGGACGTCGTCGTCCGCGCCATGTCGTAGTGTTCCTGCAGGATCTGCATCGCCTCGGCGTGCGCCGGGTGCCCCGCCGGGTAACCCATCAGCGTCTCCACCATGTTGGTGATGGCGCCCGGAACGTCGCTCATCGAGTAGACGCCGGTGCCGGACGTCGGGTCGACGACCTGCGCCGCGATGTTCGAGCAGAGAAGCTCGCTGGCGGACCGATAGAACAGCGTCGGATCGGCGGGCGTGACCGGAATCTGCGATCCGCGGCTGAACGCGTCCGTCGCCACGCTCTGCGCGATGGTCGCGGTCGCCGCCTGCGTCGAGCTGGGACGCGGCACCGTCTGCGCGCACAGGTCGGGCTTGCCCAGCCGGTTGGACAGCGCCGCACAGAAGTGGTCTCGCCGCGAGATGCTGATCGGCACTGAGCCGGCGGCCGGATAGGTCCCGGTCGCGACCACGCCCGTGACCAGCGGCGACGCGAAGAACTCCTTGATCAACACCGCGAAGTTGTAAGGCATCGGCGCGCTGTTCTCGAACGCGCCGACCACGCGGCGGAACTCAGCGTCGGTCTCGCTGCAAGGCGCCGAGTTCGCCCAGAAGCAGAGGTCCTGCGCCATCGTGATGGCGAACCGGTGCAGGCCGCCGCCGTCGGTGACCCGCGCGATCAGCGTCCCGATCGCCGGGAGGTCGGCGCCCTTGTCGTTGACGTCGCCGAACGCGAACCCGCCACCGATGATCGCCGGCCGCGGGTTGGCGGCCGCGCCCGTGAAGCGGTTGCCCGCCGGGAAGTCGTTGCGGTCGTTGAAGTCCAGCTGGTTGCCCCAGAACTGGCGCATCGGATCCAGGCTCTTGTGGCAGCCGACGCACTCCGATCCGGCAACCGCGTGGGTGGCATCCAAGCCGTCCTGGCTGAGCGGCACGATGACCGAGTCGCTGGTGAACGACTGCCCGAGCGCCGCCAGCAACGTCTGGTTCGCGGTCACGCGGTGCTGATTGCTGTCGTTGGTATTCCAGAGCGCGAGGAACGCCGGCGTCGTGTAAAAGCCGACGCGCGGTATCGACAGGTCCAGGGTGGTCGTGGCGCGCAGCATCGGCAAGTCGTACGGCTTGATCGGCACGGCCGTCCGATCGGTCGGCGTCGGAACGTGGTTGATCGTGACCCAGTTCCAGTCCGTCAGATCGTTGGTCGTGAAGTACGGCTTCGAGGCGTGCTCGTAGCACATCACGCCGTTGCCGGTGAACGGATAGCGCGCGGTGAATCCCAGCAGGCGCTGGAACAGCAGCGAGGTGCCGTTGAACGTTCCCGTCGCCGACCCGGTGCCGCCCGCGCAGGTCGGAAACGAACCACCGCCGACGTTGGACCGGCCCGCCGCCGGCGCTTCGTCGCTGAACACCATGTTTTGCAGCGCGGACTCGAGCGGGATCGCGTTGCCGCTGTAGTCGACGGTCCACGCGGGCTTCGCGCTGCCGTTGTTGAACGGAGCGTCCGCCGGCATCTCGACCTGGATGTAGAGGCTCTTCAGCGCCGTCGTCATCACGAAGCGGTTCGTCGTCAGCACCTCGGTGAAGGGGTGGCCCTCCTGCACCAGCTGCCACGCCGTCAGCGCGAAGCTGTCCTGGAGGTTCTGGACCAGGCGCGGGAACGCGTCGTCGCCGACCGCGCTGGTCCCGAACGGACCGAAGTCGAAGCCGCCGTTTTGCAGCAGCTGGATCTTGAAGTCCTCGGTCGGCGTGAAGCCCGTCTGCTGGAAGGCGTTGCGGAAGAAGCCGACCATCTTGTCCCTGAACAGCAGCTTGGTCGTCTCGCTGGTCTGCCAGGTCGACACCAGCATCTGCAAGCCGGCGGCGCCGGAGTTGGTCACCAGCGCGACGTCCCCGTCGGTGGGCGGCATTCCGATCAGCAAGTTCTTCACCTTGCGGACGGCGACGTACGCCATGTCCTGCGAGATCGGCGTGGGTGGAACCGTCACGTCACCCGGCTTGACGTTGTTGCCGCCGATGCCGCCGATGCCGCCGCCGGAGCCGCCCGGCATCGCGTTCGGACTGATCTTGCCGTTGCAGGCGCCGGCCACCAATCCCGCCAGCAACACGGCGACGCCGCCCGCCCAGACAGCCTGTCGCCGAGAGTCTTTCGTCAACATTGGTCCCTCCTCGGGTCGGCTCGAAATCACAGGGAAATCCATGGCAAATCGTCGGGGAACGCGCACCCGCCCCATAGACACAGTAGCGACCGAAATCATGTGCAGGTCATCATTTAATGCAAGAATGACAACTAATTCGGTGTGCTCCCGCGTCGTACCCGGGACGCGTGAATTGTTGCGCAACAACGGGAAGCAGTAGACTTCGGGCCATGCAGGTGAGTTTGCTATTGCTGGCGTTGTTCGTGGCGGAGGGCGCGGCCAAACCGGCGCCGGCGGGATCGGGCAAGTTGGCGCCTGCGGTCGCGAAGGAGATGACCGAGTCGATCATCGCGGTCAACAAGGCGCTGGGCCTGGAGAGCTGGCCCTCGCACGGGGCGACCCCGTGTGTGGATCGTGGCGGCCAGGGCATCACGGCGAAGAGCGTGACGGCCGATGACACGCGCAAGTGCGCGAGCACCGCGCTCGAAAAGAAATTCCCCGAGCTCGGTAAGTCCTACGTGCTCGCGATTCCGATGGTGTCGCTGGGGCCGATGACGGTCATCGCGCTGGGCATCGGCGAGAACGACGGCTGGGGCGCCTACTCGTGCGATCCGGGACGCGACTGCAAGCCGGTGAAGGTGGGGGCGGCCAGCAAGTGGGGCAAGCGCATGGCGGAACGGAAAGCCAAGGCCTGCGGCGAGGCCACGACGTTATGGTTCCCTGAAAATCAGAAGGCGTGCGGCGACGCGACGCCGGCCGCCGCCGCCCCGGCCGCTCCCGCGCCTACCACGCCGCCGACCGCGGCGAAGTAATTCGCGTGGGAAGCCGGCGGGCTCTGCCCGCCGCGAACCATCGCGGGAGGTTCGGAACCCTCTGAGGGTTCCGATTCAATCAGCCGACCCAGACGCGGGCGTTTCGGAACAGCCGCATCCAGGGGCTGTCTTCCTTCCACGCGCGCGGGTGCCATGAGAACTGGACGGCGCGGAAGACGCGCTCGGGGTGCGGCATGAAGATCGTGACGCGCCCGTCGGGTGTCGTGACCGCGGTGATGCCGCCCGGCGATCCGTTGGGGTTGTCCGGGTAGAGCTCGGTCGGCCGCCCGCGGTGATCGACGAACGTCGCGGCGACCAGCCCCGCTTCCTCCAGCGCCCCGCGGCCGTCGTCGGTGCGCCATTCCGCGCGGCCCTCGCCGTGCGCAACCGCGATCGGCAGCCGCGATCCGGCCATCCCGCGCAGCAGCACCGACGGGCTCGCCGCCACCTTGACCAGCGCCAGCCGCGCCTCGAACCCTTCGCTGCGGTTGCGCACGAACCGCGGCCATGTCTTCGCACCCGGGATGATCTCCTTCAGCGCCGACACCATCTGACAACCGTTGCACACGCCCAGCGTGAACGTGTCCGTGCGCTCGAAGAACGCCGCGAACATGTCGCGCGCCCGCGCGTTGAACAGGATCGACTTCGCCCACCCCTCGCCGGCGCCCAGCACGTCGCCGTACGAGAAGCCGCCGCACGCGGCCAGGCCGCGGAAACTGGAAAGGTCGGTGCGCCCGCCCAGCAGATCGGTCATGTGCACGTCGACCGCTTCGAACCCGGCGCGGTCGAACGCCGCGGCCATCTCGATCTGACCGTTCACGCCCTGTTCGCGCAGGATGGCGACGCGCGGGCGCGCTCCGCCGCGCGCGACCACCGGCGCTGTCACGTCCGCGTCGATGTCGAACGTGCTCACGACCGACAGCCCGGGATCCTCGCTGTCGACGCGCGCCGCCTGTTCCTCGTCGGCGCAGCTCACGTCGTCGCGCATCGCCTGGATCGCGTGCGTCGTCTCCGACCAGATGCCGCGCAGGATGCTGCGCCGTTCCTCGAACACGGTGCGGCCGTCGCGCCGCAAGATGATGCGGTCACCGCGCTGGACGTGCCCGATCGCGCGCACGGCGTCGCCCAGACCGTGCTGCTCGAACACCGCCTTCGCGCGCGCGACGTCGGCCGGGCGCACCGCCAGCACCGCGCCCAGCTCCTCGGCGAACAGGCCCGCGAGCGGATCCTCGCCCAAGCCGCCGATCTCGATGTCCAGCCCGACGCCGCCCGCAAACGCCATCTCGGCCAGCGTCACGAACAGACCGCCGTCGCTGCGATCGTGATACGCGGCGATCACGTTCTCCGCCGACAGCGTCTGGATCGCCGCGAACAGGCTCTTCAGCAGCGCGGGATCGTCGAGGTCGGGCGGCGCAGCGCCCAGCTGGCCGTAGACCTGCGCCAGCGCCGAGCCGCCCAGGCGGTTCTTGCCCCGTCCGAGATCGACCAGCAGCAGCTCACCGGCACCGTCATCACCGTCGGCCCACAGCTCGGGCGTCAACACGCGCCGCACGTCGCTGACGGGCGCCACCGCCGTCACCACCAGCGACAGCGGCGCGGTGACGCTGCGGCTCTCGCCCCGGTCCGTCCAGGTGGTGTGCATCGACAGCGAATCCTTGCCGACCGGGATCGCGATCCCCAGCGCCGGCGCCAGCTCGACGCCGGCCGCGCGCACGGCGTCGTAGAGGCGCGCGTCCTCGCCGGGGCGCCCGGCCGCCGCCATCCAGTTCGCCGACAGCTTGATGTCGCCCAGCGACGCGATCGGCGCGCAGGCGATGTTGGTGATCGCCTCGGCGATCGCCAGCCGCGCAGACGCCGCGGCGTCCAGCAGCGCCACCGGCGCCCGCTCGCCCATCGCCATCGCCTCGCCGGTCGTGACGTCGAAGCTGGTCGTCGTCACGGCCGCGTCGGCGACCGGCACCTGCCAGGGCCCGACCAGCTGATCGCGCGCGACCAGCCCGCCGACCGTGCGATCGCCGATGGTGATGAGGAACGTCTTGTCCGCGACCGCGGGCAGCCGCAGGACGCGGCGCACCGCCTCGGCCAGATGGATCTGTTCCGTCGCGAACGGCGCGCCCGCGGGCGGCACGCGCGACGCCTCGCGCGTCATGCGCGGCGGCTTGCCCAGAAACACCGCGACGGGCAGATCGATCGGCTTGTCGCGCAGCAGGCTGTCCTCGACCAGCAGCTTGCCGTCATCGGTGGCGCGCCCCACCACCGCGTACGGGCAGCGCTCGCGCGCGGCTATCGCGGTGAACGCGTCCAGCCGATCGGCCGGGATCGCCAGGACGTAACGTTCCTGCGCCTCGTTGCACCACAGCTCCAGCGGCGACAGGCCGGGCTCGTCGCTGGGCAGGTCGCGCAGCGCGACGTGCGCGCCGCGATCGCTGCCATGAACCAGCTCGGGCAGCGCGTTCGAGATGCCGCCCGCGCCGACGTCGTGAATCGACAGGATCGGATTGCCCTCGCCCAGCGCCACGCAACGATCGATCACCTCCTGGCAGCGGCGCTGCATCTCGGCGTTCTCGCGTTGCACGGACGCGAAATCCAGGTCCTCCTGCGACGATCCCGCGGCCAGCGAGGATGCCGCGCCGCCGCCCAGACCGATCAACATCGCTGGTCCGCCCAGCACGATCAGCGCGGACCCCGCCGGGATGTCCGCCTTCGCGACGTGCGCGGGCCGGACATGGCCCAGGCCGCCCGCGACCATGATCGGCTTGTGGTAGCCGTACACGCGGCGCTCGCCACCGACCTGGGCCTCCATCTCGAAGGTCCGGAAGTACCCTGCCAGGTTCGGGCGCCCGAACTCGTTGTTGAACGCAGCGCCGCCCAGCGGCGCCTCGATCATGATCTCCAGCGCGCTGGCGATCCGATCCGGCTTGCCGTGGTCCTTCTCCCACGGGCGCGTCGAGCCCGGCAGGCGCAGGTTCGACACCGAGAACCCGGTCAGCCCCGCCTTCGGTCGGGCGCCCCGCCCCGTCGCCCCCTCATCGCGGATCTCGCCGCCCGATCCGGTCGCCGCGCCCGGGAACGGCGATATCGCCGTCGGGTGATTGTGCGTCTCGACCTTCATGACGATGTGCATCGGCTCGCTGTGCGCGCCGTAGACGCCGGTGGTCGGGTCGGGGAAGAAGCGGCCGCCCACGTGGCCCTGGATGACGGCCGCGTTGTCGCGGTACGCGGACAGCACACCGCCCGGGCTCGCCTCGGTGCTGCGCTGGATCATCTGGAACAGCGACTGCGCCTGCGGCTTGCCCTCGACGGTGAACTGGGCGTTGAAGATCTTGTGGCGGCAGTGCTCGCTGTTCGCCTGCGCGAACATCATCAGCTCGACGTCCGTGGGGTCACGGCCGAGGCCGCGGTACGCGTCGACGAGGTAGCTGATCTCGTCCGGCGACAGCGCCAGGCCCAGCGTTTCGTTGGCGCGCTCCAGGACCGCGCGGCCGCCCGCCGCCAGCCCGATGCGCGCCAGCGGACGCGGCTGCGCGTGGTCGAACAGCTTCGCGGCGTCGCTGGTGTGCTCGAGGATCGATTCGGTCATGCGGTCGTGCACCGCGCGCCGCAACGCCGCCTCGTCGTGAACCTCGCCGACGATCACGTACAGAATGCCGCGCTCGATGCGCTTGACCTTCGTCAGACCGCAGCTGTGCGCGATGTCAGTCGCCTTCGACGACCAAGGCGACACCGTGCCCAGCCGTGGCACCACCAGCAGCCGCCGCCCGAACGCGACCGTCGCGCGCCCCGCGCTGTCCGACGTCGGCCGCGGCCCGTAGTGCAGCAGCCGCTCGAGCACGTTGAGCTCGTCCGGCGTCAGCTTGCCGTCGGCGTCGACGAAGTGATCGAAGGACGCGTTCAGCGCGCGAATCCCGGGGTTCGCGCGCCGGACCAGCGTCAGCTTCTTCTGCAGCCGAGCCGTCGTGAAGGCTGAGCCACCGCCGAATTCGATCATTTGATGCCGCAGCAGCGTATCACTTACCGCGGCACGTTACCCGTCCTATCCGGCGGCGGTCCGGCCACGTGCAGGCGACGTGACACGGCTACATCTTGTCAGGATCGATCGGCGGCGGCGGCGGCGGTGGCGGCGGCGGCGCGGGCGGCGCGGACGTCGGCACCGGCGGCGGGTTTGGCGCCGTACCCGGCTTCGGAATCGGCGGCAATTCCGGCGTGCCGGTTTCGACCTGTACGCACGACGACAGGTCGAAGAACATGAATTCGAGCGCCTTCTCCTGCGGCGTCAGCGTCAGCGGCGCCGTGCAGCCCATCGGGAACGGCGTCTCCGGGTGCGAGCTGTCGCCCGACCCCAGCGATACGTGCACGTCCGTGAACACGACGCGCCCGCACTGGTTCGCGGCGGCGGACTCCACCGGCGTGTTGAAGGTCAGGTACTGCGTCGACTGCCGCTTCGCGCTGTCGTTGGCGTTCTGCGGAACCCAGATCCAGCGCCGCGCCGCCGGCGCGTTGACCTCCGCGACCGAGTGCTGGCCCATCACCAGCGACAGCTGGCCGGCCGTCGTCGACGCGCCCGTGTTCACCAGCCACTGCGACAGCGCCATGCCCTTCGGGAACGACGTGTCGACGCTGGCAACCACCGGGCTGGGCAGGTCGTCACCGACGCCGATCCAGTTCGCGGTCGCCGGCCAGGGCGGCAGGCCGGTGCGGATCCAGGCCGAGTGCAGGTGGTCGGCGAACACGCGCCCGCCGTGGTCGGCGTACTTCTTCATGTTGCCGAGGAACGGCATCTTCTCGCTCGTCAGCTGCTCGCCCTCGCACTGGAGCATGATCATGTCGTAGCCGGTCATCTTCCCGTAGTTGGGGAACAGAGTGCCGTACGAGTCGGCGAACTTCGCGCCCGACACCAGCATCGCCGAGCCCTGGTCGCCGGACTTGCCGGCGCCGCCGACGTACATGTGCACGCGGCCGTTGCCGCTGTCCGGCGTGAACTCGGAATCGGAGATGCCGATCTTGCGCAGCAGGCAGTCGAGCGCGTCCGAATGGCCGGTCGAGAGCGCGATCCGCGGCAGGTGCACGTCGCCGGGCATGTCGCCCGTCATGCCGTCGTTCATATTGCGCGGCAGGCGCACGACGTTGGGGTCGTTGAAGGCGCTGTCCTGGCACTTCGTGACCGTGGGCAGGATGATCTTTCGCCGCCACTTCCCGATCTGGATGACAAGCGGGATGTTCGTTCCCGACGGCGCGTTCATGATCTTGAACTTCCCGTCCGATCCGCTCAGCGCCGCCGCGACCGGCGAACCAGAGATTGGCGAGTCGCACCGATCGCACGTCGCACCCGTCGAGATCGGACCCAGCGCCGTATTGGGTACGTAGAGCAGAACGTTGTAGAGCGGAACCTTGCCGGCGGGATCGAACACCTGACCGCTGATCGTGGTGCCGGCGCCGGTGCATTCACCCGGCTTGTCCAACTGGCACTGCAGGCCCTGGCATGGGCCCGGCCCCGTCGACGGACAGACGTGGTCGGTCCGGCACGCCATGCCGTTGTCGCAGGTACCGCAGTCGATGGTGCTGCCGCAGTTGTCGCCGACGACGCCGCAGTACTGGCCGCCCATCGGCTTGCAGTTGAGGCGGTTCGTGCAGCTGGTCAGCGGCGTGCCGCAAACGCCCGGAACGTAGGCGCCGCAGGTCTGGGGCGCGCTGCAACCCTGGCAGTCCAGCGTGCCGCCGCAACCGTCGCCGATGCGGCCGCAGTACTGGCCGCCGCCCGCGATCGCGCAGGTGATCGGCATGCAGTTCGCGGAGACGCAAAGGCCGCCGCTGCAGACCTGGCCGGTCGCGCACGCGCCGCAGTCCAGCTCGCGGCCGCAGCCGTCGCCAACCTTGCCGCAGTACTTGGCGCCGCCGCCGGCCGAGTTGCAGGTGATGGCCGGGCAGCTCGGCCCGCCGATGCAGATGCCCGGCATCGTGTCGCCGCCGCTGCAGGTGGCGTCACCGGGACACGCGCCGCAGTTCACCGATTGACCCTTGCAGCCGTTGCCGATCGTGTTGCAGTAGCGGCCACCCACGGGATCGCAGGTGTACGTGGGCACGCACGCGCCGCCCGTACCGCCGGCGCCGCCCGTGCCGCCCGTGCCGACGATGTTCGGACCGGTGCCGCCGCTGCCGGTCGTCCCGGCCGTTCCCACCGTGATCGGTTTGTCGACGCCCGCGTCGGTTCCCTGCGTCCCGGCCGCGCCGGGGTTGCCGGTCGCCTTGACGCCCGCCGAGCAGCCGATCGCCAGAGCGGCGCCGACGGCGATCACGGCTGAAACATTTTTTTCAAACCTGAACATTGGAGCTTCTCCTTTGCGTGCGCTCACAAGCTAGGGAGCGGCCAGCCACTGGATGGCGGCCATGAGCAGCTTGAAACCCTCGATGGTGAGGTCCTGGACCGAATCGATCTTCACGCCGAAGCCGACACGGCGGGCCGCGGCCGTCCCGGTCATCAGCGCCGCGCCCTTGTCGTATCCGAACGAAACCAGCTGGGTCGACTGACCCATGATCGACACCGCGCGGATCGCCGACGCCGTCGGCGTGCCCCAGTAGAGGGACGTGCTGCGGCTGTCGAGGATCATCTTGAATCCGACGCCGGTCATCAGGTCGGAGACCAGCGGCGTGGTCGCGTCGGCGAGCGATACGAGCGTCGTGCTGTTGACTGAACCCTTGCCCGACGAGCTGCTGATCCAGCCGAGGTTCGAGTACGCCGAGTTGCCGAACACCAGCATCGGCACAGCGACGTCCTTGAACACCGGGACGAAGTCGCCCGAACCGACGCCGGACGACACGATGACGATGTTCTGTCCGTTGGCCAGCGTCGCCGGTCCAGTGGCGGGCGACAGCGTGACGACCATGTCGCGGTTCTCGAGCGTCTGCTTGAGGATCATCTCGCCGTCGTCGAGGCTGCCCGTGTTGTCGACGACGAGAAGCGCCTTGCGGCCGACGAGAGGATCGACGCCGACGCCTGTACCGCCCGCGCCCGCGCCGGCGCTGCCCGTCGTTCCGGAGTTGCCGGAGTTGCCGGAGTTGCCGGCGGTGCCCGTGGTGCCGCCCCGCCCCGCGGCGCCGGTCGTGCCGGCAGAGCCCGTCGTGCCC
>Ga0207681_10001130_pt1 | contig 17289 bp, 16 predicted proteins | sample KBSS53metaG_FD_184324 | JGI IMG/M metagenome (GOLD analysis project Ga0207681, IMG submission 184324) | Switchgrass rhizosphere microbial communities from Kellogg Biological Station, Michigan, USA - KBS S5-3 metaG (SPAdes) (version 2) | ecosystem: Host-associated > Plants > Roots > Rhizosphere... | reverse complement strand
GCACCCTGCTGAAAAAGTGGCAGCTGCGCCTGCCGCCGCTGGTGTTGCTGTATTTGCAGGTGCTGGTAGCGGTGGTGGTGCTGTTTCCGCTGTACGCCGTGTCGCCGAAAACCGGCCTGACCCTGCAGAACATTCCGCTGGTGCTGTATGCGTGCCTGCTGGCCTCGATGCTTGCGCCACTGGCGTGGATGCAGGCCGTGCAGCGTCTGGGCCCGAGCCGGACCACGCTGTTCTTCAACCTGCTGCCGCTGATCACGGCGCTGATTGCAGCACTGGTGCTGAAGGAGCAACTGGCGATGTACCACCTGGTCGGTGGCTTGCTGACCTTGGGCGGAGTGATTCTTTCCGAGCGCTGGACCACCGTCCTCGGCCGCAGACTCCGCGTCGCCTGATCGGGCGCCTTCGCTGGCAAGCCAGCTCCCACAGGGTTGGAGTCGAGCACAGATCTTGTGCACACCTGAATCACTGTGGGAGCGGGCTTGCTCGCGAAGAACGATAACTCGGTTTAACGGTTAAACCCCGGCGGCTTTCAACCGCGCGGCGTGCTCGACAAACAGCCGCACCGGATCCGCGCCTTTGCCGACCAGTCCCAGCGACTGGTTGACGATGTCGAAGTGATCCATCGGGTAGTCATCGCCGATGACCGTGCCCAAGTGCGAGCTGTAGCGTCCGACCATGCCGTCGCACTGCCCCGGCTCGCGCACGAAGGTTTTGGCGAACAACCGGCAACTGCGGTTGGTGCCGTCGAACAGGTTGCCACCACGATCGGTCTTGCCCGGCTGCAAGGTGCCGGACCACGAGTAGTAGCGCACGCCGTTGACCTCTTCCGGCCCGTGCCCGCCCCAGGTTTGCGGCAGGCCCTGTGGATAACGCTGGTTGAACAGCGCCACACCTTCGGTGGTCAGCGAGTGGTGCGAGGCGTGGATATCCACCGGTAGTTTCGGCCCGTGATAGCCGGTTTCCAGCAGTGCCATCAGCCAGCCGACAAAGCGTAACAGCGCCTCAAGAATGCGACCCTTGGCGCTGTCCGCCGGATAGTGTTTGGCCAGGTAGTCGGCCAGTTCCGAACCGTGATTGGGCCCGGCCACCGACGTCACCGAGGCCACCAGGTCCGGACGCTTGGCCGCCGCGTAACGCGCCGTCAGCGAGCCCTGGCTATGGCCGAACAGATTGACCTTGGCCGCGCCGGTCTCACGCAGGATTTCATCGATGCGCGCCAGCAACTGCTCGCCGCGCACTTCGGTGGAATTGAGCGGCGACACCTGCACCGCAATCACCGTTGCACCACCCCGGCGCAATGCTTTGATGATCCCGTACCAGTACGGGTACAGCACCAGACGGATGAAACCGAGCATTCCCGGCACCAGCACCAGTGGATAACGTGTGGCCGAATCTTGCGACATGGGCAAACATCCTTGTGGTCGGTGAGTGGATGCAAGGCGTGCAAAACGCCCGCCAAGCATCCTCCTCGATGATGACAACTCCACGACCAGCCTACTTCAGCCCCACCACCCCCGCCACAATCAGCCCCACCGACAGCAACTTCACCAGTGTCAGGCTCTCGCCCAGCAGGGCGAAACCGAGAAACACCGTGCCCAATGAACCGATGGCGGTCCAGATCGGGTAAGCGATGCTCACCGGCAACTCGCGCATCGCCAGGGTCAGGAAGTACACCCCGCCCACCGCCGCGACCACAGTGATCAGCGATGGCCAGAGCCGGGTGAAACCTTCGGCGTACTTCATGCCCATGGCGAAAGTGACCTCGAACCCGGCCGCGATCAGCAGAAACAGCCAGGCCACCCTAGAACTCCCGGGCCAGGTCGAGCAAGCGCTGCTCGGCCTCGGCCACCGACACCGCGAAGGTGCGCTCGGCGGATTCCTCGCCCTCGGCGGCGACCACCGTGACGTCGTTGATGCCGATGAAGCCCAGCGCGGTGCGCAGCCATGGATCAGCGTGGTTCAGCGCCTCCAGCTCACCACCCGGGCCGAAACCGAAACCGCCGCGACTGGTAACAATCAGCGCCTTCTTGCCGTGCAACAACGGCGTGTACTGGGCGATACCGTTGTCCAGGGTGTGGTCGAACGTCAGGCCCAACCGGACAATCTGATCGACCCAGGCCTTGAGGCCGCTGGGCACGTTGAAGTTGTACATCGGCGTGGAAATCAGCAGCAGGTCGTGATCGAACAGCTCGCCCACCAGTTGATCGCTGAGCGCCAGATCGGCTTGCATGGTCAGCGGTCGAGCCTCGGGCTCCGGGTAAAACGCCGCCGCGACAAACGCCTCATTAACCGCCGGAATCACCGCCCGCCCGACTTCACGGCGGGTGACCTGAGCCTGTGGATGGCGGACTTGCCAGGCGCTGAGAAAGCTTTCTGCCAGACGCCGCGAATGAGAACGTTCACCGCGTGGGCTGGCATGGATTGCAAGAATCTTGCTCATCTGAATCTCCTTGAGGTCTAGACTTGAGTGACTGTGTGGCGCCAGATTGCAGGCATCACATCACCGCCTCAAATGAGCAAAAATCAGTCGGGATGAATTGATCTCATCCGTGGAGTTTTCATGTTCGCAGCCTTGCCCCTGACCGCCCTGCGCGCGTTCGAATCCGCCTCACGTCTGTTGAGTTTCAAGGCGGCCGCCGAAGAACTGGCGGTGACGCCCACGGCGATTTCCCATCAGATCCGCTCGCTGGAGGACTGGCTCGGCGTGGCGCTGTTCGAACGCCTGCCGCGTCAGGTGCGCCTGACCGAGGGCGGCGAGCGGCTGTTTCGCAGCCTGCACGGCGCATTTCTGGAAGTGGCGCAAAGCGTCGACACCCTGCGCCCGCAACGCAGCGGCAGCAGCTTGACGCTGTCGACCACCGCCGCGTTTGCTGCGCTATGGCTGGTGCCGCGCCTGGGGCGGTTTTACGCCAGGCACCCGAATATCAATGTGCGCCTGGATACGCATTGCGAAGTCATCGACCTGCATCAGGACGCGAGCGTCGACCTGGTGTTGCGCTACAGCCTCGACGATTACCCGAACCTCTACGGGTTGTGCCTGTTCGATGAATCGTTCGGCGTGTACGGCTCGCCGGAACAGGTGGCGCTGGCCGCCCGTCGCACCCCGGCGCTGATCAGCGTGCATTGGCACAATTCGAAGCTCTACGCCCACGGCTGGGAGGCCTGGTGCGCGCAGTCGGGCGAGAACTGGCTGAATCAACACCCGGCCGTCCGCGAATACGACGAAGAGCATTACGCCCTGCAAGCGGCCATTGCCGGACAAGGGCTGGTGCTGGCGAGCAACATTCTGGTGTCGCAGAGCGTCGCCAGCGGTCTGCTGGTGCCGTACAAGGGCGAGGTCCAGGTCGATGGCGCCGGATACAGCGCACTTTGCGTACCGGGCCGTGAACGGCATCCACCGGTGAAGGCGTTTTTTGCCTGGCTGCGCGAGGAGGCATTGCTTTCGGGACATGCCCCGCGCTGAATCCGACAAAACTTTTTGCCGCGTTCATCACTCACAACCTGGTAACGATCACGTCAGCAGAACGTGACGCCAATCGGATTAGCCTCCAGGAGACTGAAATGAGTGACCTGCATTTGTCTGATGTTCAAACCCTGCGCGAGCGCGCACGCCAGCACGTGGAAAACGGCGCGGTGACCGAAAGCTACAGCGCCAACCGTGAAGAAGTGCTGCGCCTGCTCAACGAGTCGCTGGCCACTGAACTGGTCTGCGTCTTGCGCTACAAGCGCCACTACTTCATGGCCAACGGCCTGAAAGCCAATGTCGCCGCCAACGAGTTCCTGGAACATGCCACCCAGGAAGCCGAACACGCCGACCGTCTCGCTGAACGCATCGTGCAACTGGGCGGCGAGCCCGAGTTCAACCCGGACTTGCTGTCGAAGATGTCCCACGCGCAATACGTGGCCGGCAACACCTTGAAGGAAATGGTCTACGAGGACCTGGTGGCCGAGCGGATTGCCATCGACAGCTACCGCGAGATCATCCAGTACATCGGTGAAAAGGACCCGACCACCCGCCGGATCTTCGAAGACATCCTGGCTCAGGAAGAAGAGCATGCCGATGACATGGCCGATATCCTGAAAGACCTCTAATCCCCGCTACCCCCGCTGACCGATCGTTCCCACGCTCTGCGTGGGAATGCATCCCGGGACGCTCCGCGTCCCAAGGGCGGACGCAGAGCGTCCATGGCGGCGTTCCCACGCAGACGGTTCGACGCCTCGACGTGGGAACGATCGGGTTGCTGCGATTACTTGGTGGGTTTGACGGTCACCGGTGCCTTGCCCGCCTTCATCTGCTCCAGCAACGGCGCGCACTGATTCGGCTCGCCGCCGCTCGGCGCCACCAGCGCCAGCAGCCCCGCCGCCGGCGCGGCGATCACGCCCAACGCCACCATCCCTGCCCCGCGCAACATCAACGGCACCGCTTTCACCCCGGCATCCGGCTTGATGAACTTGCCGCGTACATACAACGGCGAGCGCAGGGAAATCAGGCGCCAGCCCTTGGATTCCGGCGTCACCGTCAGATCCAGTTGCTCGGTGGCCATGTTCGCCGTGCCGTCGATGTAGATGATCGCGTTCTCGGTATCGAACACAAACAGCCGCGTACTGGCCAGGCCGGTCTTGATGTCGAAGTCCGCCGCCGCGCAGTTGATCTTCACTTCCTTGTCGCCAAAGATCTTGCCGACCACGTAGTTGCCGACGTTCAGGCCTGCCAGCTCCATCAACTCGCGACTGATCGCGCCGTCGTTGATCAGCATCTTCAGGTTGCCGTTGGCACCGCCCAACAGCTTCGCCACCGAGTTGCCGCGACCGGCGATGTCGGCATCACCGTTGAGCTCGCCGAAACTGGTCTTCATCGGTTCGAAGGTCGGGAACAGCTGTTTGAGCTTGAACTTGCGCGCGGTCAATTTGGCCCGGCCTTCCAGTGGCTCGGTACGACCGTTGAGGCGAATCTGCGCGTCGAGATTGCCGCCGGCCACACCGAAGCGCAGTGGCTCCAGGCTCAGTTCGCCGTCGTTGAGTTTCAGGTGGGTATAGAGATCGGTGAAAGGCAGTTCTTCACTGTGGACGATGCGTTTGCCGGTGAATTCGACGTCGGCGTCCATGTCACGCCAGCGCTCGGTCTTGAACTCTTCCACCGGCAACACCTTGTCCGCCGGCTGCTTGCTCTCGCCGCCACGGGCCTTCTGCTTGGCATTGGAGTCGGCACCGATCAGCGGCGCGAGGTCGGCAAACAACAGTTGATTGGACAGCAGCGCGCCACTCAGCTTGGGCCGTGGCTGGCTGGCGACGTAGGCCAGATCGCCATGGATGTCGCTGCTGCCGATCTTGCCGTTGAACTGTTCGTAGCGGAACTGCGCGCCGCCCGGCTCATGCAGCTTGGCGATCAAATGGCCGTCGGTGGCATAAGGCGGGGTGTCCGGCAGGGTCACGCCGGTCAGCGGATACAGATTGCCGAGGCTGGCGCCGGCCAGTTTCAGGCGCAGATCGAGGGCGCCGAGATTCAGCGGATCGGTCAGGGTGCCGGCGAGTTCGATGCTGGTATCGCCGATCTTCGCCTGGGCCTGCAACGGGAACGGTTTGCTCGCATCCTGCAGGGCCAGCAGACCACCGATCTTGCCCTGGCCGGCGAGTTTCTGGCCGTGGTACTGGCCGGTGACTTTCAGGCCGAAGGCGTAATCCTGAGGTGCGCCGCCCTTGTCCTGCGCGGTTTTCGCGGCTTTGTCGCCGACGATGTCGCTGAACGGAATCGGCTTGCCCAGCGGATCGATCAGCAAGTCGAGGTTGGTCCTGAGGGTCTGGTCATCCAGGGTGACGTGGCCCTTGTCGAAACCGATGGCGCCGATGTCGACCACCCAGTTCGAGGGCTCGGCGTTCGGGTCCTTGGGATCGAACTTGAAGGTCCAGTTGGCGCGACCGTCGGCCAGGCGCTGCAATTGCGCGTTCGGCTCAGTCAGGTCGATCCGCGGGATCGTCACCCGTTGCGCCAGCAAGGCCAGTGGCGAGATGCGCAGCTCGACCCGTTTGAGGGTGACCATCTGCGGCTGTTTCGACCAGTCCGGATTGCCCAGCGTCAGGTCTTCGGCCACCACATGCGGCCACGGCACCCAGGCGCGCCAGCCGCCCTCGTCGAGTTCACGCCGCCAAACCACCGACAGGTTGCCGTTGATGGCGAACGGTCGATGCAATTCTTCCGAGACTTTGGCATTGAGCGGCGGCTTGATCCGGTTCCAGTCGAAAAACACGATGACCAACACCAGCACCGCCAGAAGCAGCACAAGGGTGGCGAAGGTCCAGACGAAGATTTTACGGGTGCGCGTCATGCACAAAGCTCCTGAAGACGACTGCATCCATTGGCACGACGCAGCTGAAACGGCAGGCCATGATGGCCCTCATGAAATCTGTGACTGACAAACAGCCCGCAGGTTTAATCCAAAGCCCCAGCGAGGGGAAAAAACGGTCGCCATTCTGACCGATCGGTCGAATTGGCGTTACCGCCCCCGCACATTTGCGGGGCGCAAGTGGGTGGAAAATACCCACCGCAGTGCAAAACCGCCCGCCTGAAACGCCCGAGCTAGAGCCTCCCAATGGAACAATCAATTCTGTTGATTATTACCATTGTGTTTATGAACTTTTATATCGACTTATCGAGAGTAGCATTAGCTTCGTACCCACTTTATCGCCCTCCCAAGGAGCAACCCATCATGAAACGCCAACTTCTGTTCAGTCTTACCCTCTCGATGCTGGCCAGCACCGCTTTCGCTCTGCCAGCTGCTGATCAAGCAACGCCGCAAGTCAAAACCAGCCACTCGGTGTTCAGCCAGACTGTTGCTGCTGATGGCTCGGACCGCACTCCACAAGGCCAGACCCTGGCTGAAAACGGTCGTAACCGTCTGGAAGAAAAAGGCCTGGTTCAAGATGGCTATGACAAAACCCCACAAGGTCAAACCGTAGCTGAAGGCGGTCGCGATCGTCTGGAAGAGAAAGGTCTGGTTCAAGACGGTTCGGATCGCACTCCACAAGGTCAAACCCTGGCCTCTGACGGCGGCGACCGTACCCCACAAGGCCAGACCCTGGCATCGGACGGTGGTGATCGCACCCCACAAGGTCAAACCCTGGCCGAAGGCGGTGGTGACCGTGTGATCGAACGCAACAGCGCTTTGAGCTAAGCCCATGGTGGCCTGGAAAAAAAGCCCAATCCCCGGATTGGGCTTTTGACTTTTCAGCAGCCTGTATAAAGAAGTCGCGATTTCCCTGCTCCATCTCCCCCGCTGCCGTTCGACGCCGACAAAGCCGATTTGCTAGAGTGCGGCGCTTGTCTTGCCTAAGAACACACCCTTGCGATGCTGCCCCGCGCCGAACAGAAACAACAGACCCGCAACGCCCTGATGGACGCTGCCCGCCACTTGATGGAAAGCGGCCGAGGATTCGGCAGCCTGAGCCTGCGTGAAGTGACGAAAACCGCCGGCATCGTGCCCACCGGTTTCTACCGGCATTTCGCCGACATGGACGAACTCGGCCTGGTGCTGGTCAGTGAAGTCGGCCAGACCTTCCGCGAAACCATCCGCCTGGTGCGCCACAACGAATTTGTCATGGGCGGCATCATCGATGCGTCGGTGCGGATCTTCCTCGACGTGGTCAGCGCCAACCGTTCGCAATTCCTGTTTCTGGCCCGCGAGCAGTACGGCGGATCGTTGCCGGTGCGTCAGGCCATCGGCCGCTTGCGTGAAGACATCAGCTCCGACCTGGCGGCGGACCTGGCCCTGATGCCCAAGCTTCAGCATCTGAATCGCGATGGCCTGAGCGTGATGGCCGACCTGATCGTCAAATCGGTGTTCGCCACCCTGCCGGACATCATCGACCCGCCCGCCGAAGCTCTGCCGGAGCATCTGACGCCCCAGGCGAAGATCACCCAGCAGTTGCGCTTTATCTTTATCGGGCTGAAGCACTGGCAAGGGCTCGGCAGTACCGAATAGTTCTCCTCCAGATCCCACACGGGCTCCTGTGTCACAGCTCACATTTGGTGCATGTAAAAAACTTCATGCACCAAAACATCTCACAATCCTGCAACATCTTGAAACATCCACTACGCTCCGACAGGGTTTTCCTACATCTCGTCCGATTGGCAAGCCCCTTGCTCTAGCCTGAGCATTGTCCACTGCTGGAAGCTTTCCGATGCTGGTGATTCACCGCAGAATCGACCCCCAACCCGTCTGGGCCGCCGAGTTGCACCTGACCTTCGAAGCCAGGAGCAAAAGCCGCTTGCGCTGTTTCAGTGCCGAAGGCGAGGACGTCGGACTGTTTCTGGAGCGCGGTCAGCCGCCGCTGTATGACGGTGAGTGCCTGCAAGCCGAAGATGGCCGGATCGTCCGGGTCTGCGCCCGCCCCGAACAATTGCTGCACGTCACCTGCGCCAATGCTTTCGAACTGACCCGCGCCGCCTATCACCTGGGCAATCGCCATGTGGCGCTGCAAGTCGGTGACGGCTGGCTGCGGCTGCTCGACGATTACGTGCTCAAGGCGATGCTTGAACAACTGGGCGCGCAGGTCGAATCGATCGAAGCACCCTTTCAGCCCGAGCACGGCGCCTATGGCGGCGGCCATCACCATTCGCGGCACGGCGACGAAGACTTCAACTACGCGCCGAAACTCCATCAGTTCGGCGTCCGTTTGTGAACCCGGCCTGGGCGCTGCTGCGCCTGGCCAGTCCGCAATTGCCGATTGGCGGCTACAGCTATTCCCAGGGCCTGGAAATGGCGGTGGATAACGGCCGCGTCGATAGCCCGGACAGCGCCCGCCGCTGGATCAGCGATCAATTGCTGCTCAACCTCGCGCGGTTCGAGGCGCCCATGCTGCTCGCCCATTGTCAGGCCGCTACGCAGGAAAACTGGGACGAGCTGCTGAATATCTGCGAAAGCCACCGCGCCAGCCGCGAAACCCGCGAACTGCATCTGGAGAGCCGGCAGATGGGCTATTCGTTGCAGCAATTGCTCAACGGCTTGCCCGAGCTCGATCAGGCCGCGCGGGACTTCCTTGAACACTGCGCCGAACCGCATCTTGCTCTGTGCTGGGCACTGGCCGCGCGCGCCTGGCAGAGCAGCCCGCAGGACGCCCTCGCTGCGTGGCTGTGGAGCTGGCTGGAAAACCAGCTCGCGGTGCTGATGAAAACCCTGCCGCTGGGCCAGCAAGCCGCCCAGCGCCTGACCAGCGAACTGCTGCCGCTGCTGCAACAGGCGCAGCAGGACGCCACCCGAATCAATCCCGAACACCTCGGCAGCGCCGCGTTCGGTCTGTCCCTGGCGTGCATGGCCCATGAGCGCCAGTACAGCCGCCTGTTCCGTTCCTAGGGCCTTTTATCTGGAGAAGCACATGAACACACAACCCCTGCGCGTCGGCATCGGCGGCCCGGTCGGTTCCGGCAAGACCGCGTTGACCCTGGCCCTGTGCCTGGCCCTGCGCGAGCGCTACAACCTGGCTGTAGTCACGAACGACATCTATACCCGCGAAGACGCCGACTTTCTGGTGCGCAACGAAGCCCTGGCGCCGGAACGCATCATCGGCGTGGAAACCGGCGGCTGCCCGCACACGGCGATCCGCGAGGACGCCTCGATCAACCTCGAAGCGGTGGATCAACTGAACCGGCGTTTTCCGGGGCTGGACCTGATTCTGGTGGAGTCCGGTGGCGACAACCTTTCCGCGACCTTCAGCCCGGAACTGTCCGACCTGACCATCTACGTGATCGACGTTTCCGCCGGCGACAAGCTGCCGCGCAAGGGCGGGCCCGGCATTTGCAAATCCGACCTGCTGGTGATCAACAAGATCGACCTTGCGCCGCTGGTCGGTGCCTCGCTGGAGATGATGAACAGCGACACCCAACGCATGCGCAACGGCAAGCCGTTCGTGTTCAGCAACCAGAAAACCGGTCAGGGCCTGGAAGACATCATCGCCTTCATCGAACGCCAGGGCCTGCTGACTGCAGCCTGATTCACTGCTCAACAAGGAAGCTTATCCATGACACTCAAACGTATTCTCGGCGCCGTCGCGCTGCTGCTGACTCCGGCCCTGGCCTTCGCCCACCCTGGCCACGGCGACTCTGGCCTGGTGGCCGGCATCAGCCACCCGATCGGCGGTCTCGACCATTTGCTGGCAATGCTGGCCGTCGGCCTGTGGGCCGCGCAGCAGCAAGGCGCCGCACGCTGGGCGCTGCCATGCACCTTTGTCGGCACCATGCTGATCGGTGGCCTGCTCGGCTTTGAAGGGCTGGAATTGCCGGCGCTGGAAAGCGGGATTGCCGCCTCGGTGCTGGCGCTGGGTCTGCTGGTGGCGCTGGCGGTGCGTCCGCCACTGATGATGGCGGTGGCGGCGACGGCGCTGTTTGCGCTGTTCCACGGCGTGGCTCACGGCCTCGAGTTGCCGGACATGTCGAGCCCTTGGGCGTATGCCGCCGGTTTCGTGGTCGCGACCGCGGCGCTGCACGCAGCGGGTTATGCGGTCGTGCGTTTTCTGCCTCAGGCGGCCGCGCCACTGGTTCGACTGGCCGGTGCCGCTTCGGCGGTGACGGGCGCGTGGTTGTTGGCCGGTTGAACTCTATCGCCTGATCAGGCCTCTTCGCGAGCAAGCCCGCTCCCACAGTTGTTCTGTGTTGTTCACAAGTATTGTGTTCGGCGTGACCATCGTGGGAGCGGGCTTGGTCCGGGCAGCGCTGCGACGAAAGCGGCCTGACAGACACCGCGTCTCTAAGGCCGGTCTCTCTGCTACCATGTCGCGCAATCGCCCCTGCCGTGACGACGTCCGCCCATGCCCCACGCTTCCCGCTCCACCTCCCTGCCTGAACTGACCGCCCTGTTCGGCGAAGTGCAACAGCACTTTCTGAACGTGATCGTGCCCCTCTGGCAAGGACCGGGCTGGAACGCCGACATGGCGTTGCCTTACGAGGCGCTGGACGCCGCACATCAGCCGCTGCCACCGCAGCGCTATCGAGCCATGGCCTGCGCACGGCAGCTGTACCTGTTTTCCAGCCTGATCGGGGTTGTGGATAACGCCGAAGTCCGCGCAGCTGCGCTGTTTCGCTCCCTGCAACGGCACTTCCACGATGCCGAGCACGGCGGCTGGTTCTACAGCATCGATCCGCAGGGCAAACCGCTGGATCAGCGCAAGGATCTCTACACCCACGCCTTTATCCTGTTCGCTTGCGCGCATTACTGGGAAAAATCCCGCGAGCCCTTGGTGGAATCGACGCTCAACGCTGCGCTGGAAGTGATCGGCCGGCGCTTCGCAACGGGCGACGGTCTCTACGAAGCCTGCCTTGATCGCGACTGGATCACGCTGGAAACCGGCCCGCTGCAAAATCCGCTGATGCACCTGGCCGAAGCCTTCCTGGCCACCTTGGCGGTGCGCGAAGATCCGCAGACCCAGCAGGCGCTGAGCGAGTTATGCACAGCCATGCACAAGCGCTTCATCGAACCGCAACAGGGCGTGTTGATGGAAAAGCCGCTGGGGGCTGTGGATAACTGGTTTGAACCGGGGCATCAGTTCGAATGGTATTTCCTGCTCGAATCCTCGCCGCTGCTACGCGGCTCGAAGCTGCACGCGGCACTGGATCGTGCGTTTGCCTTCACCGAACAACAGGGCGTAGAGGCCGACACCGGTGCGGTACTGGCCATGCTTGATCCGCAAGGAAACGGTAAGGATTCGACCCAGCGCATCTGGGCCCAGGCCGAATACCTGCGCGCCCTGACCTTGCGCCCGAACAGCGAGAGCGCGGTGCGGCGCCAGTTGCAGGCGTTGCAAGAGCGCTTTCTGCATGCCGGCGGCTGGCACGAGTGCCGTGACGATCAGGGCGAGGTCAGCCGCAAGGACATGCCGTCGACCACGCCGTATCATTTGGCGACCTGCTATCGCGGCATCGCCGACTATCTGAGCTGACGTCGTGGCGAGCCCGCGCGCCCGCACAAGTCAAGCAATCCACTTCCTGTCGCCAGTGAAGCTGATGGTCAGCCAGCGCGCCGCATCCGGTTTGCCCAGCTTCGCGGAAATCTCTTCACGCAGCACATCCAACTGCCCGACGCTCTGCAGCCGGTAGTCCTCTGGCAACACCACATGAATCTCGATGAACCGCGCCCGCCCGTGCTTCTGCACGTAGGACACGTAGTCGTCGAAACCATGCTCGACCTTGGCCGCGTCCATCACTTGGCGCACCTGATCGTCCAGCGTGTCCGGCGCAATGCCGAGCACGTCCCGCAACGCCGGGCCGAGGATCTTGAAGGCCGGCGGCAGCATGGTCAGGGCCAGCACGATCAGGATCAGCGGGTCGACAAATTTCGCCCACTCGCCGTAACCCTGGGACTGGAGCAACAGCGCCGCGAGGAAACTGATCAGCAGGCCCACCGACAGCATCGCGTCCACCAGCCAACTGATGTTGTCGAACTGGATCAGGCTCGACTTGAGCGTGCGATTGCGGTGGCGCACGTAGAAGAAGTAGGCGAACTCGACAACGGTGAACACCGCCGCGTAGATGATCACCAGGCCCAGTTCGATTTCACGACCGCCATTGATGATGCCGAACACACCGTTGAGAAACGCGTAAATGGCGATCAGCAGCAGGAAACTGCCCTCGATCAGCAGCACCATCGGCTCCAGGTGCCAGAAACCGAACTGGAAACGCTGGTTGCTTTGCTTGGCGATCAGCTTCGCGGTGATCAGCATCAGGACTTTGATGAAGGTGGCGATCAGCGAAAAAAAGCCATCGAACAGGATGGACTGGGAACCCGAAACAAAACCGGTGACGATCCCGGCGACCGACACGGCCAACATTAGAAGGGTGGATTGTTTGAGCAGCGACTGCTCACCTCGGTTACTCACTTTGACTCCTCGAAAAACCTTGAAAACCGCAGGGTGCGGTGGGGTTGTTGAGGAGTGAGTCTACCTTACTGCCAGAATTTGGCCGATTTGCCCTCTTCGCCAACAGATTGGCGAAGAGGTCAACACCGTATCAGGCCTTGTTACGCTCGATGGCAAAACCCGCCCAGGTCTGACTCACCGGCATCAGTTCCAGGCTGTTGATGTTGATGTGCGCTGGCGCGTTCAGCACCCAGAAGATGGTCTCGGCGATGTCCTGCGGCTGGATCGGCTCGGCACCGGCGTAGGTGGCGTCGTAACGCGCCTGATCGCCGGCGAAACGCACCAGCGAGAACTCGCTCTCGCACAGGCCCGGCTCGATGTTGCTGACGCGCACGCCGGTGCCCTGCAGGTCGCAGCGCAGGTTCAGCGAGAACTGTTTGACGAAGGCCTTGGTCGCGCCGTAAACGTGGCTGCCCGGGTACGGGTAGTTACCGGCGATGGAACCGAGGTTGATGATGCCGGCGCCACGACCGTGGGCGATCAGCCGAGGCAGCAACAGGCGAGTGCTGTACATCAGACCTTTGACGTTGGTGTCGACCATGGTGTCCCAATCGTCGAGGTCGCACTTCGGTGCAGGGTCCACGCCCAGCGCCAGCCCGGCGTTGTTGATCAGGCCGCGCAGCTTGGCGAACGATGGCGGCAGATTGGCAATCGCCTCCTCCATCGCCTTGCGATCACGCACGTCTAGCACCAGGCCATGTACTTCGGTTTGTTTCGACAGCTCGGCGCACAGCGCATTGAGGCGTTCTTCACGACGACCGGTCAGCACCAGTTTCCAGCCGGCCTCGGCAAAACGACGGGCACAGGCTTCACCAAAACCGGAGGTCGCGCCGGTGATAAACAGGGTGTTGGACATCGTGTTCTCCTTGCTTCGGCCGCCGGGGCAGCCATTGGAATAGAAAATCAGCGGGCAGCATGCCCGGCCCCGCTTTAACCGGCAACCATCGAATCCTGCTCATTAATTGATCAACGGCCGCTACGCCATACGCGCCGTGGCCTGTAGCCATGTGCACGCACGTTATCCACAAGCCCTTCCACAGTTTCCGGGGGCAAGTGGAAAAGCGCAAAGCCGCGCCCCACAAGGCTTTGCGGGTGATCTGGAAAGTTTTTTTCTTGACCCTGAACAACCAGTTGTGCCGGGCAGGGCATTTTGCACGACCGGCCGGTCATGCCCATGATTGCGCGAGGCCAGCAATTACGGCCCTCAGCCGAGTCTTTCCAGAGTTTAATCACAGACTTATCCACAGGATTGACCACAACGATCTGCACCTTTTTGTACCCTATAAAAAAGGTTGACAAACAGGCCTGCCCTTCAGCAAAAACACACTGCTCAAAAAACAACCACACCCCTGAAAGCCTCGGTTTACAAGGCTTTCAGCGAGCTACACCCACGTTATTCACAGCCAGCTCCACAGCAAACGGGGACAAGTCAAAACTGTGGAAAAACAGCCATTTGCAGCGTCTATATGTCGCGCTTTGGCAGGTTGGCAATTTTGTTTTCCACAATTTCCCGAATGTGTCTTTCTTCGGTGAACAGGCAGGCGCAAAAAAGCCCCGACACTTTCGCATCGAGGCTTGTGGACAACTTCAACCGATCAGTGACCGCCGAGGTAAGCGTTACGCACCTCCTCGTTCACCAGCAGTTCCTGGCCGGTTCCCGTCAGGCGGATCTCGCCGTTGACCATCACGTATGCCCGGTCGGACAGCTTCAACGCATGATTGGCGTTCTGCTCGACGAGGAAAATGGTCATGCCGGTTTTCGCCAGTTCCCGCAGGGTGGCGAAGATCTGTTTGACCACGATCGGCGCCAGCCCCAGGCTTGGCTCATCCAGCAGCAACAGCTTGGGCCGGCTCATCAAGGCCCGGGCGATGGCGAGCATCTGCTGCTCGCCGCCGGACATGGTCATGGCCCGCTGATTACGGCGCTCCTCGAGCCGCGGGAACAGCTCGAACATGCGCTGCATGTCTTCCTTGGCGTACTTGTCGCCGATCGGAATGGTGCCCATCAGCAGGTTTTCCTCGACGGTCATGTCGGGGAACACCCGCCGCCCTTCCGGCGACTGCGCGATGCCGTTTGAGGCGATGTAGTGCGATGACTTGTGGGTAATGTCCACGCCTTGATAGAGGATCTGCCCGCCCGCTGCCCTTGGCTGGCCGAAAATCGACATCAGCAGCGTGGATTTGCCGGCACCGTTGGAGCCGATCAGGCTGACGGTTTCCCCTTCGTTGATCTGCAGCGAAACACCTTTGAGGGCCTGGATCGGGCCGTAGAACACGTCCAGATCCTTGAGTTCGAGGATGGGTTGCGTCATACGACTTCCTCTTCGTCGGCGCCCAGGTAAGCGGCGATCACTTTCGGATCGTTACGAATGGCATCCGGTCCGCCCTCGGCGATGACGATGCCGTGGTCCAGCACCACGATGTGATCGGAAATGCTCATTACCATGCCCATGTCGTGTTCGATCAGCACCACGGTCAGATCGTGCTCGTCGCGCAGCAGCCGGATCATCGCGCTCAGCGCTTCGGTTTCCTGAGGGTTGAGGCCGGCGGCCGGTTCGTCGAGGCAGATGATCTGCGGCCGCGTGCACATGGCCCGGGCGATCTCCAGACGCCGTTGCTGGCCGTAGGAAAGCTCACCGGCCAGACGGTTGGCGCAGTCCACCAGATCCACCACTTCCAGCCAGTAGAACGCGCAGTCCAGCGCGTCGCTTTCGGCCTTGCGATAGCCCTTGGTGTTGAGGATGCCGGCCAGCATGTTGCGGTTGACCCACATGTGCTGGGCCACCAGCAGGTTCTCCAGCACCGACATTTCCTTGAACAGGCGAATGTTCTGGAATGTCCGGGCCAGGCCCGCGCGGTTCACCAGGTGGGTGCCGCCGAACATCTTGTAGTACAGGCGACTGGCGAAGTTTTTCGGCGAGACGAAGTCAGTCGGCTTGAACGATTCGCCCAGCAGCTGGATGACGTTGGTCTGCTGGCCGCGCACGTTGAGTTCGATCTTGCCGCCGGAGGCCTTGTAGAACCCGGTCAGGCAGTTGAACACCGTGGTCTTGCCGGCGCCGTTGGGGCCGATCAGGGCAAAGATCGAGTTGCGTTTGACCTTCAGGCTGACATCGCTCAAGGCCTTGATGCCACCGAAATGCATCATCAGTTTTTCAACAGAGAGTACGACTTCACTCATGGCGCAGTCCTCTCATAGTGAATGGCACCTTTGCGTGGAGTGACCCCGGTACGGCTGATGCGGATCAGCCCGCGAGGTCGCCAGATCATCATCAACACCATCAGGATCCCGAACAGCAGCACGCGGTATTCGGCGAAGCCGCGCAGCAGTTCCGGGGCGACGGTCAGCACGAACGCTGCGATCACCACACCGATGGTCGAGCCCATGCCGCCGAGCACCACGATGGCGAGGATCAGCGCCGATTCGAAGAAGGTGAACGAGGTCGGGTTGACAAAGCCTTGATAGGTGGCGAAGAACACACCCGCCAGACCGGCGGTGGATGCACCGATGGTGAACGCCGAGAGCTTGACCAGCACGTGGTTGAGGCCCATCGAGCGGCAGGCGATCTCGTCTTCACGCAAGGCTTCCCAGGCGCGGCCGACCGGCATTTTCACCAGACGATGCTTGATATACAGCACGGCCAGCACCACCAGGAACAGCACCGCATAAATGAAGTAGTACTTCACGTCCGGGTTGTAGGCGATGCCGAAGAACTCGTGGAACGGCACCCCGCCATCCTTCGCCCGCTTGCCGAATTCCAGACCGAAGAAGGTCGGCAGTGGCGCCGGCATGCCGTTCGGGCCGCCGGTCAGGGACAGCCAGTTGTTGAGCACCAGACGGATGATTTCACCGAAGCCCAGGGTCACGATCGCCAGGTAGTCGCCGTGCAGGCGCAGTACCGGGAAACCGAGGATGCAACCGGCAAGGCCAGCGGTGATCGCCGCCAGTGGCAGCACGGTCCAGAAGCCCAGGCCGAGGTACTGATACCCGAGCGCCAGACCATAGGCGCCGATGGCGTAGAACGCCACGTAACCCAGGTCGAGCAGGCCGGCCAGACCGACCACGATGTTCAGTCCCAGCCCCAGCAGCACGTAGATCAAACCGAGGATGACCACGCCCAGCAGGTAGGAGTTGGAGAAGAACGGCAACGCCACGGCGATGGCAATCATCAGCGGGATGATCCAGCGCAGGCGCGATTTGTAGTCCGGGGCCAGCACATGTACGCCGGAACCGGTGCTCTCGAATCCGTCGAGAATGCGCAGGCCCTTCGGGGTTTGCAGGAACAGACTGAGGGCAAACCGGCCGGCCATGACGATGGCAATGATCCACGCCACGCGGGTCGGTTCGAGGTTGAAGCTGTAGCCGTCGAGTACGACGCCGACGATCGG
>Ga0207681_10001126_pt1 | contig 17320 bp, 13 predicted proteins | sample KBSS53metaG_FD_184324 | JGI IMG/M metagenome (GOLD analysis project Ga0207681, IMG submission 184324) | Switchgrass rhizosphere microbial communities from Kellogg Biological Station, Michigan, USA - KBS S5-3 metaG (SPAdes) (version 2) | ecosystem: Host-associated > Plants > Roots > Rhizosphere... | reverse complement strand
AACCGCTGGAGAAGCGCGGCGCTTTCGGCGTGGCCGGCGCTTTCCTTGAGGCCGACGGCAAAAAGCGCGAAGCCCTCCGGCGAGGTCGGCGCCGCGCCGGGCAGATCGATCGTGATCGCCATGCCGGCCTTCTCCGCGAGCTCATACGAGCTGATCCAGCGCGACGCCGGATCGAACAGCTCGAGCTCACCCTGCGCGGCGCGCACATTCGGGTCCCAGAGCACCGCCAGCTCCTCGGCGATCGGCTTGCCCGGAACATCCTTGATCTGTGTCGCGCCATCGAAGAGAAATAAGTGGAAGCGGTCGGGCATGACGCGCGTGAGCGCGGCGCGCGTCCAGGTGGCGACCCGCCCGGCGGCGAACCCGCCGCCGCGCTCATGCAGACGATGAATCCACGCCGCGCGGTGCACGCCGACGCTTTTGCACAGGCCCCGCCAGGCGTCCTGCTTCTGCTCCTCGCTGCCGGCCACGAGCGCGGCGTAGGCGCCCGCGCGCGTCACTTCTTGCTCGGTCAGCTCCGGCTCGTGGGTTTCGATCGCAATCTGATCGGGGTAGAGGCGTACCTTGAGTTGGAACTGGCCCGCCGCCGGCGAATAGAATGCCGTCTCGATCCGCACCGGAAGGAGCAGGGCAGGCGTGAACCGGTTCGCCAGGTAGAGCCCGCGCACGCCGGCGTCGATCAATGTGCGTCGCTGGTTCGCGAGCAGAAGATCGGTTTGGGCGAGCGCCTTGGATGCGGCGTCGAGCTTCGCCTGCTCTTCGCGCAGTCGGGTTTCGAGCGCGGCGCGCTCAGCGATTGGCGCAGCAGCGAGCTGTCGGCGCAGAGCATCGACCGCAAGCCGCGTCGCCTGCACGGTCTGCGTCGATGTGGCTGCCTGAGTGCGCAGCCCGATCAGCTCGGAAAACTGCGGCAACTTCACTCCCGCAGACTTCGTGCACCAGGCAACCCCCTGCCATCGATGCGCAAGTCTGAGGAAAAGACCGATTCAGGCGCGCGCGTCTATGCGCACGACGCCTGCTTCTGCGCCTCCCCTTCTGCACAGATTGGCGAAAATGATGCTCGCGCTGCGCCAAGGTAGTCAAGCGATCGGGCGCCTAGATCGACGTTTTTATCTTGTTGACCGACGCGCGAGCGCGTCGCGACGGTAGTAGGTTGCGGGTTTTCGAGCCACGCGAGCGGCGAAGACCATGAGTGGTCTCCCGCCCAGACCGCGTCTACGAGTCTGGGCCGCGCTTCGCACTGGAATCTCCTTTGACGTTTGCCTTCGACGACAGTCGCAAGGAGATCCTGCTTGGGAACGGGTCGCCTGCGAGGAACGCAGTGGTCACTCCCAGGGAGATCTCGTTCTTGCATGAAGGGTCACTGCATAACGGCTCAGTTTCAATTTCGATAGATCGGATTAGCGGACGATTCAGGACCACGGTGAGTACGATGGGAGGCGATGTTCCCGCGAATGGAAGTTGCACACTCACGAAAAACAGGAAGTTCTGATGGGTCATGCGCCAGCTTGGGCGTGAACGTTAGTTGACTGACCGCTTCGGGCCGAAAGCGGATGTTCGATGGACACGGCGGCAACCGAACTAGGAGTCACGGGCTACTAGGGCAGTAGCACTCGAGATCTCCTATGGCGGCGGGAATCGATTTCCGGCCCCTGATGCACGATATAGGACGGTACTGGACGGATCGGCGAGGGCCGATACCCCCAGCCGTACCCCCACAACTCTCGTGCGCGCGCAACGACTGTACGGAATTCCCTAACCTCATTTTGCGCCACGCGGGCCCGGTAGGTTCGTCGCCGCACAGATGCGCGGGTCTGGGGCTATTACTGTTGTCGATGCTCGTTCGAGCAACACATCACCCCTGCGCCCGTTGCACCAGCCTAGTAGGTGCTTCTGGACGAGGAGTATTCAAGGCAGCGAAGCAGCGCGACGTAGTCTGTGGCGCTCCTGTGTTCACTCGGTCCGTGCTGGCAACGAGTATGTCGAACTCTATGTCGGCCGTTCGATTGCACTCGCGGAGGCTTGCAGCACCTCGTCATCGTCCAGCGTGTCCTTCCAAGAGCCGACGACCGCCAGCAGCCGGTGTGATGCTCCGCGCCTCTCCAGCGCGTAGTAGAACCTGCGAGACTCCCAGCCTTCCGTCGAGGGCAGAAACCCGCCAAGGCGCTTCAAGGCGCGGCGAAGCTCCGTCCTGATGTTGCGCTCAGTCTGTGTCATACGCGCGGAGCGCAGCAAAGGATGGGCCGCTGAAGTCTAGTCGCTCGCTCAACGTCAGCGACTTCGGTAGACTCTCTCTGCTCCCCTCCGCGTGTGGGGTGGCACCACGGTCCACCGTGGCTTCCAGTCTGTCACTCAAGCTATCACCCCCTCGGACTCCGGCTTTCTGCGCGGACTATTCGAGGGGCTATCCCTTCTCCGGCCTGCCTAGCGTGTCGAGGAAGTCCGCGAGCAGGAGCAGCTTGCGGTTTGGCATCGAGGCGTGGCCGCTCATCCAATCCAGATCGTCCGCCGAAGCTGTATCAGCCGGTTCTCTACTCGGCTTCGCGCCGCTCGCGTTTAGGCTGCGCGGGTTCGAGCGGGTGGAGGGCCGGGACGGAGGCTACGGCGTGGTTCGATCGCCGATCAGAATCGACCTTGTCCCGCGCGCTAACGCACCGCCATCTGCAGAATGCGTTCACGACGGTCGGTTAGGCGCGCGATGCGTGACTGGGGGTTTCTTGACGTGAATATTCCATTAACTTTCGGACTGTCAGATAAACCGCGCGCCGAGAGGCGGCCTATCCTTCGCGGATAGGGATACGCGGCTCACGCAATGTGGCGCGCAATAGCGCGGCGAGAAGCCGCACTTTCTCGAATCGATTTGGCTTGGGGGTCAAATGATCGGGATACAAATCTATCTAGCGGCGCACTCTTCGCGCCTACCCCGTTTAGCCATGCACATTAACTAGTCCAAGACGGGAGCAATATGCCCATGAGCCTCCAGATCAACGCACCTTCCAAACCGAAAATTTTCGCTCCTAACGAGGCGGATGCGGCGGTACGCAGCGATCGCGGCGCCGAGGTAGTCGCGCAGCCGCGTCCAACCTCGCTTCTCGAGAAGCGAGTTGCCACGACTCGAGGGCGCTAATAAGAACAAGGCGCCTTACGTCCCGAATCTATGTGATACCAGGCCGCCGTCCAGCGGAATACGATGCCCTAGCCTCTTGGAGGACGTACGACAAGCAAACCCGGTTCACTGAGTGTCGAACCTGCGCCCTGCTTACATCGGGTATTACGCGCTCTAATTCTCCTAGTTGCGCTACCGGTAGCTTGCACGGTCAACTCAGAGGAAAGCGTTACATCCGCCGTAAAGCCGCCTGCAGCCGCCGCTGCTCAGCCGAAAGCCGATGAGGGGAAAGCAGATTCAAAAGCGGCCGCCGCGAAGCCAAAAGCAGACGAGGCGAAAGCGGCCTCGAATGCGTCGGTAGTCGCGCCGGGCAAGAAGGACGAGGGTAAGACCAAGTCGCCTACGAGTCGGCTGCAGGATGGCTTCATTCAGTTCTTCAAGAATTGGGCTGACTACCTATTTACCGGCGTATTTGGCGTTGCAGTCGGCTATTTGGCTAAGTGGGTCCTCGAGCAGATCAGCGCACGGATCGCGGCACGGCGCGAATTCGCGAAAGAGGTCACCAAGCAGATTTCCACCCTGGCCGAGAAACATTATTGGGCGCTGGCCAACGCTGCGGGCGTGCTTGCGGGACAGCTGGAAGGTTACCTGGCGGATCGTAGCGTGCACCTCATTCCGATCTGGGAATCGCGCGAAAACCTCCGCGCGCGGTTGGACGAAATGGCGGAAGACGCCGGTAAGAAATCGTTTCCTTACCTTTGTAGACTGATTTGGCTGTTCGATTCATTCCAGTTTCAGGGCAGCACGACCTATCTTCTTACTAGTCATTCGGCCGGCGACATGTGCAAGCGCTTATATAACGTCTTTGTGGGCAGCCTTCCCTTGCCTCAACTTGACATCGCGAAAATCCGTGAGCTTACGATCGATCAGGAGGAGCGGGTGGGGGACAAGCTTTACAAGGTTAAAAGGAAGCTGCGCGACTTGCCTGCCGGCGCGCTGACCGAGCAACAGATCCATGAGGAGCTGCAACCGCAGGAAAAAGCCTTTATCGACTGGCTCAAGCACGGGGCGGTCGATGTAAGCGCAGCTGCCAGCGCGCTGCGCGCCTTTAATGAGCTATTGAACCACGAACTCGCCTTGCTATACCGCGTGTGGTTCCGCGACCGGGAGCCTTACCCAGAAGCCTACATGTTGGAGCAGCAGTTCGGTCAGTGGCCAGATCTCCTGACTCGCCAGTCAGTGGACACATTGGCGTTGGCTGGCTACCAGAGCAACCTGCTACGTCCGTTGGGTTCTGCATCCACCGCCCCCAGCACTGCGGCAGCTCGCCCGCCCAAGCGGGCGGATAAGAAGAAGCCGGCCGAACAGCCACAAACGCAAGGAGGTCGGCGCCAGCGTCAGGAAAAGAGCGAGGCGACGCGATGATCCTTCGCCTGTCTTTCGGTTGGATTTTCCGCCACCTGCAGCCAACATACTGGCTCCACTCTTGGCGCATGAGCCGCTTCGATCCGAGTGAGCGCGAGCGATTGCAGGCCGCGGTTTGGCTCACCGCAGATAGTTACATTAAGGAAGATGACGAGAAACGTTTCCTGCAGGCTGTGGAGGACGCCCGGCGCCTGGGCACCCTACGCGCGCGGCGGCTTTGCGGGGATGGCGTCTTCCTCCCGGACGCGCTGTATGCCAATCACTTGGTTGCCACGGGTAAGCCAAAGGACGCAATCCCACTCTATGAGGATCTCATTCGTAGCCTCACCGACACGCGAACTGCAGGCAGCCGCTATCAAAACCCAGAAGAACGGCGCAACCAGGACCTCAGCGTCGGTGTTCTAGCCATCCTCCATTGCAACTTGGGGGCGGCGCTTGCCGCCGACGGTCGCGACACAGGCACGATCGACCAGCAATTCGCGGAAGCGGTGCGCTATCGGCCCGACAGCCGCTTCGTCCGCAATGAGATTGCCAATGAATACATGCGCCGCGAGGCATGGGATGCGGCACGCGCCGCGTACGGTGAAGGATTGCGTATGGCGCCACCGGGGAGCGATGGCGAACAATCCTACGCGAGCAATATAGCCAATCTCAATATCCGGCACGCAGAAAGACTGGAGAAAGACGGCGAGCTCGATGAAGCTGTTGGAATACTCGAGAGATCGCTACGTGATACGGAAAGGGCGGCGCCCGGGTGGGCCGGCAGAACATACGTGACGCTCGCAAGGCTATATGCCGCGCTGGGGCTGATCGATGCGGCAAGCCAGGCATATAGAGAGGGTGCGGCAAATTACGAGTCCGCAAAAGATTTCTCCAGCGCGAGCGTGGTGCAAGGGTTTCTTGCGGACCACTTACTGAAGCAAGGGCGGGACCGCGACGCGCTGCAAGCATACGAGGCGGCGGAGAACCTAGTGGTTCAGATCCGGGACCCGAAACCCTGGGAGCGCAAGCAGAGGCGCGACTGGTTAGTACTGATCGGAGTGCTGCGGCTAGCGGTGGGCACTCAGCGCGCAACCGAAGCGCTGGAAGCATGGCGAAGGATGAGCCTGGAAATAGACTCTTGGAATCCGTACTACGGGGTACCGCGATCGCTCGTCAGGCAGCCGCATTTGGTCGGTATTTTGCGCAGCCATTTGGATAGTGAACTCCACAAGCCTAAGTCCGAAGCCGACGCACGTGTGTTAGTCGACGGCCTACGTGGATTGTGGTCCGAGGACCTTTGGGAAGAGAAGGGCGAGCCACACAAGGTCTCGACGATGATCAATGTCATTACCCCAATTGCGTTCGAGTTAGAGGAGGGGTTAATCGACACGTTTGGCGAAGACGCCATCCTACAATCCTTGGACAAACTCGTACGAGTGAATATCGAGCAGCATTACGGAGTCCGGATTCCCGGCATCAGAGTCCGTGCGCTTCAGTTTGGACTGCCTGGCAGCTATTGCATTCTCATTCACGAGACGATGAGAGATAGCGGTGAGTTGCGCATGGACGCGATGGCACTGGTGGGCACGGCTTCCGTCGCACTCCCGAATGTGCATACGTCGCCTGTACAAAATAGCCTCATGCAGGATTGGCGTTGGGTAGAGCCGGCCGATGTGCCGGCCGCAAAGGCAGCTGGGGTAGAGCTACTAGCGCCGCTCGATTTCTTGATGTACCACCTTGAGCATACGTTGATCGCTAATTTGGTCGAGGTAGTCGCCCATCAAGAAGTGCAAAATCTACTAGAAAGAAATGAGCTGGTGAAACCCGGCGAATCCAACAAGATCGTCACGATGGAAGCGGGGCGGCACATGGACCCGCTGACGAGAGTGATTCGCGCGCTCGTGGCCGACCGGGTTCCCTTGACCGGCTTTCGGAAAATATACGAGCGTTATTCCGAGCTTCTCGCGCGCGGTGCGGCTATCGAGGACATCGCCGAAGATCTAAGGCAACTAGATGCACAGCGAACAGCCTTGTGGGGCAATGATGGTGCGCATGCGCTCTGGATGCTTGGTGGAACGTTCGAAGCCGTGTTCGACCGCTATACGCAACGTCCCGCGGTCGTCGGGCGAAGGGAGCGCGACGCGCTCTTGCAGGCTGTTCGTTCTGCTATCGCAGACAAGCCACGCACCGCGCTGGTTGTTGCGCGTCAACGCTACCGCGCATTTGCAAGAGCGTTGATTGCGCGCGACTTCCCTCACGTCCCAGTGTTGTCGCGGCGCGAGCTCAATTCCGGGTATATGAGCAAGCTCGCCGGCACTATTGAGATCCCTTCGTCGCGCTCGGTACCTGAAAACCGAAAATCGGCATGAACAACGGTCACGAAAACAGCATTGCGATCCCGGTTGAGATAGCCATCGATGGCAGTTATAGACACGACGGTACGCCGAGGTGGCAGGATGCGTTCGAGACCCGACTGCAGCGGCGGGCTTCGCGATTGGTGGTGGACCTTGGCCTTCCCGCACTTATTCGCATCCAATTTGCATGGCGCTGGAATCTTCAGGTTGAACCCGCTCCGCCGTTTTCGCTCCACATCGATGGCCAGGCATGCCGCTTGGACTGGGCGAGGAACGACTCGTGGGACGCGCCGCCAGCTGATCTGGCGGAACAAGTCTTCGAGGTGATGTACTGGAACCGCTCTTTGTTAGTAACCCCGAAGATCATTGAGAAGCTGACTGAGCAATACGAGGGGTCGCTTAGCTCAGGCTTCGAGGCGCCCAGCGGCGCCCAGCTTAACGCGCTCCTTGATTACGGTCTCCGTTACGGCCACTCCATTCCAATGTGCATTGAAGCCCTTAGGCGGTGGGCCAGCGCGCGCGATTCCAACTTCCGTCCCGACTACGCTTTCGAATGGCTTCTCGCACATCGTTTTCCGCGCGAAGTGATCGTGGAGTTCGGCCGGGCCCAGATGGACGCCTTAACTGATTGGGAGGGAATGGTCGATGCGCTTCGCGAGACACTGTTCAATCAGACTGGCGTGAAATTCCCGCGCGCACGGGCGGTGTTCAGCGAAGACTTGGACGATGATCAGTTTCGGGTATGCATCGGCTCAATTGCCGGTCCGGTTTACCGTGGTTTGGGTACCGGTGAAATCCTAGTCAACGATCCCCCAAACCAACTCCAACTCCTGAACATAGTCGGGAAGGAGCGCCTAAACCCCTCAACGGGGCGGATGCACTCAGTCGTGGCCGAGGAGCATGCTTCTCTTTGCGAAAGTGCCGGACTGACAGTTTGGAATTGGCCAAAGTACGTGATGCTCGTCGTTGAGAGCGACCTGCGCCGGCAGGCGGCTGTATTCATCACCATGCCCCAAGTGGAGCACCTGTTCAAGCGCCTGAATGATGCCTTTCCCATGTCGGTCTTTAACACGATGGAGCGTTTCCATATGGCGCAGATACAGGCAGTGCTGCGCTTGCTCGCTGAGGAAGGCGTGTCAATTCGCAACCTCCGCGATGTTTTAGAGGCGCTCGTCCAGTACGAGGGAGTTGTCGCAGTCGGATCCGTCGACGATTGCGTAATCGACCCGTTGGACGGCTTTGCGTCCTATAGCCCAAGCGCCCCCGACGATTTGATCAGCCATCTAGCGGCGCACGTCCGCGCCGCGCTACGCTGGCAGCTCGCCGAGGATCACTTAAACCCGGCACTCATGATCGAGATAGGCGAAGCGACTGAAAACCGCCTACACGTTTCCGCTCAGCCGCCTACGGCGGAGGACAAGCGGCGTCTGCACAGCATGCTTGCGCAAGAGCTGCGTGCCGCGCGCCGCGCCGGAAGCGGACTGGTTATCCTAACGAGCGCTTCCATTCGTCGGTCGGTATACGGGCTTATATCCACGGAATTTCCCCGGCTCTCGGTAGTCGCCCGCGACGAGTTCGCACCCACGATCCGGGTGCGCACTAAGGCCATGATCGACCCGTTCGCGGAAATTGCAGGGGCTCGATTAACACAGTAGTTTCTCAAGGAGTTAGGCCACGTAATCGGTAGCGCGGCGCTCCACCAAAGCAGCGCACGCATCAGTTTGGTTCGACGGGTATGGGCCCTGAAATGAGGCTGCGGGCTACGCACCCTTGAACGCGATTTCGCGGTGGTATCTGAGATACCGTCGACCGCCCGGCAAGTAACGTCCGCTTTCGACCCAACGCCGGACATTCCGTTAGCCTGGGGTGACATCTTGAAATGAAAGCAACCGCCTTGCAGACAGATATCGCGAGCCTCTTTGACTCAGAGTTTGATCGCGACGAGCAATTGCAGCTGTCGCCTCGCTGCTTGAACACCTTCGCGCAACCTATCCGAAGAAATGGAAGCACTTGGAAAAGGAGAGCGCGCACTATGAAAGCGGGGCCCGATGGGGCCCGCTTTCGCGAGGTTGCTGGGGTATTTGGTGGAGGCGGCGGGAATCGAACCCGCGTCCGTAGACCATCCACAGTCAGGACTACATGCTTAGCCTGGTTCTTTAATGCCTTCGCCTTACGCCCGCCAACCGGCAGGCTGACGCTCGGCTAGCCGCTTCGACGGATCCGCCGGGCGAAGCGACCACACCCGGCAGAGAGGCTGATGTGAATGACGCTGCACCGTTCGTTACGGGTTGCCCCGTCCTTCCCGGCCTAGCCCATCAGCAAGCTAGTGCAGCGTCCAGCCGGTGTTAGGCGGCTAGAGCGAAACGCTCGTCGTTGGCGTTTGTAGTGTTTCCAGAATGGATTTACGAGGTGATCTGGTCCTCGGCATGCCCTGCGCTGCTTCAATGCCTACGTCGAAACCAGGTCGCCCCCGGATTCGGTGTGTCGACTGCATTTTCTCATATGGGGCCGGCGGCATGAGAATCAAGCGTGATCAGAGCCTTCGCGCTCGCCCTGCTGCTCGCCGAGCTGGCGCTTCTAGGCTCCGGCGCTGGGCCGGTGTGCGTCGGGCGTGTGTCGCGGCAGAACGAGCCGGAATGTCGTAGCGTCGTCCGACGAATCGAACTCGATGCCACCGCCATGGGCGCGCGCGATCGTCTTGGCGATGAACAGGCCGAGGCCGAGCCCGTCGCCGCGTTTCGTGTACTCGCGTCCCGAATGGAACGGCTCGAACAGGCGCGGCACGATTTCGTTTGGGATGGTGCCCTGGTTCCGCACCTCGACCGTGACCTTCTGCTCGTCGCCGGTGAGGGACATGCGCACCGGGGACCCGGGCGTCCCGTGCTGCACGGCATTGGAGGCAAGGTTCGAGATCGCCTGCCGGATGCGATGCTCGTCCCACGCGCCCGCGCCGTCGATGTTGCAATCGAACGTGATCTCACGGCCGCGCGTCATGGCGCCGAGGTCGTCCACGACCTGCCGGCACATGTTCCGCAGATCGGTGGGTTTCGGCATGATCGGAATCCCTGCGCCCTCGCGCTCCTGCGCCACATAGAGGAGATCTCCGACGATGTGCTCGACGTGGCCGACCGCGCGCAGGATGGTCTCGGCCCGCGGGTCGACGAGGCCGGCGGAGTCGGCGACGAGCTTGAGCTGAGCCGCGGTGAGCTGAATCGTCGAGAGCGGATTGCGGATGTCGTGGCTGACGATGGCGAGAATCCGCTTTTCGAAGTCGCGCGAAAGCGCGAGCCGCTCCTGGGCGCGCCGCTCCCGGGCTTCCTGGCTCCTGCGCCGGTCGTGGACGTCCACGCAGCTGCCGATGAAGCCGGCGAAGGCCCCGCGCTCGTTCATGAAGGGCACGCCGCGATCGAAGATCCACCGGTACTCGCCGTCGTGGCGGCGCAAGCGGTACTCCATTTCGAACGCTTCGCGCCGGTCGAAGCACTGCAGGTAGTGCTTCAGGCAACGATCGAAATCATCCGGGTGGACGCCTTCCGCCCAGCCGTTGCCCATCTCCTGCTCGGCGGTGCGGCCGGTGAAGGCGAGCCAGGTCTGGTTGAAGTAGTCGCAGCTCGCGTCGAGACCCGAGCGCCAGACCATCACCGGCGAATGCTCGACCAGCAGGGCATATTCGTTCGGTGTCAGCGCTCGAGTCATGCAAGCCGACTATGCCACAAGCAGTTGCCGGAAACATCATCCAATCAGCCTTTGCCGGTCTCCAGCGCCTTGACCAGTGCGAGCAACACCCGATTCACCGGCGTGCGGACGCCGAGCGCGTTGCCTTTGCGTACGACGAAGCCGTTGAGATGCTCGATTTCGGTTTTCTTCTGCCGCGCCAAATCCTGCGCGGTGGAGGAATATTGTCCCGGCATCGTCTGTGCTATGCGGCGCACGGCCTCGTGCATGTCGCCGGGAACCTTCACGCCCGAGGCTTGCGCGAGCGCGAGGCATTCGTCCACCACGTCGCGCATTACGTCCGGGACGCGCTCGCCCTGGACCAGCCGCCCATAAGGAAGCTGCGTGATGGCCGAGAGCGCGTTGTAGGCGGAGTTCACAATGAGCTTGGCCCAAAGCGCGCCGGCGACGTTGTCGGAGATTTCCACCGCCACGCCGGCGGCGCCGAAGGCGGCAACGATCGCTTCGCTTCCTGCGCCGCGCCCGATCACGAGCTCGCCGCGGCCGTGGTGGCGCACGTGGCCCGCGCCCGCCATCTCGACCGCTACATACACCACTGCGGGAATCACCTCGCGCCCGAGGGTCGTCGCGAGGCGCTCGGCGTTGTCGACGCCGTTCTGCAGCGTGACGATCGCCGCGTCGCGCTCGAGATGCGGCGCCATCGCCTTGCCGGCGGCTTCGGTGTCGGTGGATTTCACCGAGAACAGGACGAGCTCGGCGCCGCGCACCGCGTCCGCTTCGGTGCTCGCTTTGAGCTTGATCAATTCGTCCGACGAGCTGGTCTGCAGCCGGAGACCCGCGCCGCGGATTGCTTCTGCATGCTGCGGCCGGCAGATCAGGGTCACCTGATGCCCGGCGCGGGCGAGAACGGCGCCGTAGTAGCAGCCGACGGCGCCGGCACCCATCACTGCAATGTGCTTCAGCGCCATCCTTTCAGCACCAGCTTGCCGATCATGGTCCCCGCTTCGAGGCGCTGGTGCGCTTTTTTCAGGTTGGCGCCGCTGATGGGCGAGAGCGTTTCCTTCAGCGTGCACTTCAGCTTGCCGGCGTCGAGCCGCGCGGCGACTTCGTTCAGCAGGCGGTGCTGCTCGATCATGTCCGGGGTCTGGAAGCGCGGGCGCGTGAACATCAGCTCCCAGCACATGGTGGCGCTCTTCGAGCGCACCACGTCCATCGCCATCGGCTTGGCGTTGCCGACGATGGCCACCATCGCGCCCTGCGGCGCGACGAGCTCGGCCATCGCACTCCAGTAGCCATCGAGATCGCCGCTGAAGTTGGCGATGTAGTCGACCGGCTTCTTGATCTGGGAAACCAGGTTTTCGCGGTGGTTGACGACCTGGTCGGCGCCCAGCTCCTGGACCCAGGCGACGGTTTCGGGCCGCGAAGCCGTGGCGATCACGCTCAGGCCGGACGCCTTGGCGAGCTGGATGCCGATCGAGCCCACGCCGCCGGCGCCGCCGATGATCAGCATCGACTTGCCGGACACGACTTTCATGCGGTCGTAGAACGATTCCCACGCGGTGATCGAGGTGAGCGCCATGGCCGCGGCCTGCGCGAAGTCGAGCGTCTTCGGCTTGCGTCCGACGATGCGCTCGTCGACCAGGTGGTATTCGCTGTCGCAGCCCGGGCGCGTGACGTCGCCCGCGTAGTAGACGGCATCGCCCGGTTTGAACAGCGTGACTTCCTTGCCTACGGCTTCGACCGTCCCCGCCGCGTCCCAGCCCAGAATTCGACTTGAAGTCGCCGTCTTGCGCTGCTTGGTGTCCACGGGGTTGACCGAGATCGCTTCCACCTTGACCAGCAGATCGCGTCCCGCAGGCGCGGGCTTGGGAAGCTCGATCTCGGCGAAGGTATGGTCGATGGCTTTCATAGGTGCCTCAGCAGATCCAGGGGATGGGCGATCACGGTCTCGGCTTCCCAGGTGTTGGGGCCGCCGCTCTCGGGATGGTGATAACCCCAGTCGACCGCGATCGGACGCATGCCCGCCGCGCGCGCGGCCTTCATGTCGCGCAGGTCGTCGCCGAGGTAGCAGCACTCCGCGGGCGCGAGCTTGAGCTGCTCGGCCGCGTGCAGCAGGGAAGCGGGATGCGGCTTCAGGTGCGGCGTGGTGTCGCCGCAGGCGACGCAGTCGGGCTCGAGCTTGAGCGCGGAGACGATCGCCTCGGTGAAGCGCGTGGACTTGTTGGTGACGATGCCCCAGCGGATCTCGCGCGAGGCGAGCTCGCGCAGCAGCTCGGCGATGCCGGGGAAGAGCCGGGTCTCCTTGCACACGCGTTCGGCGTAGAAGCCGAGGAACGCCTCGCGCATCGATTCGTACTCGGCATCGCCCGGCTTGACGCCGAATGCGGTGTGCACCAGACCGCGCGCGCCAGCCGAGGCGAACGGCCGCAGGCGCGCGAGCGGCAGCGGCTCGTGTCCCTGGTCGGTGCGCATGCGGTTCACCGCATGGGCGAGGTCCGGCGCGGTGTCGGCCAGCGTTCCGTCGAAATCGAACAGCACGGCGCGGCTACGCATTACGCGTGGTGCGCAGCAGGTAGTTCACGTCGCAGTCGCGCCCGAGCCAGTAGCGCCTGGTGATCGGGTTGTAGCTCATGCCGATCAGCTCGTCGATGCGCAGCCCGGCCTCGCGGCTCCAGCGCGAGAGCTCGGACGGCTTGATGAAGCGCATGTAGTCGTGCGTCCCCTTGGGCAGCAGGCCGAGCACGTACTCGGCGCCGATCACCGCGAACAGGTACGACTTCGGATTGCGGTTGATGGTGGAGAAGAACACCTGGCCGCCCGGCCGCACCAGCCGCGCGCACGCCGCGACCATGGCGCCGGGCTCGGGTACGTGCTCGAGCAGCTCCATGCAAGCGACGACGTCGAATCTGTCAGCGTGGGCGGCCGCGTAGTCCTCCGCGGAAACGCTTTGGTACTGAACTTCAAGCCTGCTTTCCAGCAGATGCAATTGCGCGACCTTGAGGGCTTTCTCCGACAGGTCGATGCCGGTGACCTTCGCGCCGCGCCGCGCCATGGCTTCGGCCAGGATGCCGCCGCCGCAGCCGACGTCGAGCACCGCGGCGCCGTCGAGCGGCGCATGCTGCGCGATCCAGTCGAGGCGCAGCGGGTTGATTTCGTGCAGCGGGCGGAACTCGCCGGCGGGGTCCCACCAGCGGTGCGCGAGCTTGCTGAATTTGTCGAGCTCGGCCGGGTCCGCGTTGACCATGGCCCATTCTAGAAAAGAAAAACCCCGCCGGAGCGGGGTTTTCTTGGAACGAAAACTTATTACTGTTTGCGCGTTCCGATGACCTCGATCTCCACGCGGCGGTTCTTGGCGCGGCCCTCTTTGGTCTTGTTGTCGGCGACCGGCTGCTTCTCGCCCTTGCCTTCGGTGTACACGCGGTTCGCCGCGATGCCCTTGGACGTCAGGTAGGCCTTCACCGATTCGGCGCGGCGCACCGACAGGCGCTGGTTGTAGGCATCCGAGCCGACCGAGTCGGCGTGGCCGATCGCGATCACCACCTCGAGGTTGACGCCTTTCGTCTTGTTCGAGATGTCGTCGAGCTTCGACTTGCCCTCGGGCTTGATCACCGCCTTGTCGAAGTCGAACAGCACGTCGGCGGCGAAGGTCACCTTCTCGGCCACCGGCTTCGGCTTCTCCGGCGCGGGCTTGGGCTTCTCGGGTTCCGGCGCGCGCGGCTTGGGCGGCGGCGGGGGTGCGGGTACGGGCGCAGGTGCGGGTTGGGGTGCCGGCTTTTCCGGCTCGGTCGCGCAGCCGGCCGCGATCGCCAGCGCCACGAGCAGCATCCAGAGTCTGTTGGTCATCGAACCCCCGACATTTTTAGTTATCTGTTATCCGAAAAACTTTTTCGTATCAAGAGTCTGCGTGACTCTTGAGGGCATTCTGCCATATCTGCCAACGAGTGTCCAAGCCGCCCACCGCGTTTTTCGCCTCGCCGTTCGCTATGCGTTGCTCGCCGTCCACCCAGACGTGCGTGACGTGCTCGCGTCCCGCGGCATAGACGAGGTGCGACACCGGGTCGTAGCACGGTGTGAGCTCCGGACCGCGCAGCGCGACCGCGACCAGGTCGGCGCGCTTGCCCGGCTCGATCGAGCCGATGCGCGCCCCCAGCCCCAGCGCGCGCGCGCCACCGAGCGTGGCGGCGCGCAGCGCGGCGTGCTCGGGCATGGCGCTGGCGTCGCGCGCCACTGCTTTGGCGAGCAGGGCGGCGGTGCGCATCTCGGTGAAGATGTCCAGGCGGTTGTTGCTCGCGGCGCCGTCGGTGCCGAGGCAGATGTTCACGCCCGCGTTGCGCAGCGCTTCGATCGGCGCGAAGCCGCTGGCGAGCTTCAGGTTGGAGGACGGGCAATGCGCGACGGAACACCCTTCGCGCGCCAGCAGCTGAATTTCATGCTCCTGCAAGTGGACCGCATGCACGGCGATCAGGCCGGGACCCAACAAGCCGAGGCGCCGCAGGCGCTCGAGCGGGCGCACGCCATGCTCGGCGAGCGAGCGCTCGATCTCGTGCTCGGTCTCGTGAAGGTGCACGTGCACCGGCAGGTCGAGCTCGGCCGCGAAGGTGGCGATCTGGCGGAACGTCGCATCGGACACCGTATAAGGCGCGTGCGGCGCGAGGCAGAAAGAGACCAGCGGATCCTCGCGGCTGCGGTCGCGCAGCTCGAAGCCCTTGCGCAGATAGTCGGCCGGGTCCGAGGCGTAGGCGGTCGGAAAGTCGATCACGATCAGTCCGAGCGCCGCGCGCATGCCGGCGGCCTGCGCCGCTTCGAGCGCCGCTTCCGGAAAGTAATACATGTCGTTGAAGCAGGTGATGCCGCCGCGCAGCATCTCGGCGCAGGCGAGCGCGGTGCCGTCGCGCACGAACTCGGGCGACACGTGCATGGTCTCGGCCGGCCAGATGTGTTCCTGCAGCCAGCGCATCAGGGGCAGGTCGTCCGACATGCCGCGCATCAGCGACATGGCGGCGTGGGTATGCGCGTTGACCAGGCCCGGGATGAGGACATGGTCGGGAAGGTCTATGCGTTCGTAATCGTCGAACCGGGTGCCCGCCTGCGCGGGCACGACGGCTTCAATGGCTCCGTCGCGCACCGCGACGGCGTGATGCTCCAGGACCGCGCCCGCCGGCTCTACCGGGACGACCCAGCGGGCGCTAACGAGGAATTGGTCGCCTATCTTGGCGTGCCCTGGACCTCGACCACGACCCGGCGGTTCGGCGACAGGCACTCGATCAGCCCTTTGCGTTCCTTCTGGTCGGGGCAGGACTTGACCGGCAGCGTCTTGCCGAAGCCCAGCGTCTCGACTTTGTCGGCGCCGACGCCCTTGGAGACGAGGTAGGCGCGCACCGCGTCGGCGCGCTTCTCCGAGAGCTTCTGGTTGTACTCCGACGAGCCGAGGCGGTCGGCGTGACCGTTGACGATGATGTATTTCACTTCGCGCAGGTCGCCCAGCTTGGCAACCACTTCGCTGTCGAGCTTCACGCGCGCTTCCTTAGTGAGAACCGCCTTGTTGAATTCGAACAGCTCGGTGGAAGCGAGGTTCACGATCGCCGGCTTCTTCGGCGCTTCGGGCTTCGGCTCGGGCTTTGCCGACTGGACCGGCGGCGGCGCGGGCACCGCTTGGGGCTGCGGCGCTGCTGCGGGTTTCGCTACCGGCGCCGGCTGCGGCGCAGGTTTCTCGGGTTCGGTGGCACAGGCGCCCAGAAAAGCAAGCGCGGCGACGATGAAAACGAGCTTTTGGGCTTTCATTTTCCTCCCCGTTTTTGTGTTCTGAATCGTGGCCGATTTAAGCACAGGAAAAGAGCCGCCGACAAGCGTTTTTTAGAGGGAAAACCGATGCTTGCATGATAAAATCCGAGCCTCTCCTGATGGAACAATTCGCCAAAGAAACGCTGCCCATTTCCCTCGAGGAGGAGATGCGGCGCTCGTACCTCGATTACGCCATGAGCGTGATCGTCGGACGGGCTCTTCCGGACGTCCGCGACGGCCTGAAGCCGGTGCATCGCCGGGTGCTTTTTGCGATGCACGAAGCCAACAACGTGTGGAACCGGCCCTACGTGAAGTGCGCGCGCATCGTCGGCGACGTGCTCGGCAAGTACCACCCGCACGGCGACACCGCGACCTACGAGGCGCTGGTGCGCATGGCGCAGGACTTCTCGATGCGCTACATGCTGATCGACGGCCAGGGCAACTTCGGCTCGGTCGACGGCGACTCGGCCGCGGCCTACCGCTACACCGAGTGCCGGCTGGACAAGATCTCGTCGGAGATCCTCGCCGACATCGAGAAGGAAACGGTCGACTTCGCGCCGAACTACGACGGCAAGGAGCTCGAGCCGGCGGTGCTGCCGACCCGGGTGCCCAACCTGCTGGTGAACGGCTCCTCGGGCATCGCCGTGGGCATGGCGACCAACATTCCGCCGCACAACCTGGGCGAAGTGGTCGAGGCCTGCCTGTTTATCCTCGAACAGCCGCACTGCGCGGTGGAAGACCTCATCAAGCGCATGCCGGCGCCCGACTTTCCCACCGCCGGCATCATCTACGGCCTTGCCGGCGTGCACGAGGGCTACCGCACCGGGCGCGGCCGCGTCGTGATGCGCGCGCGCACCCACTTCGAGGAAACCGGCAAGGGCGACCGCCAGGCGATCATCGTCGACGAGCTGCCCTACCAGGTGAACAAGAAGGTGCTGCTCGAGAAGCTCGCCGAGCTGGTCACCGACAAGCGCCTCGAGGGCATTTCCGACCTGCG
>Ga0207681_10001119_pt1 | contig 17358 bp, 10 predicted proteins | sample KBSS53metaG_FD_184324 | JGI IMG/M metagenome (GOLD analysis project Ga0207681, IMG submission 184324) | Switchgrass rhizosphere microbial communities from Kellogg Biological Station, Michigan, USA - KBS S5-3 metaG (SPAdes) (version 2) | ecosystem: Host-associated > Plants > Roots > Rhizosphere... | reverse complement strand
GTCTGCACGCGGGGTGGATTCGACGCGTCGCGAACGGCGGCGTCGAAGTCGATGAAGGCGTCGAACTTGCCGCTTCTGATGTACGTGTTGACGCTCTGGCGGACGCTCTCGTGCGCCGCGCTGTAGTAGGTGTTGCCGCCGAACGGCGTGATGGTCGCTCCGTAGACCTTGAGACCCTGTGCCCGCGCCTGCGCGATCAGCGTGTCGTAGGCGCCGGTCACCGTGGCGGCGGAGGCGTTCGAGCCGCCGATGTCGTTCACGCCCTCGAAGATGATCACCCAGCGGACGCCGCTCTGCCCGAGGATGTCGCGGCTGAATCGGTTGACGCCCGTCGGTCCGATGCCGCCGGTCGTGATCGCGTTGCCGCCGATCCCTTCGTTCAGAACGGCGACCTTGGTGTTTCCGCTCTGCTGCAGGCGTCGGGCGAGGGCATCGGGCCAGCGGTTGTTTCCGTTCGTGGTCGAGCCGCGGCCGTCGGTGATCGAGTCGCCCAGGATCGCGACAGCCTTCGCGTCCGCGAGGGTATCGACGCCCGAAAGGATGTACCAGTGGTCGGTCGTTTGCGCGGAGGCCATGTTCGCCGCGGTGACGTTGCTGCTGTTCGGCTGCAGGTAGGACGTGGTCCGCGAGCCCGGGTGGCCGGTGACGTTGCTCGGCACGGCGCCGAACGCGACGGTCACCGCCAGGTTGCTGAGCGGCGCCAGCGTGAAGTTGATCGCGTCCGACCAGACGGCCTGGCCGGCGGCGATCGTGACCGACCCGCTGCTCGAGAAGGTGAGAGCGCGGTCAGTCGCGGTGTCGATGGTGCTGTTGACGGGGTTGGCGTTGCACACGGCGACGTGGGCGGCGTTGATGGTCACGGAGCCGTTGCCGAACTCGTTCGAGAACTTCACCCGCACCTGGCTTCCGCCCACCGAGATGTGAACGAGCTGGCGCAGCGTCGCGTTCGTCAGCGGCGACGGCGGCAGGTTGTTGGTCTCCGTCAATTGTGGCGCGCCCGACCAGGTTCCCACCCGGACCGGGCTGCCGCCTCCCGACGACGTGAGCGAGATCTGATCGATGACCATCATGAATCCCGCGCTGCTCGCGTTCTTGGTCGTCACCGTGAACTTCATCGTGTGGTTGCCGGCCGTCAGCGTCTTGCTGCCGAGGCTGCAGGCCACCTGCTGAGTGGCGGTCGCGGAGTACTGGTCGCACGGCGATCCCTGGTTCACGCCGTCGATGCTCGCCTGGACGATCCCGCGGTTGTAGTTGGCCTTGTAGAGGAGCTTCACGTCGTAGGTGCCAGCGGCGACGTTCGGCAGAGTGAACTGGATCCACGAATTCACCGGGGGATTGGGGTTGAGCGCCACATACTGGCCGCCGCTGGCGCCGGCCTCTGACGTGACCACGCTGCCGATCGCCGAGGTCGTACGCGCCAGTGACTCCGCCTCGAACGTCACGACGGTGAGGGCGCCGGTCGCGGTCTCGACGCCGTCCGGGGTGCCGGTGCACGTCGCCGCGAACAGCAACGCCACCTTCCAAGCTGGGCTAACGATCTTCCTGCGCATGAGCTCCTCCGTCAGGGGGACGCATCATACGCTGCCGGGAGCGACTAGACTCGCCGCCGGAGGCCAGGCCCATGCCCGACGCAGTTCGCTACGAGGCGCACGACCGGATCGGCGTCATCACGCTGGATCGGCCGGACAACCGCAACAGCATGACGCCCGAGCTGCTGGACGCGTTCGCGCGCGCCAGCGCCGCCGCGCGCGCGGACGGCAGCATCCGCGCGCTGATCGTCACGGGCACGGGAAACTGCTTCTCCGCGGGCGCGGACTTCAAGGCGGGCCTTCAGCGAGGCGACGACGAGCTTCCGCCGCACGAACGGAGCTACGCGATGTACGAGGCGTTCCTCTCGCTGCTCGACGTCGAGGTGCCGATCATCGGCGCGCTCAACGGTCACGCGGTCGGCGGCGGCTTCGGACTGGCGCTGGTGTGCGATCTCCGGATCGCCGCTCTCGAGGGCAAGTACGGCGCGAACTTCGTGGCGGTCGGTCTGGCGCCCGGCATGGCGATCACGCACCTGCTCCCGCGCCTGGTCGGCGTGGCGCGCGCGTCGGAGATGCTGTTCACGGGCCGTCTCGTCGACGGCGCCGAGGCCGAACGGCTCGGCATCGCCAACCGCGCCGTGCCGTCGGCGCAGGTGATCTCCGAGGCGACGGCGCTGGCGCGCGCGATCGCCGCCAACGCGCCGTTCGCGGTGCGCGCGACGAAGGCCGCGATCCGGCGCGGCTTCGCCATGGAGGCCCGCGCCGCCGCGCGCGCCGAAGCCGTCGATCAAGCGGCCAGCCTGGCGATGGACGACGCGCGCGAGGGAATGTCCGCGCTGCTGGCGAAGCGGAAACCCGAATTCACGGGCCGCTGAGCGCGTCATTCGCGATCAACGATAGGCAAAGGCGGCGCTGCGGCGCTACCATGCCGCCCCTAATGCGGGGGCATGTTCTTCTCTTATCGATGTTCGCCGTGACGGCGGCGCTGCTGGGTTTCGCCGGCTGCGGAAACGGGCCCGGCAGCTGCGTATCGGGCGCGCTGTGCGAGTGCAGCGACGGAACCGACTGCTATCAAGGGTGCGCCGACGGCAACGGCTGCGATCTGCTGTGCCACCACATGGTTCACTGCGGCGGCGTGTGCGGCGACGGCTGCGGCCTCGAATGCCACGACGTGAACGATTGCTCGGCGGCGTGCGGCGACAGCTGCGACATCAGTTGCCACAACACCGTCTCTTGCGGCGCGTTCTGCGGCGCCAACTGCCGGTACGATTGCCACGACGTCGATCGCTGCGGTGTCCGGGCGGGGCCGGGCAGCACCATCACGTGCACCTCCGTCAACACCTGCGTCGTCGAGTGCCTGGGATCCTGCCAGGTGTTCTGCAACGCCACCAACCCTTGTGAGGTGACCTGCCCGCCCGGGGCGCCGGCCCTGGCGTGCTCGAACGGCGCGCTCGCGTGTGGGTCATGCTAGGCGCCGTCCGGCGAAGCGCCGCCGCGTGCGCGGTGCTCGGGTTCGTCCTGCTGATTCCGATCGGCGCGGCCAGTGCGCGCGAGGGCGTGGTCGTCCGCGACGCGCGCACGCCGATCGACTACGCGCTCGAGCTCGAGCCTCACCTCCTGGCCGGCTCGGGACCACCCGGCCGCGGCGTCGGTTCGGGCGGCGGAATCGGCGTGCGCGCCAGCTTCGTGATCGCGCCCGAAGGATTCATCCGCGGCGTCAACGACTCGATCGCCCTCGGGGTCGGCTTTGATTACACCCGTTACTCGCCGGCCTACGGCTTCTACGGATATCGCGATCAGTGCCTGCACTTCGAGCCGGGCCCCGCTGGAACGCAGGTCTGCACCGACGTCACCTCGAACGGTGGCAGCTACAGCTACGTGTTCGTGCCCGCGGTGATGCAGTGGAACTTCTGGTTCACCGAGCGGTTCTCGGCGTTCGGCGAACCCGGGATCAGCCTGTACCACATCGGCAACTACGGGTTCAGCGCCAGCCCCGCGCTTTTCATCGGCGGCCGGTTCCGGCTCGCCGACCGCATCACCTTGACCGCCCGCGTGGGCTACCCAACCCTGGGTATCGGCGTTTCTTTCATGATGTAGCTCACGCCGGGGGCGCCTTGGTGCGCGTCGGAGACTTTTTCCGACGGGAGGTGTACGATCGGGCCCTCGACTAATGATTAAGGAGGGCGACGTGAAGCTACTTCGACAGGTGTTCGCGAGCCTCGTTCTCGGCTGCAGTCTGCTCATGGTCGCATCCGGCCTGTCGGGCTGCACGAAGAGCAACCTCGATTCCCTTACCAGTTCGTGCGAGCAGGCGTGCTCGAACTACGCGGCGAAGTGCGGCGGGATCGCCAGCAGCTCGTTCTCGTCGTCGTCCGGCGCGCAGGACTGCGTGCAGAGCTGCACCCGTGGGTTGGGAAGCAAGAGCGGGAGCTCGGGCGTGGCGTACAGGGACCTGTTGATCTGCGTCGCCAACGCGAAGTCCTGTCTCGAGATCCAGAACACTTGCAGTCCTTGATCCGCCGTCCCCGGTCGTAAGGCGCACCCGTGGCTGATAGCGGGGCAGGAAGGAGCCGCGCTGGCGCGGCCGCAGCGGCGCTGCTTTTCCTGGCAGTCACCATCGGGATCTGCGCGGTCCTGACCACGGTGTTCTTCTCGCACCGCAGTCCGAAGTCGCTGGCGCCCGCCGACGCGCGCGCGCCCGCGCTGACCCGGAAGGTCCTCCTGATCGTCGTGGATGCGCTTCGCGCCGACACGGCGTTCGATGCGGCGCGCATGCCTCACGTCGCCGAGGCGGCGGGGCGGGGCGCATCCGGCGTGGCCACGTCGACGCCGCTCAGCATGACGGTCCCCGGCGTCCGCGCCATCGCCTGCGGCACCGCCTCCGATTACCTCGATCTGTTCGAGAACTGGGGCGCGCCGATCACCGACAAGCCCAACCTGCTCGCCACCTGCAAGAACGCGGGAATCAGCACCGGGATCGTCGGCGACCGCGTGTGGGCAAACGTCTATCGGCCGTGGCTGGACCTGATCCAGACCGAGACGGGTCTGTCGGCGTTCGAGTACTACATCCATTCGACGGAGAAGCCGGATCGCATCCACGCCGAACGCGCCCGCAACGCCATCAAGAACGGCACCGCGCCGCGCTTTCTGGTCGTGCACTTCGTCGGACTCGATCACGCCGGCCACGCGTGGGGGCCGCAGAGCGAACGCTACGCCGTCACCGCGCGATCCCTCGACGCGAAGATCGACGGCCTGCTGCGTGCTGTCGACGCCGAGACCACCGTGGTCATCACCAGCGATCACGCGATGACCAATCGCGGGGGGCATGGCGGCAGCGACGCCGAGGCGCGCCAGACGCCCCTGGTGATGCTGGGTCCGGGCATTCGGCGCATGTCCGGTCTGGCCGTCGACCAGGTGGATCTGACGCCGACGCTCGCCGCGCTGATGGGCATCCCGATCCCCGCGCAGTCGACCGGCCGGATCATTCACCAGGCGCTCGACATCTCGAACGACGATCGCGAGCGGCTGCTCGCCCTGAATCGGGACCAGCTGCTGCGACTGCTGGAAGCGACCTATCCGTCGCAATGGCATCGGCGGCTGGACGACGCCCGGGAAGGCGTGCGCCTGGGCGCGTTCCTGCGCACCGAGGATCGGAATCTGTCCGCCGGCGCGCGCGATGCCAGCGAGACGATCGACGCCATCCGACAGACGATCGACAAGCGCGACTGGGAAGACCGGCTGCCCGTGATCGTCTGGCTGGTCGTCGGTCTCCTTCTGTGCGCCTGGCTGTGGTCCTCGTTGAGGCACGGCACGCGGCCGACGGATGTCCGGATCACCATCGGTGCCGCCGGCGTGATCCTGGGCGTTACGTTCTTCGGTCTCTCGCGTCCCGAGGCGCGTTTCGCGCTGAGCCTGTGCGCGGTCGCCGCGATGTTTGGCGTCGTGCTGTACCACGATCGCCGCGTGCTTCGGCCGGCGCGCCTGGTGGGCCCGCTGCTGGCGGCGATCGCGCTGGCGGCGTTCGGCGCGCTGATCCTGTACGGGCGGATTCACCAGTACCGCAGCGACACGATGTTCGGCGACGTGCGCGACGGTACTGCCGCGCTGATCGGGTGGGGCGCCTTCGCCGGCGTGGCGATCCTCGCGGTGGTGCTGAGGAAGGTTTGGCCCCACCTGCAGCGCGTGGTCCCCTGGGGCCTCACCGCAGTCGACTCGGGAACCCTCAAAGGGTTCCCGAACCCTCCCGCGATGGTACGCGGCGAGCAAAGCTCGCCGGCTTCCCACGCGTTGATCGGCGTCGTCCTGTTCGGCTTCATGGGTTTCGGGGGACGGCCGATGGGACTGGAGTCCTTCGGCGCGCTCGCGTTTCTGACCGGCGTCTGGCATTTCCGGCGCACGCCCTGGTCCGGCCAGCTGCGCGCGCACCTGCGGCTCGCGGCGGCGCTCGTGGTCCTCGCGCTGGCGACGGTCCTCGCGGCGAATTCGAAATCGTACGCGCTGTTCGGATTCATCAAGTGGAAGAACCCCGCGCTCGTCGTGAAGGTGATCGCGGCGGTCCTGTGCTGCCCGGTGCCCGTCGTCCTGTGGCTGCGCGATCGCAAAGCCCGGGGCGCGTCCACGCCGGCGAGCTGGGGCGTGTCGCTGCTGGTCGCTCTGGCCGCGCTGGGGGCGGCTCTGTCCCAGGTCTGGCCAACCGATCACCTGATCAACGCCGTTCTGGTGCTGAGCGTGCTCTCCTGGCTGGCGCTGGCCGGGTTAGGCCGCCGGCGCCCGGTCGGGAACCTGCTGCTGGTGTCGCTCATCGCGCCGTGGATCGTCATGAGCGATCCCAAGGGCGCCATCGCGATCTCGGTGATGGCCGCGTACCTCGTTCTCGTACTCCCTTCGATCCATCTGCCCGACGAGCGTCCGGTGTGGCTGGTCGCGATCGGTGTGTGGATCCTCGGCGTCAGGCTGGCGCTGGTCGTCCTCCTCGAAGGCAGCTTCAACTTCGACTCGATCGAGATCGCGACGGCGCTGATGGGCAACCTCAGTCACGCCGCCGTGCAGGGCGGCCTGCGCGTCTTTCTCAAGTACGCGCTGCCGATCTTCGTCCTGGCCGCCAGCCTCGCGCCCATCCTGTCCGAACGGGCGCTGCTGGCCGCCCTGCGCGTCGCGCTTTTCCTGATCGTGGCGCGGACAATCCAGATGACCGCGGGGATCCTGGCGACGTCCGGCCAGTTCTACACGCCGTACCGGCTGGCGGAAGAACTGGTCTTCTACCTGGCGTTTTCGCTGACCTTCGGCATCTGCCTGTTCATTCTGCTCGCGGTCAAACGGCGACAGACGCCGTCGTCGATCGCGATGCCCGCGTGATTTCATCCGGCTCGACGACGACGTGCGGCATGAGCATCGCCAACTCGCAGGCCCGCGCCTTGCTCATGCGGTAGCAGCAGGATTTTCGACGAGGCGATCTTCGGCCTGCCGGGTCGCAGAAAACTCCTGCCTTGAATCACGGAGGCCACGACTCTAGGCTCTCCGATCCAGTGCTGGAGGTACCGATGAGCACGGCCCAAAGACGTTCCCGCATCGTCCGCGCCCCTGCCGCGCGCGCGACCGCCCTGGTGGTCGCCGGTGTTTTTGTCGTCAGCGGACTGACGACGCAGGCGGCGCCGGTGGATCCTGCGGACAAGGAAGCCAAGGAGGCCAAGGCGGCGGCGGCGGCCAAGGTCCTGGCGGCAGCGAAAGAGGTGGCGGCCAAGGAGGCGGCGGCGGCCGAGGCCGCGGCCAAAGAGCCGATTCCGGTCCTCGAGGGCGGCAAGGTCGTCGGCGAGAAGACGGCCGAGGCCGCGCGCAAGGAAGGCCTGACCGTCGTCGATCTCTCGGACGACTGGCTGCCGACCGTCTTCTCGCAGACGCCGGACAAGCCGCAGCCCCTGCGGCCGTTTCTGATCAACCTGGCGAACGGACGGCTCGGCACGGGCCGGCTTTACGCGCGTCCGCACGAGGACCGCTTCTTCGAGGTGTTCGGGATCTTCCCCAGCCTGAACCTGGTGCGGCGGCGTCTGGCCGACAAGCGGCGCCATACCTGCCACGACAAGGTGAAGGACGGCGTGCTCGAGGAGCTGTCAGCCAAGAACGTGATCCCGCCGGAGGAGCTCGAGAAGGTTCCGAACCCGAATCCCGAGACGCGCGCGGAGACGCCGATGGTCACGACCGGGCGAACGATCTCGCCCCGGCCTTTGACCGAGCAGGAAAAGCGGGCCGTGATCGCGATGCAGGCGCACCTGCGCTGCGAGGACATGCTGCGCGGCAAGGCGACGCCCGGCCGGATGGATCGCTGGACGGCCGAGGGCCTGAAGGTCTACCAGCACCTGCACCAGCTGGCGGACAGCTCGAAGATCGATGCCGACACGCGCGCCGTGCTGCTGGGCGACAGCCGCGAGCACGACTTCCGGCTGCTGCTGCGCGTGCTGCGCGAGCGGATCGTCGATGCGACGGGCCTGCTCGAGGACGGCTCGGCGATCGGCGTCCAGGGGCAGGTGCAGGGGCGCCTGCTCGACAGCCCCGAGTTTCAGCCGCTGGCGGTGTCAGCGGACAAGGCGCCATCGGGCCCGCCCGCCGCGGAGACAGCTGCGGCGAAGGGCCCGGCCGCCCCGCCGCAACCGGCCGCCGCGGTCGAGAAGGGAGCCAAGATCGTTCCGGCGTCCGACCTGATCGCGCCGGCCACCCAGGCGGCGAGCGAGGCGCTGGGCTGGAAGTCACCGGAGGCCGGCCTCGCGAACAACCTGCCGCTCCCGTCGCCGCCGGCCGGTGCGAAGAAGGCGCACAAGGTGGTGGTGAAGAAGGGACAGCCCGCGCCGCTGCCGCTGGCCGTCGCGATCAAGCTGCCGCCGCTGCCGTCGTACCACGGTCCGAAGATGGAGCTGCGCGCGGAGATAGATCGCGGCGACGTGGTGCTGGAGCGGCCGAAGGTCGACGCGGCCGGACACAAGAAGTGGAAGCCGCCCGTCGCCGACCGCCCCACGATCACGCTGTTCGCGAAGGCGGGCGATCACGAGGTCGCGCTCATGCGCTGGCCGACCACCATCGGTGGCTGGAAGACGTTCGAGAAGAAGGACGGCACGATGGCGCTCAAGTACAAGGAGTCCATCACGGGCGAGGCCGTGTGGCCCGAGGTGCTGGCGACGCCGACCTGGCACCCGGCGCCCGGCATGCCGACCAAGAGGTTGCTCGTCAAGACCGGCGACGGTTTCGCGCCGAAGACGGAGATCATCGGTCCGGGCTATCGCGCCGCCTACGGACTGGTCGCGATCCCGCACCTCCAGATCATGGAGAAGAACGAGAAGGGCGAGCCGCAGCTGATGGACCTGCGCATCCGCACGCACGGCACGCCCGGCTACCGATCGGTCAAGCGCGGCGAAAGCAACGGCTGCCACCGCCTGCACAACTTCGAGGTGCTGCGCCTGACGGCGTTCCTGATCAAGCACCACGAGAACGTGCGCGACGGCCTGGTGCCCGAGGACTACGTGCGCAAGCTGACCTACAAGGGCCACGAGGTCGCCCTCGAGAGCGAGAGCAAGGGCTACCGCTTCAAGATGACGCCGCCCATCCCGGTGAACGTCCTCGAGGGCGACGTCAAGGGCGACGCCAAGGCCGTCAAGCGCATGGTGCCGCTGGCCGCTGTTCCGTAGTCGGCGAGCGCCGTGTCCCTCCCGTCCATCGAGACTCGACCCTACGGCGCCGACACGGCGGCGGCCGATCGCGAAGCGCTTCGGGCGCGTGTCTGGAAGATGGAGGACTCCCTCTACATGTACGAGGAGATCCCGATCCAGACGACGTTCTCGCTGGACCTGCTCTTCGATCGCCTCGAAGAGCTGGCGGCGGGCGACGACCGCTTCGCGTACATCGTCGATCTTCGCGGCGTGCAGCGCCCCGGCGCAGAGGTCCGCGAGCGGCTCAAGCAACGGGTCGCGCGCCTCAATCCCCGGCTCGCGCACGTCGCCGTGGTGTTCGGGGCCAACGTCATCATTCGCGCGGTCGCCAAGCTGGCCGCGTTCTCGATCGGCTTCCGATCTTTCACTTCGCACGCCGGCGTCGACGACGCCGTGGAGGCCTGCCGCCGTGCCCTCCGGTGAGCAAGACGAACGACTCGGCGAGCAGGTGCTGGAGCACGTCGCGGAGATCGCCGCCGGGCGCTGTTCGATCACCGACGCCACGATCGCCGCGGAACCCGACGCCAGCTCGCAGGAGATCCTCGCCGGCCTGCTGATGCTTCACGAGGACCTCGAGTACGGCCGCCTCCGACAGGTGACGCTGCTGCAGGACCTGCGCGACGCCGTGCGCGCGCGCGACGAGTTTCTCTCCGTCGCGTCACACGAGCTGCGCACGCCCCTCACGACGCTGGGCCTGCAGGTCGACGGCTTGCCGCGCGCCTTGCAGCAGCAGATGGGGTCGCTCCCCGAGAACGTGTCGCGCCGGCTGGGGCTCATCGGACGCCAGGTCGAGCGCCTCTCGGCGCTGGTGACTTCGCTGGTCGACGTGTCACGCATCTCGTCGGGGAAGCTGCAGCTGTCGAAGGAGCGCGCCGACCTGGTCGAGATCGTTCGCGCGGTGGCCGAACGCTTCGGCGACGACGCCCGGCGCAGCGGTTCGGCGCTGGTCTTCGAAGGGCAGGGGCCGATCTGGGGCGAGTACGACGTGTCGCGCGTAGACCAGGTGGCCACGAATCTGTTGTCCAACGCGATCCGGTACGGGCTGGGCAAGCCGATCGCGATCGGCGTCGCCCCGGACGGGGATCGTTCCCGCTTCTGGGTCGCCGATCGGGGCATCGGGATTCCACCCGAACACCAGACGCGCATCTTCCAGCAGTTCGAGCGCGTCGCGCCGGCGACCAGCTACGCCGGCCTCGGGCTGGGCCTCTGGATCTCCCGCCAGCTGGTCGAAGCCATGGAGGGGACGATCTCCGTCCGCAGCGAAGTGAACGCAGGCTCCGTCTTCACCGTCGATCTTCCGAGGGGCGCGTGACCCGCAACATCCTGGTCATCGACGACGACCCGGACCTGCGCGAGACGCTGGTGCTGCTGCTCGCCGACCACGCCGTCACGGTCACCGCGGTCGGGAGCGGCCGCGAGGGGCTGTCGGTGCTGGCGGAGGGCAGCCCGCCCGACCTGATCCTGCTGGACCTGATGATGCCGGAGATGAACGGCTGGCAGTTCCTGGAGCACGTCCGGGCCGACGCGGCCCTGGCGTCCATCCCCGTCGTCATCATGACCGCCCACCCCGATCCGTTGCCCGCGCCGGTCAAGGAGACGCTGCGCAAGCCGTTCGCCGGCGCCACGCTGCTGGCCACGATCGCCCGCCACGCGTCGCCCGGCTAGCCGGCGGCGACGGGCGACTGCATCATCCGGGTTGCACGTGCCACGCAAGCTGCGCAGTTTGGGCGCGCGATCGCCGCGAAAGACGCGGGCCTGGCGTTGGCCCGATTCGTGCCTATCCCTGGCGCCATGTTCAGCAAAGGGTCGACATCGCCACCCTCGACGCCGGCGCGCGGGCGCGCGCTTTCCGGATCCATGGTGCCCAGCGGAATGGACCGAGGGGACGGCGCGCGGTCAACTTCCGAGTCCGCGGTGGTCGCGCATGGCGATAGCCGCCCGATCGAATCGCACTGGGAATCCGTCATCGATCGCGCGACTGACTGACCGTCAGGGAACGCTGAAGCAGCGAATGTCCGCGCGCATGTTGGAAGGCGTGCTGGGCGCGTTCCGGTAGACGGTGTAAAAGACCTCGTAGGCTCCGGGGATCACGTAGCAGGAATAGATGCCGCCCTCCGTCGAGCCGAGCGCGGCGCCATCGCCGCCGGCACCTTGCAGGGACACGTAGGCGGAACCTACGGTGGAACCTCGCGTCGGGACGCCGTTCTGGCTGAACGTACCGGAGACCTGCGTCGCGGGAATGTCGATATCCAGCGCCAGCGCGGACGGTCCGACCACGATTCCGGTTCGCAGCTTGGCCAGCGTGTTGATGGGAACGCCCGTCGCATCGCTGCTGTTGCTGCTGATCGCGTAGAAAAGATCGTACGTTCCGGGCACGACCAGTCGCGAGTACGCGCCCGCGGTGCCGGTCGATCCCAGCCCCACGACGTCTCCGGCGGCGTTTCGCAGGGACAGGACTCCGGTCCCTTTCGACTGCGGCACCTGCGCGCCGTTGACCGTGATCGTTCCCGACACCGGCGTGGCCGGAACGTCGATATCCAGCGTCAGTGGGCTGGTCGCCACCACGATCGCGCTCCGCACCTTGACCAGCTGGTTTCCCGGGAGGCCAGCGCCCGCCCCCGAGATCCCGTAGTAGAGGTCGTACGTCCCGGGCACGACCAGTTGCGAAAAAGCTCCGGCGCTCGTCGTCGGCAGCGCAGCCCGATCCCCTGCCGCGTTTTGCAGGCTCAGCGCCGCGACACCCGTCGTCGGTGGCACCACGGCGCCGCCGATCGTGAGTGAGCCCGACACGACCGTCGCGGGTACGTCGACGTTCAGCGTTTGCGTGCCTGTCGCGATGACGATTCCGGTCCGCACCTTGGCGAGGATGTTGGAGGGGATCGCCGCGCCCAAACCCAGGACGGAATAGTAGAGGTCGTACGTGCCCGGAAGCACCAGCGACGTGAACGTGCCGGTCTTCACCGCAACGATCGCGCCGTCGCCCGCCGCGTTCCGCAGTTGCAAGGCGCCAGCCCACCCACCCACGGGTGGAACCGTCGTGCCGTTGAGGGTGAACATCCCCGAAACCGTGGCGGCGGGGACGTCGATGTTCAATGTCAGAGGGCTCGACCCGACGACGATCCCGCTCTGCAGCTTGGCGAGCGTGTTGGGTGGAACCCCCGCGCCGGACGAATCGACGATGTAATAGAGGTCGTAGGTGCCGGGCATGACCAGCGCCGTGTACGGCCCCGTCGCCGCCGTCGAGCCGAGCAGGATGTCGTCGCCGCTCGCGTTTCGCAGGCGGACGTTTGCCTTGCCGTCCTTGCCGGCGCCGCTGGCGCCGTTCAATGTGATCGTTCCGGATACCGTCGTCGGAACGACGTCGAAGTCGATCGTTTGCGGACCGCTGCCGACCACGATTCCGCTGCGCAGCTTCGTGAGCTTGTTGCCCGGGACGCTGGGTCCGGGAGACGAGAGCTCGTAATAGAGGTCGTACGTTCCGGGTAACACGACCTGGGTGTACGCGCCCCGCGTCGGCGCGAGCACGGCGCTGTCGCCGGTGGCGCTGCGAAGGGTCAGGTTGCCGGTGCCGCCGACCTCGGGGACCGCGGCGCCGCGCACGGTGACTGTTCCGGAGATCGACGTCGCGGGCAGATCGATGTCACGGGCCGCGCATGCCCCGGCGCCCGTCGATCCCCCGCGGGCGCCGCCCGTGCCTGCCGATCCGCCGGTCCCGGCCATGCCTCCCGTCGCCGCGCCCGCTGTTCCGCCGCCGCCTCGCCCGCCAGCGGATGTGCCTGCGCCACCGCCGCTTCCTCCCGTTCCCGCCAAGCCCGCGACGCCGGCGACTCCGCCCGTTCCCGTGCCCGCCGTTCCGCCGGTGCCGCCGCCCGAGACGCCGCCGGTCCCGCCCGCGCCGGTGCCGCCGGCGCCACCCGATCCCGTCGGACCCGATCCCGATTTGCTGCACGCAACGAGAACCAGAGCGCCCAACAGAATGCGGCGCCACCGATCGCGAGCTGTTCGCACGGACGCACGTTATCAGACCCGGGTGGGATCCGGCGTGGTGTTGCCTCGCCGGCAATGCACCGTCGTCCGCCAGTTTGCTGCGTGACAAATCCAAAGGAAGGAGACGCCGGATCGTTGTGTGGCGGTTGCGCAAACCGGCTGGTGTTTCACAAACGAAACTGCGTTCTTTACAACGTTGGTTACCTGGCAGACGCGCTGCGCGGGAACCGTGTCGCGCGAACGTTGTCGATCACGTCGCCTTCGCTGGTGATCGAAAGATTTCGACCGAAGCGTGACGTAGATCGTCGCGACGGCGGTTTTTCCTTTTGTACAAATAGCGCCGTTACCGCTCGTGCACGCGGGCGGGGCGAATGGAGGGGCGATGAGAGCGAGCAGCGCGGATAGAGCGGTTGCACGAGGGCTGGGACTGGGCAGGTTGCTGGTGGCGGCGCTGGCCGCTTCGGCCTGCAGCGGCGATCGGTCGCCGTCGCCGTCGCCGTCGACCATCGAACAGCGCACCGGCGCGCTCGCTGCCAACGACAAGCCCGGCGGCAACGCCGCCGGGAAGGACACCGTCACCGCGTGGGTGGTCCTGAAGGAACGCGCCAACCTGGCGGGCGTCAATCGCATGCGCGACTGGAAGGCGCGCGGCAAGGCGGTCCACGAGAACCTCCAGAACGCCGCCAACAGCTCGCAGGCGGGCCTGCGCGCGTGGCTCACCAGCCGCAACATCGACCACAAGCCGTTCTGGATCGTGAACACGATCAAGGTGACGACGAACAAGGCGACGCTCGCGGAGATCGCCAAGCGGCCGGACGTCGCCGAGATTCTCGACGACAAAACGATCCCGGTGCCGCCGCTGGTGCCCGCCGCGCCGGTGGTTCCGATCCTGGGAACGGAATGGGGCCTGGACAACATCAGGGTTCCCGAGGCCTGGCAGACGTTCGGCGCGTTCGGCGACGGGATCGTGGTGGCGAACGTCGATACCGGCGTGCAGTTCGATCACCCGGCCCTGGTGAATCAGTACCGCGGGCGGCAGTCCGACGGCACCTTCAACCACAACTACAACTGGTACGACCCGTCGTTGTCGTGCGGTAACCCGTCGCTGGCCCCGTGCGACAACAACAACCACGGCACGCACACGATGGGCACCATGGTGGGCGACGACGGCACGCCGGGCACCAACCGGATCGGCGTCGCGCCGCACGCCAGGTGGATCGCCGCCAAGGGTTGCGAACAGAGCTCGTGCAGCACGGCGTCGCTGCTGGCGGCCGGGCAGTGGATCCTGGCGCCGACCGATCTCAACGGTCTCAACCCGCGGCCCGACCTGCGCCCGAACATCGTCAACAACTCGTGGGGCGGCGGCGGCGGCAGCAACTTCTATCAGCAGATCGTGCAGAGCTGGGTCGCGGCCGGCATCTTCCCGGCGTTCTCCAACGGTAACTCTGGTTCCAGCTGCAGCACGTCGGGCTCGCCGGGTGATTATCCCGAGAGCTATTCGGCCGGCGCCTACGACGTCAACAACATCATCGCCAGCTTCTCCAGCCGCGGCCCGTCGGCGTTCGGCGGCATCATCAAGCCGAACATCGCGGCGCCCGGCGTGAGCGTTCGCAGCAGCATTCCGGGTAACAGCTACGCCAGCTTCAGCGGCACGTCGATGGCGTCGCCCCACCTTTCGGGCTCCGTCGCGCTGCTGTGGTCGGCGGCGCCGTCGCTGATTGGCGACATCGCGACCACCGAGGCGTTGCTGTCGCAAACCGCCCGGGACACGTCCGACACCACCTGCGGCGGCACGGCGACGAACAACAACGTCTGGGGCGAGGGAAGGCTGGACGTGTTCGCGGCCATCGATCAGGCGCCGCGCGGTCCCACCGGCACGCTGAACGGCACCGTCACGTCGTCGTCCGGAACGCCGCTGGCCGGCGCGACCATCACGGTCGCGGCCAGCACGCGCACGACCGGCACCGACGCGGCCGGCGTTTATCAGATGACGCTGCCCGTGGGCTCCTACTCGGTGACCGCCAGCGCGTACGGCTACCAGAGCCAAACCGCCGTCGAGGTCGGAATCACCCAGGGGGCGACCACGGTCCAGAACTTCCAGCTGACCCCGCTGCCGTCGCACGCGCTTTCGGGTCAGGTCCGCGATGAGCAGGGCGGCCCCGTCGCCAACACCAAGGTCACCATCCTGGGAACGCCGCTGGCGCCTGCCGTCACCGGATCCGATGGCCGCTACAGCTTCCCATCGGTGATCGACGGGGGATACGACGTCAAGGTCGACAGCAACGCCTGCCTCACCGGCCAGACGCTGCACACGATCATCAACGCCAACACGACGCTCGACTTCACCGTCACCGCCCGCCGCGACAGCTTCGGCTACTCGTGCCAGGCGGCGGCGTACTCGTTCATCGACGCGAACACCGTGCTGCCGCTGACGGGCGACGATTCGTCGCTGGCCGTGACGCTGCCGTTCTCGTTCACCTTCTACGGCCAGGCGTACAACACGATGTGGGTCGGCACGAACGGGTTCGTGAACTTCAACGGCTTCGACTCGACGTTCTCCAACAGCGGCATTCCGTCGTCGTTCACCCCCAACGCCGCGATCTATCCGATGTGGGACGATCTGTTCATCGACGGCACCACCGGCAGCATTCGCACCGAGGTGGTCGGAACGGCGCCGAACCGCCGCTTCGTCATCGAGTGGCGGACGGTGACGTTCTTTGCCCAGTCGGTCCCGTTGATCCGGTTCGAGATCGTTCTCTCGGAGAACGGCCAGATCCTGCTTCAGTACGCCACCGTCGGCAGCGACGGCCGCGCGCAGGGCAACTCGGCGACCATCGGCATCGAGAACAGCCCCGGGACCGTCGCGTTGCAGTACGCGTTCAACCAGGCGGTGCTCAGCGACGGTCAGGCGATCGCGTTCATCCCGCCGTCCGGCCCGCCCGGAAACACCGCGCCCGTCGTCAGCGCGGGGGCCGATCAGGCCATCACCTTGCCGGCCGCGGCGAGCCTGGTGGGGACGGCGACCGACGACGGCCAGCCCAACCCGCCCGGGGCCCTGACCACCACCTGGTCGGCGGTGTCCGGACCGGGCACCGTGACCTTCGGCAACCCGGCGGCGCTGGCCACCGGCGCGACCTTCTCGGTCGCCGGCACCTATTTCCTGCGGTTGACGGCAAGCGACGGCTCGCTGTCCGCCAACGACGACGTCGTGGTGATCGTGAACCCGGCGCCGCCGGTCAATCAACCGCCGGTGGTGAACGCGGGACCGGATCAGACGATCACCTTGCCGGCCGCGGCGAGCCTGTCGGGGACGGTGACCGACGACAACCTGCCCAATCCTCCGGCGATCGTGACCACGACCTGGTCGGTGGTGGCCGGCGTGGGCACGGTGACGTTCGCGAATGCCGCGAATCGGACCACCACCGCGACCTTCTCGGCCGCGGGGACGTACACGCTGCGCTTGACCGCGAGCGACAGCGCGCTGTCCGCCAGCGACGACATCGTCGTCATCGTGAACCCGCCGGTCAATCAAGCGCCGACCGTCAACGCGGGACCGGATCAGACGATCACGTTGCCGGCCACGGCCAGCCTGTCGGGCACGGCGAACGACGACGGTCTGCCCGCGCCCCCCGCGACGCTGACGACGACCTGGTCGGTGGTGACCGGCGTGGGCACGGTGACGTTCGCGAATCCGGCGAATCGGGTCACCACCGCGACGTTCTCGGCCGCGGGGACATACACGCTGCGGCTGACGGCGAGCGACAGCGCGCTGTCTGCTAGCGACGACATCGTCGTCACGGTGAATTCGGCGCCGGTCAATCAACCGCCGACGGTCAACGCGGGACCGGATCAGACGATCACGTTGCCGGCCACGGCCAGCCTGTCGGGCACCGCCAGCGACGATGGTCTGCCCAACCCGCCCGCGACCTTGACCACGACCTGGTCGATGGTCAACGGTCCAGCCGGGGGAACGGTCACGTTCGGTAATGCGAGCGCGCGCGCCACGACGGCGTCGTTCTCGGCGGCGGGGAGCTACACGCTGCGGCTGACCGCGAACGACAGCGCGCTGTCGAGGACGGATGACATCGTCATCACCGTGAACGCAGCGCCGGTCAATCAAGCGCCGACCGTCAACGCGGGACCGGATC
>Ga0207681_10001118_pt1 | contig 17371 bp, 13 predicted proteins | sample KBSS53metaG_FD_184324 | JGI IMG/M metagenome (GOLD analysis project Ga0207681, IMG submission 184324) | Switchgrass rhizosphere microbial communities from Kellogg Biological Station, Michigan, USA - KBS S5-3 metaG (SPAdes) (version 2) | ecosystem: Host-associated > Plants > Roots > Rhizosphere... | reverse complement strand
TCTGCATCGTCAGGTTGTAGCCAATGCCCGTCCAGTAGACCGGCGACTTGGTCCGGCGCGACAGGCCGACGACGCCGCGAAAGTCGTGCAGCGCGCGCAGGTAGTGCCATGAATCGCGCCAGAAGCGGACCGTGCTGCTCTTGTCGGCGCGCCGCACGAACTTCACCGGCACCTCCTCGATGCGAAGGCCGGCCAGGCGGGCGCGCGCCATCACCTCCGTGTCCCAGAACCAGCCGTCGTTGTCGCTGCCCAGCACGATCGGGCCCGCCGAGTCGCGGCGGAAGAACTTGCAGCCCGTCTCGCTGTCCTCGAGGTCCAGCGACAGCAGGAAGTTCGCCAGCCGCCGGTACGCCCACGACGCCGCCGCGCGGTGCAGCCCGCCCGTCTGCCGCAGCAGGTAGTGACGCCGGCCGGTGACGACGTCGGCGTCGGTCCGTTCCAGCTCGGCGACGAGGCGCGGGATGTCGCGCGCGTGCACTTCGAGGTCGATGTCGAGGAACCCCGTCACGCGGCCCGTGCTCGCCGCGAACCCTGTCTTGAACGCGGCGCCGCGGCCGCGGTTGCGATCGTGGAAGATCGCGCGGCAGTTTGGATACGCGACGCAGATCTCGCGGACGATCGCGGGGGTGTCGTCGGTGCTCGCGTCCTCGACGAACACGATCTCCCACGTCCAGCCCGTCGCCTCGAGCACGTCGACGACGTCGCGCACGCTGGCGCGCAGGTGGCGCGCCTCGTTGTAGCAGGGGACGACGAGCGAAAAATCGGGCGCCAGCGCGCCCGGCGCCTGGCGCGGGCCCGCGCCCATCATGACAGGACGAGGCGCAGCGCGCGCACGACGTCCGCGGCGTCGTCGTCGGTCATCCCGGCAGAGAGCGGCAGCGAGAACGTCCGCGCGCTCACCCACTCGGCGCCGGGCAGCGAGCCGGTGCGGCGGCCGTAGGTGCGCTGGTACCAGGGATGAAGGTGCACGGCGCGGTAGTGCACGCCCGTGCCGATGCGCAGCCTGTGCAACCGCGCGAGCACCTCGTCGCGCGTGACCGACGTCCGGGTGTCGTCGACGAGGCAGGTGAAGAGGTGCAGCGCGTGCCGCGTGTTCCGGTCGGGCGGCGCGGGCAGGTGCAGCGGGAGGCCGGCCAGCTCTTCCTCGTAGCGCCGCCACAACGTGCGGCGCCGTTGCCAGCGCTCGTCGATGGCGTCGATCTGGTGCAGCCCCAGGGCAGCGGCGAAGTCGGTGAGGGCGGACTTGAAGCCCGGCTCGACGACCTCGTAGTGCGCGAACCCGTCGGCGTCGTGACGGCTCCACGCGTCCGCGGTCATGCCGTGGAGCGCGAGCCGCCGCAGCCGCTCGGTGACGTGCGGATCGCGCGCCAGCAGCAGGCCGCCGTCAGCCGTGGTGACGCTCTTCGTGGGGTAGAAGCTGAAGCAGCCGAAGGCACCGAAGGTGCCGCAGTGCTGCCCGCCGACCGTCGCTTCCAGCGCGTGCGCCGCGTCCTCAATGAACGCGAGTTCATGTTCGCGCGCGAGCGCGTCGAGCGCGGCGACGTCGCACGGCCGGCCCGCGAAGTGCACGGCGAGGATCGCGCGCGTGCGCGGCGTGATCTTCCGGCGCACGTCGGCGACGTCGATGTTCAGCGTGCGTGGATCGCAGTCGGCGAACAGCGGCTCGCAGCCCGCGTGCACGATCGCGTGCGCGGTCGCGCAGAACGTCATGCTGGTCGTGATCACCTCGGAGCCCGGCGGTAGATCGAGGGCGGCGAGCGCCAGTTGCAGGGCGGCCGAGCAGGAGTTGACCGCGACGGCGGCGGGCGCGCCCAGATAGGCGGCGAACCGGCGCTCCAGCTCGGCGACCCGCGGTCCCGGGCCGAGCCAGCCGGATTCGAGGCACGCGATCACCTCGTCGCGCTCGGCGGCGCCGATCGTCGGCGCGCCGAAGACCAGGGGCCGATCGCGCCAGGGCCGCCAGCGGGCGTCGTCGTCCGGGTGACGCGCGCTCACGATCGGACCTCGCGCGTCTCCAGCCGCAGGCGGCAGACCAGGCTCGCGCCCGCGGGCAGCGACACGCGCTCGTCGCCGACCAGGCGCGCCTCTGCGGCGGTCACCGCGCGCAGCAGCCCGCCCAGCCAGCGCGGGTGCGCGTCGAGGTTCGTCTGCGACTGCCAGTCGCGCGAGAACAGGCGCCGGCCCCAGACGACGGCGGCCGCGCCGGGAAGCACGCTCGCGAAGAAGTAGCTGGAGAAGAGGACCTCGAAGCCGGCCGCGCGCGCGGCATCGAGCAGGCGGTCGCGCGTGTAGCGGCGGCGGTGGGCGCTGATGACGTCCTCGCCGCTCCACAGCCAGTCGTACGCGGGGACGGTCGCGACCAGCTGGCCGCCGGGCGCCAGCAGCGCGCCGATCGCGCGCAGCCCGCCGACGTCGTCGTCCAGGTGCTCGAGCACGTCGAGGCACGTCACGATGTGAAAGCGCCCGCGCAGCGCGGCCATGTCGTCGGGCACGCGGTGGATCGGAAACGCCTGGCTCGATGACGCCGCCGCGCCGCCGCCCGCGAGCGCGTCGATCGCACGGGCGTCGGCGGTCTCCGCGCCGTGTGCGTCGCCGAAGCGCGCCAGCGACGCGAGGTCGAAGCCCGCCGCGCAGCCGTAGTCGAGCAGCTCGAGCCGCCGGCCCGGATATCCCAGCGCGCGCGCCGCGCGCTCGACCTGTCGCAGCCAGAGCTCGCGCCGCGAGCGGTACCACCAATGGCCCGCCTGGTGCTCCAGCGTGACCCGATACCCCTGGGCCTGCATCGCGGTCCGAGCCTAGCTCACCTGGCGGCGATGGGCGGCGCTTTCGTCGCAGGCGACGAACGCGCGAAGCAGTTTGCTTTCGCAACTTCGTGCGCTTGCCCGCCGAGAACCGGTAATCTGAGGCCGACCGTGCAGCTCGTCATCGCCGAGAAGCCTTCCGTCGCGCGCGATCTGGCGCGCGTTCTCGGGATGCGCGGCGCGGGCAAGCACGCCATCGACGGCGGCGGGCGGGTGATCACCTGGTGCATCGGCCACCTCGTCGAGCTCGAGGAGCCCGCCGCCTACGATCCGGCCTGGAAAGCCTGGCGGCTGGACACCCTGCCGATGCTGCCCGCCGCCTTCAAGCTGCGGCCCGTGTCGGGCACGCGTGACCAGCTGCGCGCCGTGGGCGACCTGCTGCGCGATCGGCGCTTCGACGAGGTCGTGAACGCCTGCGACGCCGGACGCGAAGGCGAGCTCATCTTTCGCTACGTCTACGAGCTGGCGCGCAGCCGGCTTCCGATCAAGCGGTTGTGGATCTCGTCGCTCACCGATCAGGCGATCCGGGCGGGCTTCGCGCGGCTGCGCCCCGGCGTCGAGCTCGACCCGCTCGCCGACGCCGCCCGCAGCCGATCGGAGGCCGATTGGCTGGTGGGCATGAACGCCACGCGCGCTGTCACCGTCAGCTCGCGCGCCGCCGCGCCGCGCCCCCGCGTGGCGCGCCCGCCGCGCCGCGGCCGTCGCGGACAGAGCGATTCGCCGCTGTATTCGATCGGCCGCGTGCAAACGCCGACGCTGGCGATCCTCGTGCGGCGGGAGCTGGAGATCCGGCAGTTCCGGCCGCGTGACTACTGGGAGGTGCGCGGTCTGTACGTGCCCGCGGGGACGCCCGCCGACGCCGCCGAGAAGGTGACCGCCACCTGGGGCGTCGCGCTGCCGGACGGCAAGGCGATCCGTTCGCGCCTGGGCGAGCGCGCGCTGGCAGAGCGCATCGTCGCCCGCGACGAGAGCGCGGCGGGCGGACCGGACGGCGCCGTCGTCGAACGGCTGCGGCAAAAGCGCGTGCGCGAGCCGCCGCCGCTGCTGTTCGACCTCACGTCGCTGCAGCGAACGGCGAACCGGCGCTACGGCCTGTCGGCGACCGCGACGCTGGCGGCCGCGCAGGCGCTGTACGAGCGCTACAAGATCCTCACCTACCCGCGGACCGACTCGCGCTACCTGACGACCGACATGGTGAAGGAGCTGCCCAAGCTGTTCGGGGCGCTGGCCGCGCTGCCCGAATACGCGCCGTTCGCGCAGCCGCTGCTCGCGACCCCGCCGGCGCAGTCGCGCCGCGTGTTCGACGACGCCAAGGTCAACGACCACCACGCGATCGTCCCGACGGGCCAGCCCGTGCGGCTCGAGGAGCTGCCCCGGGACGAGCGCCGCATCTTCGATCTGGTCGCGCGGCGTTTTCTCGGGGCGTTTCACCCCGACGCGGAGTTCGCGCTGACCGACGTCGTCATTCGCGTGGGTCCGACAGACAGCCCGACGGACACCGGGCCGCGCGCCGCGGCCGAATCGAAGGACGCCGATGCGGGCGCCGACGAGACGCTGGTGACGGCGTTGCCGCCGCCACCCGATCGCTACCGCGCGCGCGGACGCGTCCGCCTCGTCGCCGGCTGGCAGGACGTCGCGGGTATCGGTCAGCCCGGCCGCGGTGAGGCGGACGGCGATGGTGGTCAGACGCTGCCGCCGCTCGCGGAGGGACAGCGCCTGGACGGCAAGTTCGAGGTCTTGACCAAGCAGACGCGCCCGCCGCCCCGCCACACCGAGGCGACGTTGCTGGGCGCGATGGAGTCGGCGGGACGCGAGATCGCCGACGAGGAGCTGCGCGCCGCCATGCGCGATTCCGGCCTGGGCACGCCCGCCACGCGCGCCGCGACGATCGAGACGTTGATCCGACGGACATTCGTGGCCCGCGACGGGAAGAACCTCGTGCCTACGGACATGGGCATCGGGCTGATCGACGCGCTTCCGGAGAAGAGCCTGGCCTCTCCCGAGCTGACGGGCGCGTGGGAGGCGCGCCTGTCGCGCGTGGCGCGCGGCCAGGAGACGCGCGCGGCGTTCATGGCGGACATCTCGCGCTACGTGCGCGACGTCGTCACGGCGATCCGCGGGGGTGCCGGCGTCGTTCGGGCGTCGGGCGCGACGGCGCCGCCGCGCGCTCCGGACGTCTCGCCCAGGTCCAGGCCGAAACGGCCGCCCGCGGCGACGCGCGCGAAAGCCACGACGTTGATTTGCCCGCGCTGCAAGCAAGGCGCGCTGGTGGCGGGAAAGCGGGGCTGGGGCTGCGCCCGCTGGCGCGAGGGCTGCGCGTTCGTGATCTGGTTCGAGATCGCCGGGCGTCGCATCACCGACGCCGAGCTCACCGACCTGGTGTCGAAGGGGACGACACGCAAACGCAAGTGGCGCTCGGACCAGGGCGCGGAGATCGGCGGTCGCCTCGTCCTGGATCTGTCGGCCGCGCGCGATGCGGGCGCGGCGCGCCTCGACGCGCACGGCGACTAGAATTTCCGCGACGCTACGGGGGTTTGCGGCGCAGGCTCGACCGTGGGTACGTCCGCCGGCGCGCCGGCAGCCGTAGTTCTCGGGCATGGCAACTGTTGTTCGCCGTGGCTCGCGTCTCGTCCTCGCTCTTGCGCTCTTGCCGTGGCTCGGCTGCGGCGGCTCCGGATCGGATCCAACGGCGACGGGCGATCCACCCGGCGGCGCGGCCGGCACCGCCGGAACCCACACGGGCGGTGCGACGGGAACGGCAGGATCTCATGACGGCGGATCGCCGGACACGGGGCATCCCGGGACAGGCAGCGGGGGGAGCATCGGCGGGGAGACGACGACCGGCGCCGCCGGAACGACCGGCACCGCCGGTACGACCGGCACCGCTGGAACAACCGGCACCGCAGGGACGCCAGGAACCGCCGGCGACACCGGAACGACGGGAAGCGCGGGAACGCCCGGCACCGCAGGAATGCCGGCAACCGCCGGAACGACCGGCACGACAACCGGCGCCGCCGGCACGGGCGCGACGACGCCCGTCGACAACAAGATCAAGAACGTCTTCGTGGTCGCGATGGAGAACGAGCCGGCCGCCGCGATCTACGGCAACAAGAACGCCCCGTACCTGAGCGGGCTGCTCGCCCAGTACGCGCACGCGACCGCGTTCACCGATCCGCTGTCGGACGGCGTTCCCAGCGAGCCGCACTACGTCTGGATGGAGGCGGGCACGAACAAGTTCAGCGACATGACGTTCACCGGCGACTCCGATCCGTCCGCCGGCAACAGCACCAAGAACACCGCTCACCTCACGACACAGATGATGGCCGCGAACCCGCCCATCAGCTGGATGGGCGCCATGGAGGGTCTCAGCACCTCGTCAGGCGCGTGCCCGGTCAGCTCCTCGGGCATGTACGCGGCCAAGCACGACCCGTTCGTCTTCTTCCAGGACATCGCGGGCAGCCCGCCGTCCAAGACGAACGCGCTCTGCGGCGCGCACCACACCGCGTTCACGACGGGGCAGGCGTTCGTGCAAGGGACCGTGGCCCAGTACAACTTCATCAGCCCGAACGTCTGTAACGACATGCACGGCGGCTCGGGCTGTCCGTCCGGCGATCCGATCGCGATCGGCGACGCGTGGCTCGCCGCCAACCTGCCGCCCCTCATCGACTACGTCAACGCGCACTCGGGCGTCATCTTCATCGTCTGGGACGAACCGGAGGGCGGCAGCTCGCTGATCCCGTTCTTCGCCATCGGCCCGCACGTCAAGCCGGGCTACACCAGCTCCGTCGCCTTCACCCACAGCTCGCTCGTGAAGACCGTCGAGGAGATCTTCGGCCTCCCGCTCCTCCCGACCGTCGCGAGCGCCAACGACTTCGCGGATCTGTTCCAGCCCGGCACGTTGCCGTAGCGGCTCACGTCCTGAACGCGCGCCCTGAAATGGAAACGGCCGGCTCGCCTCGCGGCGGCCGGCCGTTGATCGCTTCAGATGTATGTGCCTAGTTCGCGGGAACGATGGTCCACTTGTTGCCGTCGTTGTTGCTGTTGGTGACCGCCACGTTCTGCCCCGCGTAGGCGGTGCTGTTGCCGCAGCCGAAGAAGTTGTACTGCTCCGACGAGGGCTTCATCTGGTAGATGCCGTAGCCCTCGTTGGTGAGGGGGGCCAGACTGCTCTGCTGGGAGGCGCTACCCGTGTACGGCTTCTGGATCATCGGCTTGCCCGCCGCCGTGCTCACGTCGACGACCTTGCCGCTGGCGACGTTCTGCAGCTTGTACTTGCCCGTCGTGGTCTGCAGGACCTTCCACTGCATGTCGGTCTGGCCGCTGACGTAGCTGCGCACCTCGAGGTTCGCGCCGTCCAGCGTCTTGTCGGCCGACTCGACGCCGAGGCACAGCGCCGGCGACTTGAGGCAGATCTTGTAGTTCGTGTTCGGGTCGAAGTTCCGGTACACGGTCACGACGTGGTTCCACGTCTTGGCCGGGTAGCTGACCTGCTCGGGCACGGACACGAAGCCGTCGTGCACGCCGTTGGTCGAGTGGTCGACGGAGCCCCAGCCGCAGGCGTTGGGAGAGCCGAACGGGTTCTTGTAGACGTTGGTGGCGATCGGCTGTCCGAGGCGTCCCGGAACCGAGCCCGCGTCCCAATCCTTGCCGTTGCAGTAGAAGCCCATCCAGTCGCGGCCGCCCAGGTTGGAGACCGTCTGGCCGGCGGCGTTCTTCGTGCTCGGGAACAGGTTGCCGAAGAACGAACCTTCCTCGAAGGGGAAGTTCGGATCCTTACCCCAGCCGAGGGAGCCTTCGCCGGAGAGCCAGATCGAGATGTGCACGCCCGCGTTGTTCACGTGGGCGAGCAAGCAGGCGCTGACCTTCTCCTGGCAGTCCATGTCACACATGCCGGTGAGCCACTGCGTCGCCACACCGAGCTTGCCCGGAAACGTGTACGAGGCACCGTACTGGTCCTGCTTGACGAGGTTCGTGCCCTCGGCCAGCGCGCACTTGGCGATGTACTGCACGACCTGGCGGCCGCCCGGCGTGGTCATCAACCCGGTGGTCGACGACAGGCCACCAGTGGACAGGCCGTTCAGGCTGAAGCCGTTGCCGCTGAACCCGTTGGTGCTGAACCCGTTGGCGCTGAAGCCGTTCAAGCTGAAGCCGTTCAAGCTGAAGCCGTTCAGGCTGAACCCGTTGGCGCTCCACCCGTTGTCCGACGCAACGGCCTCATTCTGAGCCTCGGTCATATCGTCGATCTCTGCGCAGCCGATCGTGCTCGAGATGGCTCCCAGCGTGATTCCGATCCGCAGCGTTCGTTTCAGCAGTGCGTGGTTCTTCATTCGTTCTTCCCCTTCGGTAACCCAGCCGGCTCAGTGAGCCCCGTTGGCTTTGCGTCGCCCGATCGCTCGGGGTTTGCGTTTGTCACGAGGTACGTGTGTTACTGGCTCATATAAAGCAGTAAGCGAGCCAATATTAATTTAACGTAAATAGTTGAAATTACTAACGTCACGACACGATCGTGACGGTCGTTTGTTGCCCGCCCGGCAACAGCCTGAGGTCTGGCGACAACATGATCCGACGGGGCGGCTCGGGCGGACGTCGAGCGACACGCTGTCGGCCAGCGGCGCTTCGATCGCGCTCCCACAAGGCGCGTCGGCGCAGTCCTTCATATCGATCGCGCGAATCGACGGGTTCGCGAGCGCCGTCGCGTTCAGCGCCGGCGGGCTACCGGCGGGCGTGACCGCCAGCTTCGATCCGCCGTCGACCGCGGGCGACAGCACGACCCTGACCCTGACCGCGTCCGCCACGGCGGCGACGGGTTCGCGACCGTCACGGTCACGGGGACCGGCGGCGGCCTCACCCGCACCGTCACGATCGGGCTGTCCGTCAGCGAAGCGGCCGGCGGGGACTTCGCGATCTCGGCCAGCCCCGGCGGCCTGACCCTGAACCCGGGCGAACCGGCGCAGACGTTCATCGCGATCAGCCGCTCGGGCTTCGGCGGCGCCGTCTCGTTCACCGTGACCGGCCTGCCCGCCGGGGTGACCGCGACGTTCGAGCCGGTCTCCACGACCGGCGACGCCACGGTCCTGACCTTGACCGCCGCCCCCGGCACGCCCCAGGCCTTCGTGAGCGTCGACGTCACCGGCGCCGGCGGCGGGTTGACCCGCGCCGCGACCATCTTCTTGTTTGTCAACGGCGTGTGATGGCGCCGCAAGCAGCAGAAACCCGTCGGCTCCGGAATCCCGTGGAGCGGCGTAGGTTTCGTTGTGTGGAGCTGAACGGGATCGAACCGTCGGCCTCCGCAATGCTCGCGGCGCTAACGCGTGGAAAGTACTGACGCTTGCTGGACGCGCGCGGCTTTGGGGAGGCGAGAAAGTTGCCAGGTCAGCTTGGCTGGCGAAGATCCCGGCATGGCATCGTCATCGAAGGGGCGAGCGTCCTCGCGCAAGCGGACCAGCGCCGGCAAGGCGCGGGTGATCTCCACCAAGCGCAAGGATGCGCTTCCCCGAACGGGCAGCCTGTCGGCGGGCCCACGCAAGCCAGGCCGCAAGAAGGCGACGAGCGCCGCCGGCCGCGCGTCCGCCAAGCTGGATGAGCTCACCGCGATGGAGATCGCGCAGGCGCTGGCGGCGCTCGAGCCGGTGATGGTCACAGCGCTGGAGCCGGTTGCGGACACAGTCGCCGCGGTAGCGCGTCCCGCGACGGCGTACGAAGAGCTCGCGGTGATGGCTCCGGAGGTATCCGAGGTCGAAGCGCTCGGCCTCGTCGAGACCGAGTTGAACATGGACGCGTTCGCGCTCGCGGAGGAGCTGCCGCCTGCGGGCGTGGCGGAGGCGCCGGCGCTGATCGCGCCCGCGCTCGAGCCGGCGATGGTCGCAGCGCCGGAGCCGGTTGCGGACACAGTCGTCGCGGTAGAGCGTCCCGCGACGGCTTACGAAGAGTTCGCCGTGACGGCTCTGAAGGCAACCGAGGCCGAAGCGCTCGCCGTTGTCGAGACCGAGTTGGAGGTGGATGCGTCCGCGATCGTGGAGGAGTTCATCGAATCACTGACCGCCCCGAGCACTGCAGTCGGGCCGCCCCCCATTCCCGAGGAGACGCGCGCGCGGCCGCCGGCCCGCGCGACCGCGCAGAGCCCCACGCCTGCGCTGCCCGCGCCGCACGGTGAGAGGCGATCTCTCGTGCCGGCCGTCTCTCGTCTGCTCTCGACATTCAGCCGCTGGACCGGTGTTTCCGGAGCGAAGTAACCCCGTCGAGGCCGATGGCTCCGAGATGGAGGAGCTTCAAAGAAATGTCGCCAGCCTCGAGGCCGCTCTTGCAAGAACGCAAGAGCGGCTGAGGTACGTCGAAGCGGACAAAGGACCTCGGGAGGCGGCGCCCGAGCCCACGCGGCCGGGGCTCACGGCGGAGCAACTCGAGGAGGCGCGCCGCAAGGTCCTGGACGAGTACAAGCTCCGCGCCAGGACGTTCGAATCTGAAGTCGCCGATCCGGCATGGGCAAAGCGGGAAGAAGACCGGATCAGCGCAGCGATCAAGACGGCCCTCCCCGACGGAGCAAAGGTCGAAAACACTTCGACATGCTCGATCGACGCCCGGATGGAACCTTTCCCCTTCAGGTTCTCGTCTTTCGTAGCGGTTACCCCATGCCGGGGTTCGAGCAATAGCGAGACCCTCGGTCACTGGGCGCGTCAGGCGGGCGCGGTGGTGTTTTGCGCCAGGTACTCGAGCACGAGCTCGGCGATGAACTCCTCGACGGACGTGAATCCGGCGGCGGCGGCGTGCTCGTCCGCGCTGCCCACGAGAGGTCCGAGCTTCCGCTCGTGCCAGGCGAGGAGCTGTTCAAGGGTGAGCCCCGCGTCGGCTGGCGAGACGGCGCGCAGGCCGAGCTCCCGCAGGATGAGCTGCTTCTGCTTGACGGCGCGGACGGTGGCGGGGAGATCGCCCAACCGCTCCAGCGCCTTGGGCAGCCGGCGGTTGACCTCGTCGGCCAGCGCCGTCAGCAGGGCGTCTATGGCCTCCGGCCCTCGCGGCAGGCCGTGGCGCTTGGCTTGGCGATCCGCCAGGTACAGCAGCAGCGCCGTCTGCAACGCGGGCCGCGCGCGCGCATCGTAGAGCCGCACGTGCCGGCGCAGCGCCTCCAGCGTCACTGCCTCGGCCGCCGACCCGCTCGTGGGAACCGTCGTTTGCGCTTCGGCCGCCTCGACGGCGTCCTCGACGAGGATCATCTGCTCCCAGAAGTAGGTCGGCTCGAAGTCGAACGCCGCCGGTCGAGGCGGCGTGGGGGGCGCCTCGTCGCCGCCCGTCCGCAGTCCCTCCTGTTCCCTCTGCAAGCGCTGTAGCAGCGCGATCGCGTCGGCGCGCTTGACGTCCGGCCGCGTCCGCTCGACGTGCTCCCGCAACGTCTCGAGCTCTGCCGCCGCGATCCCGAGCTCTCCGGCCCGCGTCCACAGCGCGCCCCAGCTCCGTTCCCAGTACGGCATGCCCTTCGCGGCCGCCAGGAGGCGATCGTGCGCGTCGACGCCGATGAGCTGCGCCTCGCGCGCCGCGCGAAGGCCCGCGCGGATGTTGACCATCGCGTCGGACAGAGGGCGATACCCGTCGTCCGCGGCCGCGTGTGCGATCGTGACCTCGTCGTCGTCATTGAGCTCGCCGCTGTGGAAGGCATCGAAGACCTGACCGACGCCCTCCATCCCGAAGGCGGCGAGCTCCGCGGCCCGCAGCGCGCCCATGCTGGACGCGCCCAGCACGCGCACGCCGCGTGACAGCGCGAAGAGGATCTCCTTGTGCCACACCGCCGGCGTCTGCTCGAACAGCCCGTCGACGATCGCGATCACGGTGGGCCCCTGCAGCGTGGCCCGGTAGACGTCGCCCATCGAGACGGGCGGCCGGTACGTGGCGTCCAACAGGTTCTTTGCCTCGGCGAGCGGCAGGCTCGGTCCCAGGAAGACGATTGGCTTCACGGCGCTTCCCCGTCGACGTCGGCCTCGTCGCGCGCCTGAGCCTCCAGCGCGGCCCGCGCGCGCGCGCCCGGGAGGTGTCCCCCGGGCCCCTCGATGCCCGGCACCACCACTTTCACGACGGGCAGGCCGATCTCGGGGCGCGAGAGATCGACGACGACGACGCGTCGAACGCCTACCGAGCGCACGGCCGCGACCAGGATGCTGAGGTCGTCCTCGAAGGTGTCGGTGGCCCTCGACGGGCGGTCATCGAGGCGGGCGTTCGGCTCGTTGCCCGTGATTTCCTCCCAGATCGCCGTCACCAGTTCGGGGTCTCGGTTCTGCTGGTAGTGCACGCGCGTGAAGTCGTCGCGGCTCCCCGAGATGTATGTGAGGCGCGTCTGCACCGCCTCGGTGAGCGCGCGCGAGAGCGCGACCGCGGGCGACAGATGGGACCCGAAGCCGTAGTGGACGCCGATCGAGCGCAGGCGTCCTGCGTCGGGCGGCTCCAGGATCGCGCAGCCGTAGACCGGCACTCCGACGTCGTTGGTGAGATCCCAGGCTGCCAAGAATGCGCCTGCGCGCGTTACCCGCTCGATGACCTCGGCGCAGTAAGGCTCGGGAACGGCGGTGAGGTCGACCTGCCTCAGCTCGCCGCCGATCCGCCACAGCGCCTCGGCGTCGCGCTCGATCACCTCGCAGAGGCCGTGCACGATGGCCTCGAGCATGTGATTGCCCGATGACAGGCCATTGCTGCTGCGGAGCAGCTCGGTGCCGCCCTCCGGCGTTCCGACGGAGTTCATGGTGACGGCGTCGAGGGGCACCCAGCAGGCTTCGCCGTTCGCGACGTCCCACCCCTGAACCCAGGGTTGCGGCGCCTCGAGCGCGGGTGCCCTGAAATGAGGCAGCTCGCGCGGATCGATCACGGCCGTCTCGCCGGAAGCGTGCTCGCGCGCGAGCGCCTGATGAGACTCCCAGCGAAGGGGATTGACCATGAACTCCGAGTGCCAGGTCTCGATGCTCTCCATCAGGGCCGACGCGCGGGCGGAATCATGATCGAGCCCCTTGCCCTGGCTCGTGGCGAGGCTGCGCGAGTTGGGCCGGATGGCGACGTAGACGGGGATTCCGATCGAATCGAGCCCGGTCACGTTGGCGAGCCGCGTGATGCCCATCTTGGGCATGAGCGTTCGATACTGCGCGACGGTGTCGGCGGGAGAGCGTACGCGGTGCGTCCCCCGTCGATAGGCCTTGGCGGCGCTGTAATGGGTCCCGAAGATCTCTACGCTCGGCATGCTGCTGAAAGGTAACACCACCTCGTTCCAGAACTTCGCGTGAAGCCGCGCGGCACTAGGCGGCTATCCGCCGCCTGCGTCTTGAGTTCCGCTGCCGCTGCACCAAACGCTCACGTCGGTCCCAGCATCCCCGCACGGTACGCACGCACTGCAGTGCGTACTCGGATCTGACGGATACGTTCCTGGGCGACACGGCGAGCATTGCGTGCTGGTCCCACACGTGACTCCGACAATCGACAGGCCGACGATGAGCGCCCCGAGCACTACGCGATGCATGCCATCATCCCTTCATCCCTAGGTCCGCTCACCCTTCCCCAGTTACGGGCGGATGAACGGCTTTTCCCTCGACCCACCGTCGAGTGAGAAGAACCGGAGAACCGAAGGACCCGAAGAGCTTTCGTGAGCTGAACGGGATCGAAACGATCCGATCGACCAGGCGAGCAAGCCCTGTCCGCGCCGTGCTCGGGCGGTTCATCGAGTTTGAGGGAGATTGAGATGGCGCCCGTTTCCCCCTGCGGACTGCGGGTTTTTTCGGATCCGGCGGCAACTTTCGCTCCTCACATGCAAGACGATTTTCTTTCGCCCGTGGTCGAAGAGCGCCGCGGCGGCGTCGCCGGGGCCCGTCAGGGCGTGAGGCGGGCGATGCTGATTCGCGACGAGGTGCAACCACCGCCCGACCCAACCCAGGCGGCGATGAGCTCGGAGCCGCGGCGAGCGAGACGGGGCGTGTGGTCCGCCATGTGCGCGAAGGTGAATCCCGGCTGCGGCGACGCACCCTGGACTCCCATCAGGGTGAGCTTCATCAGGGTGATCGCATCGACCTCCTCGGGGACTAGCACCGCGGCGTTGTCGCCGGACGCAACGCTGGCAACGATCTGGAGGTTGTGGAAGCTGCCCAACTCGGCGGATGGGCCGACCGCGCTGCCCGCCCCGTCAAAACGCTGCCAGATGAGCTTGTCGATGCCGAGCTCTCGAGAAGAAAAGACCATGTCCAGGTTGGGGGCTCCGGCGACGAGCGCGGGCAGCCTCAGGAACGTTCCCGACGGACCACCGACGAGGCTGGCGCCGCTGCCATCCGGAAGGATGCGAACGATCTGGAGAGGCCTGACATTGCCCATGTCCACGGGTGAGACGACGTGGACGGCGCCTCCCACGAACGCGGCGTCGACCTCGTGCTGGTTCGGTGGCCCACCGAACGGCAGAACAATGGACGGGGTGATCGACAGCCCGTCGGCAGCGACGACGGCCGCGCGAAGCGCGTCGTCCATCCAGACGACGACCGGTCCGGCGCCGGGCCGGGCGGCCAACAGCGGCTTCTGGGGCGGCGAGCTCTGCTTTGGGATCGTCGTCTTGCCGACCGAGCGTCCGTCGGCGGCGATCGGATAGAGCGTCAGCGAATTCACCTCGCTGGCCGCGATCACCCAACCAGAAGGAAGAGGCGCCACCGAGAGCTCGCCATACAGAGCGACCGATGGTTCCACGAGGAAGGAGCTGACGAGGGAGAGATCGGGCGTCAGGCGCGTGAAATAGAGGCCATTGACGCCGACGGCGTCGATCCCGGCCCAGGCGAGGCCGATCTCCGTGGGGGTGGCCGCGAGGGCGAGGAAACCGAGGTTGAACGCCGCGATCGAGGGCCGCCCACAAAAAGGAAGGGAGGGCTGGGACCCGACGCACTGCTCGCATCCGCTCAGGTCGAACGTGCAGTTCGCGTTGCAGCTAAGAGTGCCGGACGCGTAGCCGAACGCTTGGCAACTCGGTCTGAAGAAATCGGCTCCGTCGCACTCTTCGCTGAAAATGATTCCGACTCCTCCGTGACCACCGTTGGCGGCCCCGCCGATGCCACCACCACCTCCCGGATAGCCGTCGATACCACCACTACCAACACAGCTGTCCCGCATTCCGTTGCCGCACAGTTCGGCCCCGCAGGCAGGGCTGTTGTTTGGTCTCGTCATGGGGCCGCACGCCAGCGCCGTACCCCCGCTGCCGCCGCCGCCGGCGGTCATTCCGACCGCACCACCGCCGCCGGTACCGCCGGTGGTCGCTCCGCCTGTACCGCCACCGCCGCTGGTCACTCCGGCCGCACCGCCGTCGACAGCGCCCGGCATCTGGCGGCGACCGCAGCTGGCCCCGACGACGGCGGCCAGCGCGGTCACACTCACAAGGCGCCACGCCCGAACCGGCAAGCCCGGCCACCAGCGCATCACGCGAGATTCGGCCATGTCGCGCAATGCAAAGCAAGCAGCGTTCCTGTGCGTTGGCCGCGCCAGATGCGGCGATGCAGCGTCGAGACGTCGGCGACCGTGACACCGCTGTCAGGGCGAGTGGAGCGGGTGGTCGGGCGGTAGGAGCAGGCCAGCCGCCGCCCGTGGGTGAGGAAGTGGGTGCAGAAGATCTGCGAAGCGGCGAAGGTGCCGGTGGTGACGGCGCACGGGATGCGGGGGCTGCATTCGACCCTTGCGCTCGAGCACGGCGCGTCCGCGCACGTGGTGGCATCGTCGCTCGGGCACGGGTCGTTCGCGACGACGCTCGAGAGCTACACGAAGCCGGAAGCCGTCGAGGGAGCGAAGCAGCGCCGGGCGATGACCGTGCTCCAGGGAGGGAAGGTCGCCTCCTCAGCTTGAAACGATTGAACCGAATATCGTTTCAAACCGCCTTCTCGAAAAAAATAACCTAGGAACTTCGGTGGAGCTGAACGGGATCGAACCGTCGGCCTCCTCAATGCCATTGAGGCGCTCTCCCAGCTGAGCTACAGCCCCGTGAGGGTCGATTAACTAGCAGCCGCGGGCGCCCGGGTCAACGCGCGCGCGGCTCCCGCGGCGATTTCCCGTCGGAAATGCGGGTTTTTGGGCGGGTGGGGCGCCCCGGTATATAAAGGAGGGGCACGCACGATGGACCCGTTCGAGGCTATCCGGAAGGAACGCAAGACCGGCACGGTGTATTGCGGGACGACGAAGGACGCGAAGGGCGTCGTGGCCCTGGCGACGGCGTTCGGGCTGAAGGGCGACGCCAGCCTCTACCATCAGGTCGACGCCGCGGAGGCGCGCGAGATCCTCGTCGCGATCCTGCACCGCGACCTCGCCCACGGAAACCGGCAGCTGTCGCAGGCGCGCGCCGAGGCGCTGGCGGGCCAGGTGCTGGAGCGCTTCGCCGACCCCGGCATTCGCTTCCTGACGAACGCCAAGTTCAAGCAGGTGGCGGGCGCGCTGGTGCTGTCGCACTGGGATCCCGCGACCACGTCCACCTTCGATACCGGCCTGCTGTTTCTGGGCACCGGAGAGTCCGGCTGCGTCTGGTTCTCGGAAGACGACTGAGGACGTCCACCGTCAGCGCGGGAACAGGGTCTCGAACTTCGGGTCGCCGCGCAGCCGATCCCAGTCGTTGGCCAGATAGAGGTCGCGCAGCGCGAAGCGATCGCTGCGGCCGGGTCCCGGGTGCAGCGCCACGATCTCCAGCTCGGCGATGGCGGCGCGCGTCTCGCCCAGCGCGGCGGCGCACTCGGCCAGCCGGACGACGTTGCTCGGGTCGGCGCGCTCAGCCTCGGTGACGTGCGCGCGCGCGAGGCGCGCGGCTTCGATCTCGCCGGCGGCGGCGTACGTCGAGCACATGAGCAGGTGGATCTCGGCGTCGCCGCCCAGGCGCGCCGCGATGCCGCCCGCGCCGGCGCGCAGCGCCTCGCGCAGGCGATCGCGCGTGCGCGCGTACAACGCCGGCGGCACCCGTTCCAGCGCGGCGCGCGCGGTCATCAACTTGGCGCGCAGCTGGCGCGCCTCGTCCAGCGCGTCCGCGCGACGCGTGAACGGATCGCGAACGAAACGGTTGCTGGCGCCGCTCATCATCGCCATGCCCGCGGCGCGTGAGGCGAGCAGCTGCGAGCGCTGCCGTTCGCGTTCGGCCTTCGCGGCGGCGAGCTCCAGCGCGCGCGACGGTTGCACGCGCGCGGCCGCCGTCCATTCCCCGACGGCCTGGTGGTACAGCGCCGCCGCGTCGGCCCAGCGCTGCTCGCCGTCGGCGGCCGCGGCCTGCGCGTAGAACTTGCTCGCGACCGCGCGCTCGATCGGCGCGCCCACGTCGACGGTGACCGTGACGGTGGTGGTGCGGCCCGGCTGCAGCGGCAGCGACGACGGCCGATCGGCCGCCAAGACAACCACCAGCGTGAAGAGGCCCCGCAACACGACGGCGACATATTAGCCGCCGATTCAGAAGCCTGCTGCCGCTATGGCGTGTAACAGGTGCAGTCGTTCTGCCCGTCGCACGGCGTGTTCGTGGGGGCGTACATGCACGGCACGTTGTTGCAGCAGGGGGTGTCGCTGTTGCAGTTCTGGCCGAGGAGGCCGCAGATGATGCCGCCGTCGCCGCC
>Ga0207681_10001117_pt1 | contig 17374 bp, 14 predicted proteins | sample KBSS53metaG_FD_184324 | JGI IMG/M metagenome (GOLD analysis project Ga0207681, IMG submission 184324) | Switchgrass rhizosphere microbial communities from Kellogg Biological Station, Michigan, USA - KBS S5-3 metaG (SPAdes) (version 2) | ecosystem: Host-associated > Plants > Roots > Rhizosphere... | reverse complement strand
GCCAAGATCAGCCTGGCCAGACAACCTGCAAGGGCCTGAGAGCCGGCAGCTCCGCTCGTCCGCAAACATCACGGCTATCTGCTCCGCTCCTTAGGCCGCTTTTTCAACGGCATCGACCAAGTCCGGTCATTCCGCGGCCGCCGCGTGAACGGCCGTTTATGTCGGAACCGGTCATCTCTCAGCCGTAGAAGCCGCTGGGCAGCAACTCGCCCGAATTGATCCGGTCAGATCATCCTTCGCCAAACGCGAAAGCGGCGGCTCTAGAAGCTCTAAGCTTCGATAGATGGAGTGCAGTCGTTCTGCTTCATATCGGTCTCGAAAGAGATAGGTCGGCCAGTCAGAATCGCCTCCAGTTGTGCGCGCAAACTAGGTCACTGTGACACCGATGATCTCACAGCCAATTAAGGCGGCGGCGGCGGCGGCGGCGGCGGGCGTTGCCCGAACGGGGCATGTCCAATCAACAGCCACCAGCTGCAGGTTAACTTGCTGTGCATGCGCCGGCAAATTTCCCAGGGGCTCTCGTCTCTTACCGCATCACGAGGCGGTTCAGGCGAACGGTTCTGTCCGCTCGCCGCGATCGGGCATAGCCCAAGTAGCGCAGCCGCCACGGCTCCCGCTATGCGCTCCCATACAATCCTCATCCCTTCACCCCATCGGCCGGCAGGAAATTCGATCCGATCATTGCAACCAGATCGACGAACAACACGACGAGCAACACAAGTGCGCCCGTCACGCGGCTCTGCACAGGCGTTTGCAGACAACGCAGCCGCAACTCGCGCGGCATGTAGCGCGCGATGATGAAGAGCTGCGCCGCAAGGTTGAACCAGTTGGCTATGGTTGTGAAACGCTCGTCGCTGGCATAAACATTATAAGCGACAATCCTTGCTACATAACCGATGAAATAACCGATGCTTGCCGCATATGCGCCGCATAGGAAGGCCATTGGCATGACCGCTAATGCGGCCAGCATCGCTCCGCCTTTTTTGGCCCCGATCAGCTTCACAAAGAGATGCACGAACAGCGCAGTCGAAACCCAGAAGACGATCTGCCCGAGTGCCCGATCGAGCCAACTGATCTGATTAATCTTCAGACCCGAGATATAGCTGTCTTGTAGGGTCACGCCGATGACGAGATAGAGCAGCGCGGAGGTCGCGATCTGACTATAGTCAAGATCTGCTTTGCCGATCGCCCGATCGGCACCAAAGAATCCGATGAAGGCACGGGCCTCGTGGTTGAGGTAACCCTTCGTGAATGTCAGGGCGTTGAACAGATCCAAGTGTATGCTTTCCCCAAAGCCCTCTTCAAAATTCAGAATAACACAAGCTTCGTCAAAGGCCAGAACCACTCCTGCCAGCATCGCCGCGCGCAATGATCGGTAACTTTCGACCGAGGCTGTGTAGAAACGCTCCCGAGGTGGAAGGCGCGCGGTAGGATCGGGAGGTCGCGGTGACGGAATACCCGGCCTTCGCGCCGGCCTTTCAGGTGCGGATCGCTGCAATGAGTGGCTGAATGCCCATGATCTGGATCATCCGCTTCATATTGTAGGCCAGCACGCACAAACTCATCTCAGTTCTGACGTTTTTGAGTGTCTTGGTCAGAAAATGGGTGCTGCCCATCCAGGATTTGAGCGTGCCAAAGACATGCTCGACGGTCCGGCGACGGATGCCCATGGCATTGGGTAACAGGTCCAGCCGCTTTTGCATGGCGTCGATGACCGCCTCATGCTTCCATCGTTTGACGCGCTTCACATATTCAGTGGTGCAGCGCGGTCGCAAAGCGCAGCTCTGGCAGGCGCTCAGGTTGCGATAATGATCGATGTCGCCGTGATGATCTGACCGCGGACGCGCCTTGGTCAGATATTCCCCTGCCGGGCAGGTATAGTGGTCATGGTCGGCGTCGTACACGAAGTCGGCCTTGGTGAATAAACCGCGCTGGGCCTTGCCGGACGTGTCGGTTCTGGGCACGCAGGGTAGAATGCCGGTGCCTTCGAACTTTATCCGCCATGCCCGTGAAAAAGTGACATCCGGTCCTTTGCTGGCACCTGTCCTGACCGCCATCGAAACCGTCGAAAAGCAAAAGGACCGCATTCTCCAGCGATGGGCTTCAACCTACAGCAACGCTCGCATGGAGGCGCTCAACGGTATCTTCAAGGCTGCTCGCGCCAGGGCACGTGGCTACCGAAACACCCATACCTTCATCTCCATGATCTACCTCATTGCCGCCCCCCTCGGCGACATCCTCAAATCCACGTGAAACGTCGAGGAGCCAAAAAATCCTGTCGGCGGTCTTGTTCTTCCACGAAACGGCCCATCGGTAAGCCTCCCGAGATCCCGGAGAACCCTACCATAAAACGGCGTTTTTACACAGCCTCGACCAAAGTCGGCCATTCAACTTGCAGAGCCTGAACGCCCGCTTACATCGGAAACAGCCATAGCTGGCAACATGTCACAACAAGCCGCCAGTGGCGGGCATCGCACCGTCGCGAGCAATTCTGGCGAGTTTGCTTGACGCCCGTACAACACTGGCTGCGGCCAGTATGACGAGCGCAACGATAATGGTTCTTATGATTACCGTTACTGCTGATCGCCTCAGCACCGAACAAGGTCAACGCCGCAATCGAAGGAGAGAAGAACCAGCGCGAACAGGGCCGCGCGCGCTTTTTTTGCCCGGAAGGAAAACCACGTTGCGAACAATCAAAATATGCGTGCCTTTCAAGGCGCTCGTAAAAAGTATTCTGTCGGAGTTTTACCATGCCCCGTCGCGTAGCGACGATGCGGCGCATCCTCGGTACGCTGGTTATCGGCGATCATCATCTCGTCGTCGTCGATGCAAGCAACCACCAAATAGACATGATCTGATCCGGGAATGGCGTGATCATTGTCGAAGCAAACCCCAACATCCCCTGGCTTTTGTCCGTGCACCGGGACCCGTTGCCATCCGCGCGCTTCGATTCGCGCGGCCAGCTTGCCCGCGCCTGCCGTCATCGGCACATCTATCCCTGCATGCTGGAGAAGGGCACTAAGATGAACAGCGCAACCATTTTGGGGATATATGGAAAGGGCACGAGCCCCCGCTTCCCGCGCCGCCTTCAGCCCTGCCGCAGACGACCCGAGTTCGATCAGTTGCGAAATACGCGCAGCGTCCGCCGACGTGCCCGCAGGTAAAGCGGCAGCGGTTGCCATCGATGAAACGAGAGGCGACAGGATTGGCATTCCGCCGCGAAGCATCCGGGCAAAGCTCGGCAGACCCTCCGGAAGCGCGACCACACCCGCGCCCACAGCAGCCATAGTTGCGTTGAAATAGCGCACGAAACGGTCGACATGATGCCCGGTGCCGATCGGATATTGTTTTACCCGCCAGCGGTTTTCGGGGCCGTTGTTGAAAATCACGCTGCCGGCATTGTAGGCGGCCGCTACGAGCGGCGGATCGAACTCCGTCCGGCGCGACTGGCGCGCCATATAGAGCATGCCAGCGCGGATCGAGGTTTCCGCGACCGCCAGATCGTTGACCTTGAGCGTAGGCTGGTCGAGCGCCTCGCGCGCGGTAGACAGCAGCGTCTGCATCAACCCCATCGATACTCGCCTAGGCGTGCGTTCAGGCACGGTCCTGTCACAACCTGGCTCGTAGCGCAGGGCATTCACCTTGCCGGAAGACTCGGTGCAGATCGTGGCGATTACCAGTTCCAGCGGGACCGGAGCCACGCGCGCGATCGCGCCGATCGCAACGATATAGTCGCGCAGCAGACGGTCCACCAGGGTACGCTCCTGCGCACTGAACGGCTCCAGCGTCCCGTCGACCTCGATCCCACGCACGGTCAGTTTCCAGTCGGCCCCTCCCGGATAGCGGTGATGCGATTGCGTGAGTTCGGCTAGATTGCCGTTCGACAGGTTCCCTCCGGTGCTGGGGGCCGGGGCGGCCACGGGAGCATCGTTGAGCGCGGCCCATGTCATCGGCCCAAGGACGCCGTCAGTCTTCAGATTGGCCCGGCCCTGAAAGGCCCTGACCGCGTCGGCGGTTTCCTTGCCGAATATGCCGTCCGGCCGGACCCGCGCGCCCTTCGCCGCGAGCAGTGTTTGGGCTTTCCACACTTCGTCGCCGCGCATCATCGGGCTGGTGAGCCAATAGTTTTGCTTTAGCCCGATCATGAGCAGAATTCCGTTGCAAGACGCGTGAGGTTGTTACGGCGTGTCGTCAGCGGTGCGTCGAGAGCACGCAACAGCGTGGATTTAGGCAGAACCTGCAGGCCACCCTGGGCTGCAGAGCAAGCACTAGCCTTTGCATCGGGTCGGTCGGCTTCTGGGCCGAAACGGGCGGCCTGACCGGCCTTGGTGGCGTTGCGTGCTGCCGTGCCGGCGAGGAAATAGGAGGCATAATAGGCGCCGTCGGGCGGCGAGCCATCGGGCAATGGCCCATCGGGCAACGGTGTCATCTGCACGGCGACGGCACCAATCTCCGCGTCGTCGATCACCGCTTCCTGCGCATTACGTGTCTCGCGTCGCAACTCGATGGTTCGCGCACGCAGGATTAGTATCCGCAGAGCGCTTGCGCCTGTCTCGCCCGTTGGGGCGAGCGGCAGGAAGGCTACCGCGCTGGCGCTCGCGGCCAGGGCGCATTCCACCATCTTTGCTCGAGCCTCGCGCTCCACCGCCGAGATGCCCGCGCCGTCGGGGACGGCATTGACGCTGTCCTGGCGGACCTTGAGGCAACTACTGGCCTTGTAGGTCCAGAGTTGCGCACAAGCCATGTCGCGCTGGCGATCCGTTGCCGGCGTGACCGGACAGTCCACCGGGAGGGCGGCCAAAGTATCATATTCGGCCAATGCCGGTTTCAGTTTCTTCGCCGCCTCAAGTTGCTTGACAGCGAGCTTCGATGGAAAGGGCGCGGCCGGCAGAAAACAGCCGCCGAGCTGGCCGATCAGCAGCAGCAGAACGGCGTTACGCGGTCTCACGGCTGGTCACTCGCAGGTTCGCTTTGGAGGAGATCCTGCGCAACCGTAATGGCGCCCGAAAGCAGCGGCGAAAGATCGGTGCCGAGCGCATTGTTGGCGAGCGCCTCGACCACCGAAATCAGCTGGTCCAGCGCGCCGGCAGCTCCTGGTTCCTGCCTAACCGTACCGACCGCGCGGACCAGATCGTTGCTGGCGATCATGGGCATGTTCGACGCCGGATCGCCGGGCAGCTGCGGCGGCAGGGCGTTGGCGGCGACGAGCGAGATGAGTATCGTCCGATACTCGGTGATGGCGTCGGCCAGCACCCTTACATCACTGCCGAACGCCTCGAACAGCGGGGCGTTCGCCGTTGCCGCCTCCGCCGCTAGCTCCTCCGCCGTCTTGGGCGTTTGGCCGGGCGGAACCCGCGATATCCGATAAAGTTCGCGGATCATCTCGGGCGACTGGCCAATGATCGAAGTCAGCGGGCTCAGCAGGGCGGCTGCCTCCGGCAGGCTGGGATCGTCGGGGCTGATCGACAATGCGTCGATGTCGAACGGCTGGGCCAGCACGGCCTTTTTCCACGCTTCGAACTGCCGCTGGTCGGCGAACAGCTTGATTCCGCTGAACAGCAGGCTGCCGACCAGCCCGACCGGGCCGCCGATACCGGTCAGGACCTGCCCCACCACGCCGTTGTCGGTTGCGGCCTTGGCCACGGTGGCGAGCGCACCGGTGATGGTGGAAACCACGGGATTGTCATGGGTGACGTCGCGCAACAGGGCGTCCGCCTGTGCTGCGACCGTTGCGATCGTCGTCGGATCGGCCGTGCCGCTCAGCAACGGTTGCACGGTCGCCAACATGGTATCGATGCGCTGAATGACGTCGGCGGCGCCGCTGACCGGCCCCGTGCCCACCGGGATCGCCGCGACCGCGCTGGCCAGTTGGCGGACATGCTGGAGGTCGTTGCTGAGCGTTTGCAAGGAAAGGGCGGGCTGCAGTGCCGCCGCCTGATTGGGATTTGCATTCTGGGTTATGCCGGTCAGCACCCTGTCAAGTTGCGCGTTGAATACCTCGCTTTGCATTTTGCTGGATTCGGCAGCGGTCTTGATCGCCTCTGTGCTGGCATTCTGCAATGCGGCGTTCGCCTGGCTGGCAACCTGGGTCGCCGCTGCGGCATCTTCGCGATTTGCCGCTTCATTGCGGGTGGCGAAGTAAAAACTGATGATCGCGCCGATGAAGCCGGAGATCGCTTCGGCGCTGTCCAGCATCAGCGCCTTCTGGAACGCCAGTATGAGGAAGCCGATGATGACGATGAACAGGGAGATGATTGCCCTGATGCTGCCGTCGGGAAGACCGAGCGGCAGGCGGGTATAGGGAATCTCGCGAGTCGATGGGTCGTCGTTGGGGCTAAGCGGGCCGCGGCTATGGTTTGTCTTCAACGCCAGCTTGCGGGAAAGCCAGTGAAACAGCACTCCGGACAGGATTGTGAAACCCGCGATGCCGCAAAAGACAAGGATTAGCACCCAGCCCAGCCGCGCTCGATTGGAATCGGAATCTGCCTGATCCCTTCGAACTTCTGCGTCGACTTCCAGCTTCTTGTTAAGCCGCTCCACCTCGGCGTTGAGCCATTCTGTCCTGGCTTTCTGCCGCTGGATTTCAAGCTCGACTTTAAGGCGCTCGACGTCCGGCTCATATTTGGCGGGCGTCGTCGTCAATCCCTTGTTATTGTCCTGACCTCCGCCAGCCTGAACCCTCCCGCTCGTTCCCCTCTCCCTTCCTGCGTTGGCGGCTGATTTGCGAGGAACCTTGGGCACTGGAGCGGCCGCCGAAGTCTTGACGATGGCAGGTTGCGGTTGGGGTGACTGTACCGCTGGCTGCGGTTCCACTTCCAAAAACGCTTCTTGTGCGCCCGCCGACGTCGGACAAACGAGCGGCAGAGACAAGACAATCGCGAGATTTATTGCGCGGAATGGCCGCAAAGCGGGGGCCCTGACAATCCTCCGCCTCAGGGCGACAAGCCTGCTCCAACCGAAAGACATCGAAAAGGCACCCGCGTCAATTGCAAGAAACTGCGAACTGATATTGCGCGCGGTGCCGGCGACGATTATGATAGATCGTGCACCAATGCGGTCCAAGGAATTAGGTTTAAATATTCCGCATTGTCAACAGAAAATCTACAAACATCAAAAACAAGATGAAATGAAGACCCGCATTAGACAGTCAGATGAAATCGGATTAGAATATCCTCTAATGCAGATATTTCAAGCGCGCAGTCACCAGCTCTTTTTGATTGACCGATACTCTGATAGACTTCCTATGCGCACCGCCCGGCTACCAACCCGAGCGCTTGGCGCCGCATGGAGGCTGTCAAATGGCGTCGAACAAGCTGCTGGATTCGCGCATACAGCAGATAGTTGACGACGAAATTTTACGTGCGCGCCTAGTTAACTCGCTCAACCTATCAAAGAAAAGCTGGCTCAGCGAGAATACCAACTGGTTGCTCGCGACTGTCGCAATCCCTCTCATCACCTATTTGTTCGGGCATTACCAAGAGAGCGTCGCCAAGTTAGAGGCAACCAGCCGCGAGAAGATCGCGAATCAGGACCGCGATCTTGAACGGATCCTCGGCGACGCGCGAAACAACGTCTCTGCGATGACGGCGTTGCTACCTGCCTTGTCCGATGCGGACCCCGAACGATCCAACCTCGCACTGATAGTCCTCAAGCAACTTGAAAAAGCTCAGCACAGTCAAGACACCAAACTCACCGAGCTTGCGCAGCGGTCCAAGCGCGGATCGATCTGCTGCGCAACAGCAATAATCAGGCCCAGCGCGAAAAGGGAGCGCGTCAACAGGAGGTGCTGAGTCAAGCCACCGGAGCTGCGCCCACGATTGGGGTTGATACGCAACCAACATCTACGCCTGCCACTTCTGCAGTTCAAAGCGCCCTAAAAAGCAAGCCGCGCATCGTTTACATCCAGATTTACGAGGATCCGCAGCGGCAACCAGCGGGCACTGTGCAGCAGTTGCTTCGCGCGGCCGGCGTCGGCGCGCCGGGTATTGAGAAGATTGCAATCAAGAGCGGTGCGCGCATCGGCACGAGACCGCCACGCATTTTCTACTTTAACGACGCCGACCTTGGCGGAGCCAAATGGCTGCAAGAGCGCCTCGCTGAAGCAGGTGTGGGCAAATGGACGATCCAGCGCTCCAACGTTGGCGGCGTACCGCTCGGCCAGATCGAGCTTTGGTGGTCGCATGAGGCTGGTCCGGACGGCTGAGCGGCCTCTTTTGTCAGGGTCTATTTCCCGCGGCATCTGGATGTTCGTCCTTTCTTCATCGACGATGCCGTCATACTTATGAAGCGCGCAGTAGCACTCATAGGCTGTGGCTTTGCTGCGTAGCCCCCATTAGAAATCTAAAGGCCAAGCCGGGCCCAGCCCCCTCATTCAAACCATAAATTTCATGCCTAGTTGCAGCCAGACTGGCAACAAGTGGCAAAGACGGCATATAGCTTATCCCGACGCGCACTGAGCCCATTCGTTCGTTCTCCATCTCGGTCGCAAAGCGAATACTAGCCCCAATGGCTCGAACCGCAAAGCGATCAGGCGATCGCCGACGATCGTTCGGGCAGGGCCCGGCCAACTCTCTGTCGTTCTACCTTGCTGGCCGGGAAAGAGCGGGACGTCGCCTCCTGACACGACCTGCCGTTCGAAAGATGCTTTGGAAACGACGGCAAAGTCCCAGACCCGGTTGTTCGCGCTAGTAGTCGCGCCTCGTCAGCCAATGGCGGGTTTCAGGATCGGAGCCCCCGACATCAACAACGAAGTTGGGCTGCGAGCTGCCGCTATCTGGCCTCTTCAACCCGATAGAACATCGGATTGCGCATCCATTCGTTGACGGCCGACTCCCGCCATCCGGCGCAGCGTGTGGCGATGCGCACCTGTCTAGGAAAGGTGCCGTCCTGGATCTTCCGGTAGAGGGTGGCGCGGCTGAGCCCGGTACGGTCGAGCACGGTGTTGAGACGGAGAATGCGGTCGGGGGGCTGGTCGGTCCTCATGCGTATGTCCTGAGTTATGGTCAGTCGTCCTGTTGCGACACGCCAAGGATTGAGACCGAATTTCTCAGGGTCAAGGCTCCGAAAAGATCCCTTCTGAGCCTTACTTACGCCTGGATATCCGTTGATATCCAAAGCGATCCCTCCTTTGCGAGAAATAAATTTCGACGAGAGTTCGAGAGGGCGTCTCAGGCCGTCTCGGCCTGATCGCGCTCTACTTCCGCTTCGCTCCAGCTGAGCCGCCCTTGGCGTCTCGTCGGCATGGCCGTGACGATCGCATGAGCTCGGCCTCAAGTCCCAGCAAGGCGCATCGATTTCTCATGACCTCCAGGAATGGCTCGGCCGCTCGCGCGGGCTGGGCATTGGCATGTAAGCTCCCTTTCCATGACCCAAACCGCTCCTTCTTCCGCCGCTCAGCAGGCCGCTGGTCTCTCGCCCGCTCCCCAGCCATCGCCCACCCCTCAGGCCACGGCCGTCGAGACGCTCCTTGCCATGGACCGGCGGCTCGCCGGTCTCACCGCTGCGATCGAAGGCTTTGCCGCCCGGCAGCAGGAACTGCATGCGCGCAACTACGCGCCCGAACTCGCCGCGATCCAGGCGAAGTGGGAAAAGGCCCGCGCGGCTTTCGAGCACCTCTCCAGGCAGCCTGCGCTCTCGCTCACGCCGGAGAGCCTGACAGATAAGCTCAAGACGGCTGCAGCGACCGTCCGCGAAGCCGACCACGAGGCGCTCGATTACGCCCGGCACGATCTGCGCCAAATGATCGGCACGATCGGCAGTGTGACCGCGTCGGCGAGGACAGCCCGTGACCAGAACCGCTGGCTGGCGGGCGCCACATCAGCGGCAATGGTGCTCGGGTGCATCCTGGGCGCGTTTGTTCCAACCGCTATCGACCGGGCCGTTCCCGTCAACTGGTATTGGCCTGAGCAACGGGCGGCGAAGATCCTGGGTGTTGACGAATGGACCGCCGGGGAGCGGCTGATGCAGGTGGCTGACCCCGGATGGTCGCGCAGAGTGCAGGCAGCGCTGCAGCTCACCAGCCTCAACGCCGATGCACTCGCCAGATGCACCGCGCGGGCAACGAAGGCGCGCGAGGCGAGGCCTTGCACCATACTGGTCGCGCCCGATCGCAATGGTTCGGGCTCGTCCACAAATGGCCGCTAGTGCGGACGATCCGGAACGGCAGGTTATGTTGCGCGACTAGCAGATAGCTGCCGCTATGATGTTTTGGAATGCGGTGGCAGCTACCGCCGCATCCTTACTACTCGTTGATGCCGCTTCTGTTCCTGTAAGCTCATGGAGTCGAGACGCTTGGGACTTAAGGCTGCGCCGGACTGTCACCAACGGCGTCGCCTATTCATCGTATGTCCGGTGTCGGAAAGCCCTTCGTGGGCAGTGGCAGTGGCAGGCTCAAGATCGCCTGGATCCGAGTGCAGCGACAGCTGCAACTCGGATCATTTTATAAGCGTTTGCCGACGCCAGCTCTCGACCGCTTTGTCGAGCGCCGCCGCGGCGGCAGCGTCGGCCCAGCGATCCCAGAACTCGATCGTCCCGCTGAGCGGTTCATTGACCGGCTTTGCGATGCGGATGCGCGTCGGCAGCAGGATGGCATCGCCGACTACCAGCGCCTCGCCGGTGTCGAGCACCGGCAGCAAGTCGCCGAACCCGCCCAGGCTGTCCGGCAGCAAGCGTCGCACGACTGTTTGGTCATCACCGTTGGTCAGCCGCATGGCAATCAGATTGTTGCACTGGCTGACGACGGTGCGGTTTACTTCCGCCGGGCGCTGGCTGATCACCACTAGACCGACGCCATATTTGCGGCCCTCCTTGGCGATGCGCTCGAACGTCGCAATCGCATTCTCCGCCGCCCCTGATGTCGCGTCCTGCGGAATGTAGAGATGCGCTTCGTCGCAGAACAGTGCGACTGGATGTCGGGCGCCTTGGGGGCTCCATTGCTGGACGTGGAAAGCCATGCGCGCGACCATACCCACGATCAGCGGTAGGATGTCCGAAGGCACCTCGGAAAAATCAATAACCTTCACGCCGCCCTGGCCGCCTTTCGCGGCCCTGCCGCCGAGCAACAACGTAACGGCTTCGTCGAGCCACTTGTAGCTATCGGCGACTCCAGGCGCCGGAAACAGAAAACCGAGTCGACGATCGGTGCGTTTGCCTTCGAGGCGTTGGATCAGGCGGCTGAGCTTTCCGTGGAAATCGCCCTGCTTCTCCGTTCGGGCGCCAGGAACCATTTCGGCGTTGAGCCGCTCCAGCTCGGCGAGGACGGACGCGATCGCGAATGGGACCGGACTGTCGATTGTGAAATTGGCGAGAACGTCGGTGTGCCCTCCAGCCTTCAGAAAACCGGTTTTGGCCTCGACGATGGCGCGGGACATGACCATCGCCTGATTGGGTGCGTTCTGATCGCTGCGATCCACGAACATTGAGACCAGCGCCTCGTAGCTCATCAGCCAGTAGGGCAGATGAAGCACACCGTCGGCGAGACCCTTACCCGCATCGATGTCGCCCGGCCCCGCGACGCGGAGATGTACGAAACCGTCGCCCGCCATCGACGCATATTCGCCGTGCATATCGAAAACGATCGCGTTGGCGCTCTCCAGCTCGGCGACCTGTTCGAGCAGCCGGGCGGTCGTCCAGGACTTGCCGGAACCCGTGCTGCCGACGACGAGCGCATGGCGCTGGAAGAGCTTGTTGCCGTTGACATAGGCTTCGGCGTTGGGATCGAGCGTATAGGCGCCGAGCGAAAGACGCTGGGCGCCCCCGGTAACTTCCGATATCACGCCCATGAAACGGGTCAGCCGCTCGCCTTCGAGAGCGAAGCAGCAGGCGTCGATCTCCGGCACGGTTTCGAGGGTGCGACGGAATATGTTCGCGCGGGTCCCGTCCCGGTCGAGCAAGGTGCCGATCAGCGTGATCCGGACCAGATTGACCTCCGGATAAGCTTCCTCGCCGCGTTCCACCTCGGCCACCTTCGCCTCCTCGATCGCAGTGCGGGTGATCTTGTGGATGACGCCGATCAGCTTGTGGCCGGCGAGGCTGCTCTGGAGAGCGACCAGCCGATTGACCTGGAGCGCGCGCAGCGCCTCGACGTCGTCGACGCGAACGATAACCGTGGCCGTGTCGACCGATTGGACGCGCCCGAGCGCTTCTTCGTCGGCGAAATCGAGGATGCTCATGCCGGTGTCCCTGTTATGTGATCGAGGAATTGGTCGAGCCGCCACAGCGGCTGATCGAGATCGAAGCCCGCCGGCGCGTCGTGCATGTAGGCCCGCGCGCCGGCCGGACCGTCTTCGATGGCGAGATAGCGTCGGCACCGCCCGCTTGTCAGAAAGGTCTTGGCGGTCGGCGTCAGCTCCTTGGTGATGACGACGAGCGGCGTGGAATCGCGGTCGCAGCGCTCGATAAGTTTGGTCTGGACATGCTCGTCATTGAAGCCATAGCCCACGCAAAAATAGGCGCGGGCATTCTCCAGCGCATTGTCGCTGCACGCGAGGATCGTCCGGAAGGGCTCGCCGTGGGTCAGGCGATATTTGTCGATTCCGGGCGTGATCATGAGTGGCGCGTAGTCGGGTGGGATGGCAAGCGCGCTGCGTATCCCGATGATCTGCTTGGCAGCGTCCTGGAACCAGTCGAGCGAGCCGTGAACCTTCCAGACCGCAACCGTGCGCGTCTCGCGGCCTCTGATCGTGATCCGCGTCCTGGGATCGCGCGCGCGCGATTGGAGATAGCCGTAATTGAATCCGGTGAAGGTGCTGACGTCGGCGGCGTCGGCGGCATATTCGGCGAGGCGATCGTAATTGGGCGTGACGACGTGGAGGGTCGTGTGGGTGCTGTCGAAAAGGTGCCGATAGAGCCTCGACAGCGGCAGATGATGCCGGTCCGCAAGCAGCGCGGACAGCACGGCCAAGTCGGAGGGCAGCAGGAATTCTCGCGTCGCGCTGGCGATGAAATGGGTCTGACGCTCGGTCGGGCGGACCGCTTGCAAGGCGCTTTCGAGATCGGTTCCGGCCTTGAGATGGGCCAGGAAGGCGGCCCATTCCTTACTCTCCTCGGCCGTCCACGCGGCGGGCGGCGCGGCGCTCGTCAGATGCACCGCGAGCGCGCTCATGCCGGGCACGCCGTGGGCGGCCGATGCGCCGCTCCCGAGAATGATCACCGGGGTCGCGCTCAGCGCGCCCTGGGCAAATTCCTGCGCGATTTCGGCCGCGCTCTTGGCCGGCATATCTGTCCCCCCGATCGATCTAAGCGAACCGACACGCCGTCGGTATGGTCCGCGACATGGCCGTTGCGCGCGGAGGCGGAAAGGCGCCGCCTACTCTCATGCGAGCAGAAGCCGCTTGGCTTCGAGGCCGCGATAGGCGCTGGTGCGGCAACTCAGAATGATGATCTGCATGCGCTGCGCGGCTTCGGCCAGGATTTCGAGCATGACCTCGAAGCGGTCGTCGTCCGCGAACACGAGCGCGTCGTCGAGCATGAGCGACGCGGGCTTACCCTTCTCGATCAGCAGGTCGGCAAAGGCGATGCGCGTTAGGACCCCGAGTTGCTCCTGTGTCCCCTTGCTGAGATCGTCCGTGGCCTCCTCGCGGCCGCCCCGCGTGAGCAGGGTGGGCCGCAGATCCTCGCCGAACACAATACTGGTGTTGGGTAGCAGCCGTCCGATGAAGGGCGCCACGCGCTCGGTGATCGGCGCGAGGAAGCGGCGGGCAGTCTCGCGCTGGGCGTCGCGGATGGTTTCAGCGAGGAGCGAGAGCATCTCCGCTTCCTCCTTGAGCCGGTCATGGACGGCGGCGGCGGCTTCTGCGAGCTCGGCGGCCGCGGCAGCACGGGTGGCGGGGCCGGCGCCGCCGAGCGTCTTGGCGCGTTCCTCGAGTTGGGCGATTTCCCCGACAAGCCCGAGCCGGTCGTTGACCAGCCGCTCGCGGCGCTTGCGAAGGGCGTCCCGGCGCTGGAGCAGGGCGGCCTCGTCCAGACCTTCGACGGCGCGCTGCGCCTCGTCGCGGGCCAGGATCGCGCGGGCTTCGTCCGTCTTGGCCGCGTCCAGTGCGGCGGCGAGCGCGTCATCGTCCATCGCTTCGAGGTCGGTGGTCAGTTGCTCGCCGAGCCGCGACACTTCGGCCGCCGTGCGCTCGACCTGGCTGGTCAGCTTGACGTTGGTGATCTGAGCTTCCTGCAACGTGTCGAGCGCGGCCTGGCGGCGGCCTTCGGCCTCGCGTTCGGCCGTGCGCGCCGTCTGCCACGCATTGTCGACATCCTCGGCACCGACGGCACCGTCGTCGGGTGTCGCGCTCGCGCACGGCCGCGTTTCGGACGCGAGCGCCCCGCGCAAGGATTCCAAGCCGGCGCCGATGCCGAGCGCCGCGTCCTCGGGACAAGCGGCCTCAAGCTGGGCTACAAGCAGCGCAGAGGCCTGCGAGGCGTCGCGATGCGCCTGCGCCGCTTCCTTGGCAGCGAGCGGCGTGGCGCAGCCGACGTCGGCGAGGAAGGCGGCGAGGTCCTGTTCGGCTGCGCGCAGCCTGGCCTGCGCCGGTTCGCCCGAAGCTGGCGGCGTGACCGACACGGTTCCGATTCCGTCCAATTCGAGACTCTGTGGCTCGCTGACGAGAACGCGCAGGCCGCCTTCGACCGCCGCGCCGTTGAGCCGCGCGGCCGGCGCGGATGGCAATAGCTCGACCGAAAGGACCGCCGCGCCGGCGGAAGCGGCGGCCTGAGCCTCGGCGACCGTCTGTTCCAGGTTCAGCAATTCGCTGTGCGCGTCAGCCGACATCCGATTGGCGGCCAACTCGTCCCGGCGCGCCTGCAATTTGGTGGCAATATCCTCCGCTGCATCGAGCCGGAGAAAGGCGGCCGCAAGCGCACGTTGCCGCGCCTGGGCGGCTTGGCCGCGCTGCACCGCCATGCGCCGTTCTTCGGCCGCCCGAAGGGCGATGCGCGCCGTTTCGAGGGCAGCGGTCGCATCCTTTTCGCTCTGGCGCGCGGCTTCCAGGACCGGGTCATGACCCGCGGCGGCGGAGCGCGCCGTCATCGCTGCCTGTTCGGCCTGCGCGATTTGGGTGCGCAGATCGCGCCGGCTGGTTTCGCGCAACTCCAGGCGGCCGCGTTCGCCGGTCGCTTCGCGGAGCAAGGCTTCGGCGGTGCGCAGCGCCTGACCCGCTGTCCTGGCGCGATCGAGGTCGGCTTCGAGTTGGGTCAGTTTCTGCTGCTGCTCCGGATCATCGAGTTCGGCAACGAGCCGCCGCTGTTCGTTGCGTTTCGCTTCCAGGCGCTCGAGCACGCTGTCGAATTGCTCCAGCTCGGCCTGTGCGGCGCGGGCGTCCTCGGCGGCCGACGCGGCCGCTTCCTGCGCATTGAGAAGGTGGCGGGCGGGCCGGCCGGTCGGGGTCTGATAGTCGGCGAGACTGCGTTCGATGGCCTGAAGAACGGTGGTCGTGCGCTGGCCGCCGGTCACGGCACCGACTTCGCCGGCGAGCACTTCTTCCAGCGTCCGGCGGGCGCCCTGACCGGGCGTTCCGAGCACGAAGGATTGACCTTGCTCCACCCATAGCAGACCCAAGGCGCCGCGGCTGTCGTCGTCAGCGCCGCGATTCCCCGCTCGCGCAAAGCCGAGCAGCGTCTGCAAGCGTTCCTCGGCTTCATCGCCGGTCGCCCGTCCGGTCGGACCTTCGAGTTCGACCGAGGGATTCTGGAGGAAGCGCTTGCGCAGCCGCCAGCTCGTGTCGCCGAGATCGAAGCCGAGCTCGATGGTCGGGGCCACCTCATCGCCGTGCGGTCGAAATGAGCGGATGCGGTCGCTTCGGGAGCCGTGCCGCTCGAACAGCACCGCCCGCAGGGCTTCGAGGACCGTCGATTTTCCGGCTTCGTTCTGCTCGCACACGAGGTTTAACCCGTCCTCGAAGCCGGTCAGGTGCAGCGGTTGCCGGAACTTGCGGAAATTCTCGATGCGAAGCTCGCGGATCCTCATCAACGCGCCTCCAGCCGGTCGGCGCGGCGCTGCTCGACATAGAGGCGTTCGAGCGCGGCGGCGGCGCGCTTGCCGGCGGCATCCTCGGTCCCCGACAGCGCTTGCAGCCGCTCGGCGGCGACGCGCAGCACGCCATTGGCGTCGATGTCGGCAAGATCGGCGTCGGTCGGACGGGCGTAGAGATCGTCGAGATTGAGATCGAGCCAGCGGACCTCATGGGCCAGCTCGCTTTCGAGACGGTCACGAAGCGCCACGCGCTCAGCGAGCGTGAGCAGGCCGGACAGCCTGAGCCGGAGCACGAGATGCTGCCGTTCGATGCCGGGCGCGAGATTGGCAAGGATTTCATCGAGTTCGGCGCCGCTGGCCAGCGACCAGCTTTCCGACATCCAGTGATAGCGGCCGATTTTCAGCTGCGTCACGTCCGGCATTTCACCTGCAAGATCGACGCGCAGCGCGACGCCGCTCACCTCGCGATCGAAGTCATCAGGCTCGGGAGTACCGGAATAATGAGTGAGGGCATCAATCTCGCGGCGGCCATGCCAGTCGCCGAGCGCCAGATAGGCAAGGCCCGCGCGGCGGGCACGGTCGGGCGCGATCAGGTTCGCCACGGCCGTGCTCGATCCGAAATCGCGGATCGGGCCGTGGGCGAGGCCGATCCGTTTGACGCCGGCCGGCGTCTCGGCATGGTCAAACCAAGCGGTGGGATCATCCTGCGTCCGCTTATATTGGAGCGGCGCGGGCAGCAGCCAATATCCTTCGGCGAGTTCGATCGGTTGCGGTTCGAGGCAGACGATGACGGTGTCCGGGGCCTCGCTCGCGAGGCGGCTCCACAGGCCGTCGGCGCGCGCCGGATCGTGGTTGCCGGGCAACAGCACCCAGCGGATGTCGGCGGCGGCCTTCATGCGTGTGAGCGCCTGGCGATAGATACGATCGCCGGGCTCGGGGCTGTCGAACACGTCGCCGGCCACCAGAGCGAAGCCGGCACCTTCGCGCCGCGCCGCCGCGGCCAGCGCGTCGATCGCGTCGAGCCGCGCTTCGAGCAGCGCGGCGCGCGCTTGCTCGGGCGCGCGACCGAACGGCTTGCCAAGCTGCCAATCAGATGTGTGAATAAAGCGCATCAACTCCCCCGACAGACCTATACGTTATAGGTCGTCGAGCGAAAAGGTGAGATAGTGCCATTCCGCATGCGTTTGCGGGTTCTTGGGACCGTCAGACAAATATAGCGGCACCGTCCGGGCATCTGACGATCGCGCATGGCTGCGCGTCTAGGATCAACACGGCCTAGGTGTTTGGTCCCGGAGTTTGATGGTGCGGGTCTGATGTGAATCGCTGCGGCTGTTTTGTCCAGCATTTGCAGATGTATTCGTAGGGGGTGAGGCCTTGGAGGGTCTTCAGACGCTTGGCGAAGTTGTAGGCAGCGAC
>Ga0207681_10001115_pt1 | contig 17385 bp, 12 predicted proteins | sample KBSS53metaG_FD_184324 | JGI IMG/M metagenome (GOLD analysis project Ga0207681, IMG submission 184324) | Switchgrass rhizosphere microbial communities from Kellogg Biological Station, Michigan, USA - KBS S5-3 metaG (SPAdes) (version 2) | ecosystem: Host-associated > Plants > Roots > Rhizosphere... | reverse complement strand
CCACGTTGTGTACGCGGGCCTCGGCTTCGGCGAGTCGCGAGAATATTTTGGCCGCGCGCTCCTTGACTCCGTTTGATAGCTTTGACTCGTAGATTATTTTGAGAATGTCGGAAAGATGACGATGGCTGTGTTCGTGACGCGTCTCCACCCGCGCGTAGGTAGCGGTTATGCCGGAGCGGTCAACTTTGTCGAAGCCGATGGTGTAACCGTCGACGCCAAGCAATGCCAGTTGCTGCTGAAAGACGTCGCGGTCGACGCCCGCGGCGATAAGCGCGCCGAGGATCATGTCGCCACTGGCGCCCGCGAAGCAGTCGAAATATAAAGTCTTCATAAGGTAGTGAATCGTAAATCGTGAATAGTGAATAGTTCTAACATCCAACCGCCAAGACGCCAAGAGCGCCAAGGAATCAAGTAAGCGGTATTGTGAACGTTTGTTCTCCTAGCGTTCTTGGCGTCTTGGCGGTCGTCCTATCCCCTAAGCTATACTCAGCGCTTTTGCAGACGCAGACGGCGCCAACAAGGACCACGAAGTGACACTAATTGAGATACAGGATCGGTTGAAACAGGAAACGCGCCGCGCCGCGCTTGAGCTTTTTGGCGTCGAGCTCGAACAAGTCAACGCGGAAACTCCGCCACGTCCCGAGCTGGGCGACCTCGCTTTTCCGGTTTCTTTCGAGCTGGCAAAACTGATCAAGCAGGCCACCGGCGTGAAAACGGCGCCGCGCACCATCGCCGAACAACTAAAAGCCAGACTCGAAACTTCTGCCGATGTTTCGCGCGTCGACGTGGCCGGCGCTGGTTACCTCAACGTCTTTTTCGATCGCGCGGGGCTGTTGTCGTCCTTTGCGCCTGAGAAGGCTGCGGTGGATTCTTCATCGGTCATCGATCGCTCGAAGAAGATGGTTGAGCACACCAGCATCAATCCCAACAAAGCGGCGCACATCGGACACGTGCGCAACGCGGTGCTCGGCGATACGTTTGTCGGCATTCTTCAGGCCGCCGGCGAGCGCGTCGAAGTTCAGAATTACATCGACAACACCGGCGTGCAGGTCGCCGACGTTGTTGTTGGTTTCATGCACATAGAAAAAATGACGCTCGAGGAAATCAAGGCGCTCGATAGTTCGCTTCCCACCGATCGTCCTTTTGATTACTGCTGCTGGGACCTTTACACGAAGGTCGGCCTCTTCTATCGCGACGGCGATGCGGCTGCGGCGCCGAATCCCGAGCTGCTGAAGCTGCGCAACGACGTCTTGCACGCTCTTGAGGAAGGAAACAATCCAACTGCCGAGTTGGCCGACTATGTTGCCACGCGAAACGTCGAATGCATTCTTGACACGATGGAGCGTCTCGGCATTCGCTACGATCTGCTGGCGCGCGAGTCAGACATTCTGCACCTGCATTTTTGGGATCGCGCGTTTGAGTTGATGAAGGAAGCAGGCGTGATTCACCTGCAGAGCGAAGGCAAGCATGCGGGCTGTTGGGTGATGCCCTTCGAATCGCATACCGGCACCGACGAACACGAGTCTGACAAGATTATCGTGCGTTCCAATGGAACTGTAACCTATACCGGCAAAGACATCGCGTATCAACTTTGGAAGCTGGGGCGCCTCGGACTCGATTTCAACTACAAACCCTTTCGCGCTTACGACGACGGGCATGTTGCCTGGGTCACCACAACCGAACCGAACGCAGAAATTCTGCCGGAAGTGCCGCGACCGAATTTCGGCGGCGGAGTAAAAGTCTACAACGTGATCGATTCGCGCCAGGCCTATCCGCAAGACATCGTGGCGCGCGGCGTTGCGGCGGTCGTGCCTGACGTTGGCGCCGATGCCAGCGTTCACTTCGGTTATGAAATGGTGGCGCTGTCGCCGCGTGCTTGTGAGGAGTTGGGCATCGAGCTTAGTGAAGAAGATCGGGCCCGGCCGTTCATCGAAATGAGCGGACGCAAAGGTCTCGGAGTTAAGGCCGACGATTTGATAAGCAGACTCGAAGGCGATGCGCTGCGCGAGGTCTCAACGCGTCACCCTGAACTTTCCGCGAACGAACAGCAGGAGACGGCCCACCAGATCGCGGTTGGCGCCTTGCGTTACTTTCTGTTGAAGTTCACACGCAACTCCGTCATCGCTTTTGATTTCAAAGAAGCGCTGTCTTTTGAAGGTGAGACGGGACCCTACTGTCAATACGCGGCCGTGCGTGCGAACTCAATCTTTCGCAAGCTTGACGCTGACGCGGTCAGCAAAGCGGAACAATTGTTAACGACGCCGGAAGCAGAAATCAAAGCGAAGCTGACTGAAACGTTGGGCGATGAAGCGGGGACAGAAATCTGGTCGCTCGTAATGCTGGCTGAGCGGTTGGATGAGGTGATCGCGCAGTGTGCGGCTTCAGCCGAGCCCGCTAACCTGGCGAAGTACACGTTTACGCTCGCGCGGGCCTTCAACCTTTTCTACCATCGTCATCGAATCATCGCGGAAGAAGATCAAACTCGGCGCGCGGTGCTGGTGGTCGCGGCAAACATCGCCCGGCGGCAGCTAACCGCGGCGCTCGGTGTCCTTGGCATTGCAGTGCCGGAGCGGATGTAAGGCACGGGACCCCTTCCGTCCGCCAACGCAATGGCGTGAAACGCGGTTTCAACTTAGAACTGCAAAGAGTGAATGCTCGCGGATTTCGCCCCGGCGGGGCGAGATGTTTATAGCCTGCCATCAGGGTTATTAGTTCGGCGCTCCGTAGGAGCGCAACAACCGGGGCTCATTAGCGAGCTTGGAAAGAAGTTTCGCTCCTCAGGGAGCGAAGAATATTTTGAGGTTGGTTTGTGCCTATAAAGATGTCGCTCCTATGGAGCGAAGATTAGGCCCCAGGCTGATACATCTCGCGCCTTTGGCGCTTTTGAGAATCTTCGATTCCCAGTTAAAGTACACTCGTTATGTTAATCGTAATGAAAGCCGATGCGACCGACAGTCAGGTCCAGACTGTCGTCCGCATCATCGAAGAGCTTGGCTACCGCGCCCACCCAATGCCCGGCGCCTCGCGCACCGCCATCGGCATCACGGGAAATCCCGGAGCCGTTGACCCCTCGCACTTTGAAAATCTGCCCGGCGTTTCCGAAGCGGTCCGCGTCAGCAAACCTTACAAACTGGTCACGCTCGATCTTCGTTCAGACAAAACTATCGTCCAGGTCGGCGACGCAACCATTGGTGGCGAAGAACTCGCGATTATCGCCGGACCATGCGCGATTGAGAGCCGGGAGCAGGCGTTTACCGTTGCCGAAGCGGTGCGACGGAGCGGCGCCAGGTTTTTCCGTGGCGGCGCGTTTAAGCCGCGCACTTCGCCCTACGCGTTTCAGGGTCTCGGCGAAGATGGCTTGAAGATCCTCGAAGAGATTCGCGAAAGCTATGGCTTGAAAATTGTGACCGAAGCATTGGACGAAGCGGGTGTTGATCTGGTGGAACGCTATGCCGACGTGATTCAGATCGGCGCGCGCAGCATGCAAAACTTTACGCTGCTGCGCCGCGTTGGCAAATCGCGACTGCCGGTGCTTCTGAAACGAGGCTTATCGGCGACGCTTGACGAATGGCTGCTTGCGGCTGAGTACATCATGTCCGAAGGCAACTACCAGGTGGTGCTTTGCGAACGCGGCATTCGCACCTTTGCACAGCACACCAGGAACACGCTCGATCTTTCGGCGATACCGGCCGTGCGGCGGATTTCGCATCTGCCGGTGATAGTCGATCCGTCACACGGCACCGGCAAGAACTACATGGTGACGCCGCTCGCTCGCGCGGGTGTGGCGGTCGGCGCTGATGGTTTAATTATCGAAGTTCACGATCAACCGGACCACGCGCTTTGCGATGGCGCCCAGGCCTTGACCCTGTCTCAGTATGAGGGTCTGGTGAATGAAGTGCGCGCGATTCATGACGTGATTGCGCCCGCGGTCGTCACTTAGGGGGTCGTCGTTTGGGTCTGTCCGCATCACAACCGGAGCGGCAGCGGCCGGCCCGACACTCATTCTAAGATTCCTGGAACGATTTCACGTCGTGAATCCCTGGCCGGTCGCTACCGCTCCCGGTTCTGATACGGCAATGGCCACCGCAATTCCCCCACTTGTAGATTCCGAGCAGATTGAGTTTGATCCCGCGCTTTCCCTTTCGCAATCCCGCAGAACCAGGACCTCGGTCGACCCGACGATCATCGTCGCTTCCTACAACATTCGTTACGCCGCAGGTTCGCGTTTAATCTCCGGGGGCCTGCTCAGGAAAGTTCGCGGACGTCCGGCGGGAAAGCGAGCAGCGCGCGTGGCCCGGAATATCGAGGCTGCGGCGCGCGCGTTCAGCGACGGCAGACTGATGCCACGCCCCGACGTGATTGCGCTGCAGGAAGCCGACAAAGAAACTGGCCGCGCCGGTGGGCATCACGTGGCGCGCGAATTGGCTGAGGCCTTAGAGCTCAATTGGATTCACGTGCCGGCCGGCATTCCGCGCGGCGTGCCGCCGAAAACGCGCCAGTGGTGGCTTGATTTTGAAGAGCCGATCGCGCTCGACGACCCGGGAGACACGGGCGTCGCTATGTTGACTTCCCTTCCAGTTCACGACGTTACGCGCATCGATCTGCCGTGGCACGAATGTGCCTGGCGACCGCGCCTGGCCATGGCTGCGACGGTCTCTACCGGTGCAAGCCGCTTGCGTATTCTCAATGCGCATGTCGATCCTCACGCGGCGGTCGGCGGACAACTTGAACAACTCGAGACCTTGCTGGCTGAGGCTGAGCGAGAGGCTGGGCCAACTATCATCATGGGCGACTTCAACACGCTTTCGAAGCGCAAGGTTCAGGAAACTCGAAGCTTCATGGAAGCGCGCGGTTATGTCTCGCCGTTTCCGTCAGGCACGGCGACGTGGCGCGGGATGGGCATTCGCCTTCATGCAGATTGGATTTTCTATCGTGATTTGAAGATTGCGAATTGGGGCGTGGCCCGGCCGTTGAGCGTTTCGGATCATTGGCCGATTTGGGCGAAAGTTGATCTATCGTAAATCCGCGATTTCTCTGTGCCACCTTTGTGACCTCTGTGTCTCTGTGGTGGATGCGCGCAACCGGTTCACCACAGAGACCCAGAGACACAAAGGACGCACAGACATTCGGATCAATTAATCCATGAACGCTGAAACCATAACCAGTCGCGACAATTCCCTGCTCAAGCTGGCGCGCTCGGTGCGCGAAGGCAAAACCACGGAATACATCTTTATTGAAGGTCTGCGTTTATGCGAGGAAGCATTGCGCTCAGGCCTGTCGCTCGAAGCGGTCATTGTTTCAGAAGAGCTGGCGGCAAAAGAAAAGCCTTCCGCGATCCTTGCTGCGCTAGCTGCGGCTGCAAAGCGCACGGCCCTGGTTAGTGAAAAACTGCTGGAGTCCGTCTCCTACACCAAAACGCCTCAGGGAATTATTCTGCTAGCGAATCGACCAGAGACTAATGAACGACAGCTGGACGTCAATCAGCAGGGAGCGTTGATAGTAGTGATGCATCGCATCAATAACCCGGTTAACGTTGGGGCGATCGTGCGAACCGCGGAAGCTGCCGGCGCTTCGGGCATTGCTGCCACGGCCCACACCGCCGATCCGTTCTCTCCGAAAGCCCTGCGCGGCGCGATGGGTTCCGCGTTTCGTTTGCCCGTCTGGTTTGAACCAACTTACGACGAAGTCATCTCGTGGTTGAAACAACGCAATATCCAGACAGTTTGTGCGGATGTTCACGCCGCGAAGACTTATGATGAGGTCCACTGGAGAAAACCTTCGGCGTTGATAGTCGGACCCGAATCAAATGGATTGTCTGCTGAAGAAATTGCTTTGGCGGATGCTTCGGTAAGAATTCCTATGCATGGAGCGGCGGAGAGTTTGAATGTGGCAGTGGCAACCGGCGTCTTGCTTTACGAAGCAGCGCGACAAAGGGGTCAGGGGTAGGGCACGGCATGCCGTGCCCCGCGGGGAGGGCGTGGTCGCATCAGAACCGGAAGCGGTAGCGACCGGCCAAAGATTCAACTTGAAAACGAAGAGTTTGCAAAATGCATGGAGAGTATTTGGCCGGTCGCTACCGCTCCCGGTTCTGATGGTGAGCACGTTTCTCCGCGCACGAAAGGAATCGCGGCAGATCGATAGGGCACCAGGCCACGGCATGCCGTATCCTTACTAATTTGCGGTGAGATGAAAATGCAGGTACGTCATGGTTTGATAGCCCGGCCCATTCGTCGTGAGCCGGTAGTTGCTGAGGTTCTGCTCACGAATAATGTCGCCCGCCACCTTGACGGCATCGAGCAAATAATCCGCGTCGGCGTCTGACACGGAAGCGATGTCTTTTATATCTTTCTTCGGAATTACCAGATAGTGAACCCGCGCCTGCGGACTGGGACTCTGGATCACGATTGTCTTGTCGGTCTCCTTAACCACTGACGGAACGAACCCGCCAAACCTCTGTATCCCAACCGAGGCAACCAGGCCCAGCAGTTCATTTGGTTTGAAACAGCTTCCGTTGCAATCGTTCAACGCCAGAAACGATCGCGGACGACTGTCGGAAAAAAGATAACCACCGACAATTACACCAACGACGAGAGCAGCCAGCATCAGGGCAATAGCGCGGGACTTTTTCAAGGTTTCTCCTTCATGGCGTACTGTTTCAACTCTCCGCGAGACCTCAGCGTTCTCTGCGTCTCGGCGGTTAATAACTCCAGAGACTCCCTTACCGCAGAGACGCAGAGAACGCCGAAGTCACGCAGAGGCAGTCCTAACTAAAGCACTACTACTTGATGGCAATGCGGCGCAATCGCTCGGCCCTGGTGAGTGGCCGTTCGTTATAACCGCGGTCGCCGAATGGTTGAAGCTTCTCCAGCCAGAGATTTTCGAGAGAGTTGAGTTCGGTCCTGTAATCAACATCGGTCCCCGATCGCGTTGGCAGCTCGTCCACAATTTCAAAAGCAAACTTATTACTGCCAAGTTCATTCCAGTCAGACTGCAGTTGCTTGTTCGGGTGGTTTCCGTTGGCGAGCTGAAACTTGTGCCGATTGATGATGCCTGGCAGGTTCAGGCTCGAGCCGAGAAACACTCTGTCGCTGACCGTGTTGCGGATCAGGAAAACTCCCATGGGCGGCGCGTTCTGCTGGTAATCCTTCTTGAGTTGTTTGTGACGCGGATTCATCGATTAAGAACAGAACGCCACAGAGTCACAGAGATTCAGAGAATTACCATACCGAAAATCGCAGTAGGTCTTGCTGAGCGGTTTAGTCTTACTTCTCTTCTCCGTGTCTCTGCGCCTCTGCGGCAAGATTTTGTGTTCCTGATTGCGGACTACTAACCGAAAACACTTTCGGCTAGAATATCACCGTTCCAGGCAATCAAGTTCTTCTTGTCGTGCGCAGTCGATTGGGCTGCGTTTTTTGCACCGAAGGCTTGCCTTCATCCGACACCGTGCGAGGTTTCATGACTGAGCAGGAAAAACCACCAACCCCAAAGAAGCGTGAAGAAGCGTTGCCCGAGCGACTCCTGCGGCGCGTGCTCGAAAATGTCGGCGACGTGGTGGACCGCAAGTTTGGCCGCACGGTGGAACCCAAGGGTGGGCTTACAACCTCGCAGCTCATCGAACGCATGAAGAAATTGATCGATGAACGGGTCCGCGACGAAGGACGCAAGGGCCGCATCGCACCGCACTATTTGAAACTCAAAATCGAGTGGGGCACTCACTCCGAAGCGCCGCCGGAAATTATTAAGGAACTCGAACACGAAGTTTTAGCCGCCGCTATCGATCACGTGAACGATCATCGTTACCGGACCATGGCGCCGATGAAAGTTGAGACCGAAGTAGATATTTTTACTACCGGAATCTCCGTCGATCCGACGTTCGGCGAATTTGAAGAAGAGCTGAGACAGGCCGACGAAGCCAAGCGCGCCGCGCAATTCGAAGTTCCCCACCGCAGTCCGTTCGAGAAAACACCCGCCGTCGAATTAATTGCCCGCGTCTCGTTAGGCGATAAGGTTCAGGTGGTGCCGCTTCTGTTAGTTCCCGGTGGCAAACGCGTCAGCGTGGGCCGAGTGAGGGATAACGAGCTGGCGCTGGACGACGCCAGCGTGTCGAAGATTCACGCCGCGCTGACGATGAATATTCAGGGCACTTTGCTGGTGGCGGACACAGGATCGACAAACGGCACCTTTATAAATGGCCGGCGCATTTCCTACGGCGAAGCCCGGCAAATCGAAGATGGCGACGTGGTCGGCTTCGGCGATGTGGAAGTAAGGTTTAAGAAAACTGAGTGAGTGATTGTGAACAACGCTTTTCCCTCTGTGCGATCTCTGTGAACTCTGTGTCTCTGTGGTGAGTGTGCTTCAACAGGTTCCACCACAGAGACACAGAGTTCACAGAGGTTGCACAGAGAAGAAACATCCCGCTATCAACATGACCTTTCTTTTCCTGCTGCAATCGTCGACGCCGGCTCAGGTTCCAGTGCAGATTCCGGAACGCATGCCGGCGCTGCTTACGCTGATCTATCTCGGCGGGCTGGCGCTGATCGTTCTGTTATTACTCTTCTCGCTTTTCCGCAATCGCCGTCGCGGCGTCACCGTTCCCGCGGCCGTGCCTGACGATCTGCCTCCTGAAGTCCGCAAGCGGCTCAGTTCTATTTCCACCAATCGCGGGCTGCGCGCGCTGCGCTGGGTCTTTGTCCTGCTCTCGCTTTCAGTTTTCGCTTTTCATATCTACTGGACGCATTACGCGCCCGAGCGTAACGACAAATTTCAGGAGCTGGGCTACAAAGACCTGCGCAACCGGCGGCTTTCGGAATCCACGCTGCGCGGCTGGTTGCTCGATCGCAGCGGCAAACTCGAGAACGCGCTCGCGCTTTACCGCCGCGATGCTTCGGGAAATATTTATCGCGATTACCCGCTCGACAAGCCGATGGCCCAGCTCTTTGGATCCGATCGCGGCGATCCGGGACTGGAGCGCGCGCTGTTTGGCGTGCAGAGCGGCGCGCTGCCGGAAGCACTTCAGGTTGTTAGAGGAGAGACCGTCGAATTCAAGGGCAACAACGACGTGCGCTTGACGATCGATCGCGATCTGCAACAGACCGCGGTGGACCAGCTAAAAGGAAAGCATGGCGCGGTAGTAGTTCTGAATCCGCAAACCGGCGAAGTGCTCGCGCTCTACAGTGAACCTTCCTACAGCCTGAAAGAAGTAGACGACGAGACTAGCTGGGTGAAGCTCGAAGCCAATCAGCGCGACCGCCCGCTCGTGAGCCGGGCGCTCGGCGCTTACTACATTCCCGGTTCAACTTTCAAAACCGTAACGATGACGGCCGCGTTTCTGGCGGGCGAGCAAGGGACGGAGTTCACCTGCAGTGGCGGCGGTTACTACGCGGCGCAGGGCGCAAATGTAATTTTCGACGATGGTGGCCCAGGTGAAGTGCACGGGCGCATCGGCATCGATACGGCGTATGAAGTTTCCTGTAACCAGTATTTCGCGCAGATGGGCGTTAAGCTTGGGCCAGAGCGTTTGAAGCGGGCGGCGCAATTGCTGGGCATCGGCACCTACGATACGCCGGCGGAAGCATTGCGCGGCCGCAAGGAGCCCGAGCTTTGGAACGCCAGCACTGACGCAGTGAAACGCGCGCTCGCTCCGCGCGAGGCGACGATTGTTACCGGCAAACAAGTGACGAGATACGACCTCGCGCTCATGGGCTACGGCCAGGGTTACGCTGGACAGATGACGCCTTTCCAAATGGCGCTTGCGGCGGCGGCGATAGGAAACATGGAAGGCAAGCTGATGAAACCGAAGATTGAGTTTGATCGGCCGCCGGAGATGTTTAATCAGGTGATGTCGCCGCAGGTGGCGGCGACGCTGCGCGGCATCATGGGCCTCGTCACTGGTGGCCCAAGCGGCACGGCGCGCGGGGTGTTTGCTCCAGTCGCGGCAGCGGGTATTAAAACTGGCGGCAAAACTGGCACGGCCCAGAAGATCGAGCCGGTCTACGATCCAAAAACCGGCGAGCCAAAGACCAGGCACCGGGTAGAGAAAGACAATCGCGGCAACATTATTCGCGAGTATGAAGAAACGATCATGGACGAAGAACATCCGCGAATCGACGGCTGGTTCTTGTGTATCGCGCCGCTGGAACGTCCGCAGCTGGCGATGGCAGTGATTGTGGAAGGCGGCGGCTACGGTTCGAAATCGGCGGCGCCCATCGCCGCGGCCCTCGTATTGAAGGCGAAGGACCTTGGGTATTTCAAGGTTGTTAGCAATCAAGCCGGGCCAGCCGCGGGACAACGACAACCTCGTGCCGGCGCCACGCCGCGTCGCTAATGACGAGAGTTTTGAAATGTGGACGTCAAGGTTCTGGCTCCAGCGGAGCCAAATGTTTATAGCAACGCTCCAGCATAGTTGACGCGCTCCGTAGGAGCGCAATGTTTCGCCCCTACAGGGCGGGTTTCGGAATGTGATCGGGTTCTATAAACATTTCGTGCCTACGGGACGAGCGACTACTGACTACTGACTACTGACTACTGACTACTGTTTTCCAGTTAAATGAAGAATCGCGCATCGTCACATCTGCTAATCATCGTGGCTGTCCTGCTGCTCGAGGTCGCAGGCTATTGGGGCGTTCATCGCGCCGCCCTGCTGCGCGGTTATGAAACTTCGATCATCGGGGCCGTGCGCGACCTCCTGATGTTTCTGCCGTTATTCATTCTCGTAATTTGGTTGTCTCGTGTCCGGCGCTATCGCGGGAACTGGATTCTCTTCACGGTAGCGATAATGCTCTTCGCCGTCGGCATGCTGATCCAGTACCGGCTCTACAGCGATCCGGAATACAACGCGCGCAACAAAGCGGAAGCGCGGCAGGCAAAGATGGAAGCGCTGCGCACGCGCTACATCATCGAGAACTACGATGCGACTAAGAAACAACTCATGGGTCTGCCCGCCACTCCCGCGCAGGCCATCGACGTAGATCAACTTCCCAAACGTCCGTCGAATTACACGCTCGGCAGTGCCCTGGTTTCCAGTTACACCTGGATTCCCATTTTTTCCTTCATCGCCTTTGGCCTGGCATTCTCATTTTGTTTGCGCGACGGGTTTCTGCTCTGGATTCAGCGGAACAGTTTCATCATCGTCCTGCTCACGTTGCTGCCGCTCGCGGTGGCGGTAGTAACTTCAAGCGCCGGCAAAGCGCTGGGAAACATGACGCCCTGGGAGCCTTCGAAGATTCCCTTCCTGCTGGGCTTCGCCGGAATTCTGACCGCGCGTTACAAAGATTTGGCGGAGACTTATTGGGGCATTCCCCGCGCCCGCGACATCGTTCCCCTGTTGGTCATGGGAATGATGCCGTTCGTTCCCTTCTTCGCGCTCAAAGATTTCGGGCAGATGCTTATTTTCAGCGGCGCCTATACTACGCTTTACCTCGTCGCCGTCAGGCGTTGGCCGCAACTGCTGTTGTTCGTCGGCTCAGTCTTGCTCGTCATCAGCATCCTGGTTGTCGGCGCTTTGCCACGCGACGTGCAGGAGAAAGTTCCACTTCTCCCGACCGTGGCCCGGCCGATTCAGGCGATGCTGCCATCGCGCATTCAGCAGCGTTTTCATCTTTGGCTGGATGGCTTCGATCCGCCGTCGCCTGAAGTGTCGTGGTGGAAGAAAGACTTCAACGACGCGGTTAACAAAGACCCGCAACTGAAGCAACTTGCCGAGCAGAGTCCGGCGATGCAAAAGATCGTCAACGTCGATGTGTGGTTCGACAAGCTGGCATTTCAACCGGCGCAGGCGATTTTCGGGATCGCTTCCGGCAAGAACACCGGGCGCGGACTTGGCCTTGGTTACCCTGAGGTAATACCAATCGCCGACTCCGATTATGTTTACGCCGCCGTTGCTGAAGAGGAAGGTTTGGTTGGCGGCGCGATAGTCATGCTGGCGGTAATTATTTTCGTCATCGCTGGTGTTCGTACATCGCTCGACGCGCGTGATATGTTTACTAAACTTTGCGCGGCCGGCCTGACGGCTTTTATTGGTTTTCAGGCCCTGGTTAACGTCGGCGGCATCCTGCGAGCGTTGCCGATGACCGGAATCACGTTGCCGTTCGTCAGTCACGGCGGCTTCAGCCTGATTACCAGCTTTGCCATGCTGGGAATGCTGATGGCTTTTTCGCATCGCAACGCGCGCGACACGATGCTGGCTAAAGGACCCCGAGGCGAGCCGCGCTCGTCGTTGAAACTGGAGGCGGTTGAATGAGCGAGCCCGACAATCAAACGAACGCGCAGCCAGGCGCTTCGCCACTTTTGCACTCCTCGGCAGTAACCGATCGCGGGCTCAACGAGAAGCGTCCGTTGAATGAGGATTCTTTTCTCGCGGACGGTCAGCGCGGAATTTTTTCGGTTGCCGACGGCGTCGGCGGAGCGGAGGCCGGCGAAGTCGCTTCCCAAACCGCGATCGAAGTGCTCGATGAAGCTTTTCGTCATCGTGACGACGGCGCAGACATCGAAGACCTCATGGAGCTCGCGATCCAACGGGCCAACGCTTCGATTCACCAGATGGCCCAGGACAATCCCCGCTTCTCGATGATGGCCACAACCATCGTCGCGCTTCATATCAAAGGAAACGTTGCCACTATCGGACACGTCGGCGACTCGCGTTTGTATCGTCTGACCCCCGCGGGCCAACTGCTGCGCGAGACGGACGATCATTCGGTCGTTGAAGAGGAAGTTCGCGCTGGACGAATGACTGCGGAACAGGCCGCGAACCATCCGAGCAAAAATGTGATCAGTCGCGCCCTCGGCGCGGAAAACGACGTCGAAGTTGACATGAAGGTGATCGAGGTCGACGACGGTACCGAGTTTCTCTTGTGCACCGACGGAATCACGAGGCACATTCCCGATCATGAGTTGAGAAACTTGCTGCTCCGTTACGACGACCTGACGGAGTTGTGTGCTGAACTCAAGCGTGTGTGCTACGAGCGTGGTGCTGAAGACAACCTGACCGCAGTGGTCGTTTGCGTCGGTCCGCCGATTTCTCCGGCGGACCGCACCAACGATCTCGAAAAAACAATCTCGCCGGAAACGACTCCGGTGGCTGTCGCGGGCTCTGTCCAAACAATGCTAGCTGACAGTGAGTCCGCGAATTTGCTGCCGCCTTCGCGCACAGCGTTTCCCGCTCGCCAGCCGGCGGCGATGACCGATGACACCGTGGAAATACCGGCCGATGTAAACGCGATCGAAAACCGCATCGACGTGCCGGCGGTGCCGCACGAGCGCAGCGGCGTTGAACGAACCATGACGCGCCTGTTCATGTTCGTAGTTTTTCTGGCCGTCGTCTTTGCTGCGTTTTATGCCGGCCGAAAATACAAGGGCACGATTCCTTACATGGATCAGAATTCCGCTGCGGTTGTTGATCCTTCGCCCACTCCGGTTGTTGGCGACGATCCCGTCCTGAAGTTTGAGCGCAGCCGTCGCGAAGTGGATAACGACCCGAATGCCTGGCTCGCGGTGCAGTTGAAGAACGAATTAACGCGCCAGACGATAAAGCAGCCGCTCGACTCGACCGACGCCGAGCTTCTTTACCTCTACGGGCGCGCCTCGCTGCTCACGGGAAACAACGAAGAAGCAGCGAAAGCTTTCGAGGCGGCCATCGCCAAAGCTAACGCCGCGTCGCCGCAGGAAAATGCGACGCTCAGGAAAGAAGCGACGCTGGGACTCGCGGCGATCGCGTTGAAGTCTGACAAAGATCGGCCCGCCGCCCTCGCGCGATTCGATGAAACGATGCGGCCCGCAGCATCGCCCCTGTCTTCCCCGTTTGCATCCCCTTCTGTTTCCCCGTGACATAGGCAGAACCGGGAGCGTCAGCGACCGGCGCGGTAACAATTGGTAGGGGCGGACCTGCGTGTCCGCCCTTGGGCGCACACATAGGTGCGCCCCTACGAAAGAAATTTTTGATCGCGATGGCGGAACTCAAACTACAACAAAGCAGACTCGACGGCCGCTACGACATTATTGAATGCCTCGGCCGCGGCAGTTACGCCGAGATTTATGTCGCGCACGACAATGCTGCGTCCGACGACGCGCCCGAGACTGTAGTCATCAAAGCGCTGAACATGTTTCTGCAGGACGCGCCCGACGAAGCGCTCGAACACACGCTGATCGAGAATTTTCAGAACGAGGCGGTGGCGCTTGATCGAGTGCGACATCCGAACATCATCAACCGGTTGGGCCACGGCACGGCCATCGACCTCGCCGGCACAACCTTCCACTACATCGTGCTCGAGTACTTGTCCGGCGGCGACCTGGCCGCGCTTTCCCGCAGTAAACCGTTGTCGCTCGAGAAGGCGATGTTTTATCTGGAGCAGGTTTGTTCCGGCCTGGCCCACGCGCATGAGTGCGGCGTGATTCACCGCGACATCAAACCGCAGAACCTCCTGCTGACGGCCGATCGTGAAGTAGTAAAAATCGCGGACTTCGGCGTGGCGCGGCTGGAGGCGAATGAGGGAGCGATCACGCGCGTCGGCACAAACATCTACGCCGCCCCGGAGCACAACCCGCTCGTGCAGACCGGCGCGCTCGATCTGGGCGCAATTGCCGCCGGCCGTGAACATCTAACGCCTGCGGCCGATATTTATTCTCTAGCGAAGACGACGTACGCGCTGCTCGCCGGTGAGTCGCCGCGACGTTTCGCCCAACACTCGATCAAGGACATGCCGGCGGCGGTGAACGACGAGTATTGGGCGGCCCCGGTGCTGAGAGTTTTGCAGAAGGCGACGCAAACCCGGCCCGACGCGCGTTACCAGACCGTCCAGGAATTCTGGGACGACCTTGCCGACGCAACGTTGCCGGCGACCCGCCCGCTTCCCGGCGAATTAGCCGCCGCCGAGTTGCGTCATCGACCGAGCTCAGACTTGAGTATCGAGCCCGAAGAGTTTACCGAAGCGCCGCCGCAAGCTCGCTTTCAGCCGGTAAAGGCCTTTACACAGGCGCCACATGCGCCGCTGGATTCCGCGGCGACGGCCCAGCAGTACGACCCGGCTGCTCGTCGTCCGAAGATTGTCGTGCCGGTTGCGGCGGTCCACGCGAAGCATGCTCGATCTTCTGGGGCAGAGGTCGACGACGCGAGGAGTGCGCGCGAGCGGATCGACGCCCTGCCTGATGTGCCGCGCAGCCGGAAAGTTCCAGCGACATCGACCAAGCGACGCGAGGTTGGCCCGCAGGGCCGGCGCAAGGCGCGGCCGTATCTGGTCGCGGCGATCCTGATTCTGGCCTTTGCGGGAATGTTGCTCGCGACGCACAAATATGTTACTTCCCACTGGAATCCGTTTGTTGGTCTACCATTGCTGGCGGACGTTTTTGTAATTGGCCGCGAAGGTGTTACAACAACGGATGTCAGACTGCGACCGGACGCGAGCGTGGCGAACGCGCCGATTGGCCTGGCTGAAGCGGGTTCGCGCGTGAAGATTTTATCGACGGGCGACAACTGGTACGAGGTTCAGGTGTTGCAGCACGGCCGCGCCAAGACAGATCCGTTTACGTCAGACCGCGGCTGGATTAATAAGAAGTTTGTGAAGTTTGATTGAAATGGCCTTGGGACTTTGGCCTTAGGTCTTTGTACTTTGAGCTTTGTGCTTGGTTCTTGTGCTTTGAGCGTTGTTAACTTACGCGGCGCCGAGTCTTCAAAGTACAAAGCACAACATTCTAAGTACAAAGCTCAAAGAACAAAGTACAAAGACCAAAGACCAACAGATCTATTCACGATTCACGATTCACCTCTTATGGGCCTGATCGAATCGATACGACGATGGGTTGACGGCGAGCAGGGTGAAGACCTGCTCGAAGCCGCCGACGAGCACGCGAAGCCGCGCCGCATCTGGGAAGAGTTTCTGGTGAAGATTGCGCGTGAGGTTGAAGCCGTGATGCAGCGCGAGATGTTCACGCCGCCCGGAGGGCTCACCTATATTCCGCGCGAATACGTGGTCTACCTGAGCGCGGAAGACGACAAAGATTGGCAAGGCGACAAACGTCGCGGACTCGAGCAGGGCCTGTTTCATGTGCTTTCCGAACGCGCTCGTGAGTTGAGCGGCTCGAACCAGCTCGCCGCGAAGTCTTTCGCGGTGGAGTTGCGCGTGGACGGCACGCTCGAGAAGGGCCAGTTTCGCGTGCAGGCTGTTTGGGACGAAACCGAGAGCGGGCACACGCAGGTGAATGCGCGTGTCAGCGCGCCAACTGCGAAGCCGGCATCGAGCATTGATCTGAGCGAGACGGTTCGTGAATACGCCGACGGCAGCCGTGGCGACACCGAGTCCGAAGGGCCCGAAGGCGCGAGTGAACAGGGCGAACAGACCGTCGTGCGTCCGCGCATTCAGGAGCTGTATTCGGTTGAGGTTTGGAAAGATGGCGTGCGCGTGTCGGTTGTGCCGATTACAAAACCGGAGATCACGATCGGGCGTGGCTCGCGTTCGATCACAGTCGACCTGCCGCTGAAGGGCGACCCCGAAATCAGCCGCGTACACGCAACTCTCACGCGCGAGAACGACGGCCGCTACTACCTGCTGGCCAAAGGCCGCAACGCCACCATGGTCGGCACGCGCGAACTCCCACCTGGACAGCGCATGGAAGTGATGCCCGACCAGAAAATCGCGATCTGCAATTTCGTGCTCCGCATCCAACCGCGGTAATTACAACACATGGCGACTTCTTCCAAAGAATCTGGATCAACGATTTTCAGGTTTCTTCCGTTGTCAATACGTCTTGAAACGCTAGGTGGAATAGCAACACCTCTCGTACTCCGAGGTACGCCCTTGCCCACGAAACGTGTAGAGACGTTTTCCACCGCGTCGGACAATCAGACACGTGTTGAAGTTAAACTTTTGATTGGTGAGAGTTCCTTAAGTGAGAAGTGTCGCGTGCTCGGCACCTTCTACTTCGGTTCTATACCTCCTGCACCAAAAGCTCAACCCCAAATAAAGCTAGTCTTCGGCGTCGAACGCGACTGTTCGATCCGCGTGAAAGCAAATCTAGAAGGTACAATCATCGAAGCAGAGGCATCTTTCGATCCTCCATCCGAGCTGCTGTCGCCGGAATCTATTGAAGCGTTAAGAGCAGAGGCAGATTCCTCCAGAAAAGAGGATGAGCAGAAAGTTAGCTTGATCGAAGCACGAGCCGCTGGAGAAAACGCGATCAAGAAAGCGGAAGAGAAGCTTCAGGGGAAGTACGAGGGAAAGACAATAGTGTCCGATCCAGATGCCCTGAAACGCGCTATTGCCACGTTAGGGCAGGCGTTAGAAACCGAAGATGCCGGTCAAATACGAGAAGCAACTCAGGGCTTGAACTCACGGGTCGGATCAGGATTTGATTTCGACAGCCTATTTGGCGCAGCAGCTTTTGATGATATTTTTGCCA
>Ga0207681_10001114_pt1 | contig 17394 bp, 18 predicted proteins | sample KBSS53metaG_FD_184324 | JGI IMG/M metagenome (GOLD analysis project Ga0207681, IMG submission 184324) | Switchgrass rhizosphere microbial communities from Kellogg Biological Station, Michigan, USA - KBS S5-3 metaG (SPAdes) (version 2) | ecosystem: Host-associated > Plants > Roots > Rhizosphere... | reverse complement strand
CGCAGTGCGGTTTCACGTTTCACGGCTTCGCGAAACAGCGCCGTGGCATTGGATCCTTGCGCCGACATCGCTGCCGTCACCACGAGGCAGATCACCGCCATCAGGAAAATCCGGCTCGAGCCGGACGCTACCGACGGCCGCCCCTGCTGATTACCGGAGCTGGGCATCGACTTCTTCGAAGTAATTCTTGTCGACCAGCACCTCGCGCGGCTTCCCGCCGGCGCCGGGCGAGACGAGCCCTTCCGCCTCCATCATGTCCACCAGCCGCGCCGCGCGGCTGAAGCCGACGCGCAGCTTCCGCTGCAGGTACGAGATCGACACCTGGCCGCTGCCGACGACGATCCGCGCGGCCTCGTCATAGAGTTCGTCTTTCTCGAATTGCAGGCCGTCAGAGGCCGACTTCTCGTCTTCGGCCGCCGTGATCGAATCATCGAAGATCGGCTTGCCCTGTTTGCGGAGGAAGCTGGCCAGGCGAGCACTCTCCTGCTCGGAGATGTAAGGGCCATGGAGCCGGATACACCGCGACGAGGCCGGCGGCAGAAATAGCATGTCGCCCTTCCCGAGCAACTGCTCGGCGCCATTGCCGTCGAGAATCGTGCGCGAGTCGATTTTCGATGACACGCGGAAGGAGATGCGCGATGGCAGGTTGGCTTTGATCAACCCGGTAATGACGTCAACCGACGGCCGCTGTGTCGCGAGGATCAGATGGATGCCGACCGCGCGCGCCATCTGCGCAAGACGCGCAATCGATTCTTCAACCTCGTTCCTGGCCACCATCATGAGGTCCGCGAGTTCGTCGATGACGACAACGATGAACGGCAACGGCTTCGGCCCATCCGGATCCTTGTTGCCCGTTTCTTCGAGCACCAGTCTGATGTTCCGGTTGTACTGCTCGATGTTGCGAACGCCCTCGGCCGCAAGCGTCTTGTAGCGCTCTTCCATCTCGCGCACCGCCCATCGGACGGCGTTTGACGCCTTCTTGGGGTCGACGACGACGGGCGTGAGCAGATGCGGAATGTCCTCGTACATCCCGAGCTCGAGCCGCTTGGGGTCGATCATGATCATCCGCACGTCATCGGGGGTCGCGCGATACAGGATGCTCGTGAGCATCGCGTTGAGGCCGACGGATTTGCCCGTGCCCGTGGACCCTGCGATCAGCAGATGTGGCATCGTCGCAAGGTCGGTGACGTATGGTTCCCCGTGGATCGTCTTGCCGAGCGCGAGCGTGAGTTTCGAGGCGGACCGTTCGTACGCCTCCGACTGCAGCAGCTCGCGGAGCGAAATCGCCTCCCGATTCGGATTTGGAATCTGAATGCCGACGGTCGACTTGCCGGGAATCCGGTCAATCAGCACGGATTCGGCCTGCATCGCCAGGCACAAGTCGTCGGCAAGACTCGTGATCTTGCTGTATTTCACGCCGGCTTCCGGCTTGAACTCGAATGTCGTGACGACGGGGCCAGGATGGATCTGCGCGACCTGTCCCTCCACGGCAAATTCGCGGCACTTTTCCTCGAGCTGTCGAGCGGCGTCCATCAGTTCACGTTCGTCGATCTTCTGTTCCGCCTTGGGCGGATCGAGCAGCGACAGCGGTGGCAGCGTGAATGCACCCTGGCGGCGCGGCGCCTTCGTCGGTTCGGGGTCGGGCAACGGTAGGGGAGGCGCAATCGTCGCGCGCTTCTTCGCGACCACCGCAGCTCCAGCAGACGAATCCTCCTGTGGTGGCTTCGGCGGTTCCTTGACGGCGGCAGCCGCGCCGACTGTCGCCTTCTTCGTGTGCTTCGCGACGACTTCCTGCCGCTGCTTCTGCTTGCGACGATCCTCGAGCCAGCCGCGGAGGAACCCGACACCACGCGCGGAGAGGTCCCGCGATCCCTGGCTCGCCGTGGCAAACATGCGACCGAACGAGAACTGCGTCGACAGGATCACCGAGAGCACGATACACGTCAGGATGACGATGATTGAACCGGTTCGATTCAGATACTCGGCGGACCAGGCACCGAGCCATGCGCCGATCGATCCGCCGGCCTCGAAGGTCTTGCCCGACACGTCCGCGCTGCCGAACACGAGGCTGAGAAACGCGCTGCTGCAGGCGAGGAGCAGCATGATCCCGAACCCCTTCGTGTAGATCGCGTCGAATGGCAGGCACCAGAAGTAATACCAACCCGCCCAGGCCATGGCAGCCGGTATCAGATAGGCGCCGTACCCGAGCAGCTGAAACGACAGTTCCGACAGGAACGCTCCGACGCGTCCGACGAAGTTCGCGGGTGGATGCACGGCGTCGGTCGTGAAGAACCAGACCGGGTCCGTCGGTTCGTAGGTCACGAGCGAAATCAGCCAGATGAGCGCCAGCGCGAAGAGCGCCACGCCCAGAAATTCGCTGATGCGCCGCGACAAGGCCGATTGAGGCATCAGATCTCCATCAACACCGGCAGCACGAGCGGCCGCCGTCCCGATCGCTTCTTGAAAAACCTGCGCAGCTCGACACGCAGTTTCTCGGTCATCAAACCCTGATCGGCGCGTTCTTCGACGCCGGACGCCTGGATGCAGTCGGCGATCACCGTGGCGGCGTCCTTGAAGAGCGATTGCGCTTCGTCTTCGGCGACCACGAATCCGCGCGCGACAATTTCGGGATCTCCGACCAGCGTGCCCGTCTGCCTTCCGATCGCGACGACGGCGACGATGACCCCGTCACCGGCCAGATGGCGGCGATCACGCAGGACTTCATCGCCAACCTCGCCAACGCGCGTCACATCGATCAAGACTCGACCGGCCGGCGCCTTTTCAGCAATCCGCGCGCCTCGCGAATCGAACTGGATGATGTCGCCGTTGTCAGCCAGCAGCACCTCCAGCCGCTGGTCGGCGCCGCTCATTACGCGCTTGGCGACACGCGCGTGCTGCGACAGCTGCCGGTATTCGCCGTGAATCGGCACGAAATAGCGCGGGCGGACCAGGGAGAGCACCAGCTTCAATTCCTCCTCGCTTCCATGTCCCGACACATGGACGTGCTTCATCGAATCGGTGACCACATCGGCGCCGCGCCGCGCGACGTGGCTCATCACGCGCGCGATGGCCTTCTCGTTGCCCGGAATCGCGCGCGCCGAAAAGACCACGGTGTCGTCGGGACCGAGCTTGACGAAACGATGGTCGTCGATGGCGATACGCGGCAGCGCCGCCTGCGGCTCGCCCTGCGAACCCGTGGTCACGCAGAGCACGTCCTGCGACGCGTAGTTCTGCACGTCGGCGTCGCGGATCTGCACGCCCGCGGGAACCCGCAGGTATCCGAGCCGCTGAGCGATCTCGGCGTTCTGGACGATGCTGCGGCCGACAAACGCCACCTTCCGGTCAAATTGCGCCGCAAGATCAACGAGCACTTGCATCCGGTACACGCTCGAGGAGAACGTCGCGACGACGAGCTTGCCCTGGGTGCTGGTGAAGAGCTCCTCGAATGCGTCGATGACTTCGATTTCGGGCCCGGTGAACCCGCGGCGATCGATGTTCGTGCTGTCGGCAAAGAGCACGAGCACACCCTGCGCGCCAAGCTCCGCGAACCGGTGGAGGTCGAAATGCTCACCATCGATCGGCGTCTGGTCGATCTTGAAGTCGCCGGTGTGAAGCATGACGCCCACCGGCGTCGTGATGGCGAGCGCCACGCAGTCGGGCATGCTGTGCGTGACGCGGAGAAACTCGATGGTGAAGGGCCCGATCGTGACGCGCTCCCGGGGCTTGACCGTTTTCAACCGCTCCTTCGCTTCGATGCCGTGCTCTTCGAGCTTAGGCTCGACGAGCGCGAGCGTCATCGCGGTGCCGTAGACGGGGCCGTCAAACTGCGGCAGCACGTGGGGAACTGCGCCAATGTGATCCTCGTGGCCGTGCGTCAGCACGAGCGCCTTCACTTTGTCGCCTCGCGCCTCCACGTAGGTGAGGTCCGGAATGATCAGATCGACCCCGAGTTGATCGGGCTCCGGAAACATCACGCCGGCATCGATGAGGATGGTGGTGTCCTCCCATGACACGGCCATCATGTTCATGCCGAATTCGCCGACGCCGCCCAGCGGGACGACTTCGAGCGTGGCCGGAGACACGTCCGGCACGGCGGACTGATTCATTCAGAACCCAGCTCATTCGGCCGCCCAAGAGCGGCCGCTCCATGACGCATCGAAATCGCGGGACACGCCCCGGGGCGGGGAGCATCGCGCGCGGTTCAGGCCGCCGGGAAGGCCTGACCCTTCGATCGGCTCGACGTTCCAACGAGCCTGATCGAGGGGCAAAAACCGGGAAGGCTCAATGACTTGCGGGAAAAACTATAGCACAGCTCGCGACAGTCGGGCGATGTCGCCAAGCGTCAGCGCCTCTGGCCGCAGCCGCCCGTCAATCCCCGCCCGCTCCAGGAGTTGCGCGGCCGGACGACCCAGTGAGTCGGCCACCGGCCGAAGCGCGTTGGCGAGTGTCTTCCGGCGCTGAAGGAAGATGCCGCGGACGATCCTCTCGAACACACGCGTGTCGCCGACATCGACGGCAGGCGAGTGGAAGCGAAGGCGAACCACCGCGGAAGTGACTTTTGGCGGTGGGCGGAACGCGCCTGGCGGAAGCGTCAGCACGTGGCTGACGTCGGCGGTCAAGGCGACCTGAATCGCCAGCGCACCGTAATCCTTGTTCCCGGGCGTGGCGGCCAGGCGGTTGGCGACCTCTTTCTGCAGCATCAGGGTGGCGTCGCTGAAGAATCGTCCACCATCCGCGGCCTTGAGCAGCGTGAACAGAATGGGAGAGGACACGTTGTAGGGGAGGTTCCCTGCGACCCGCAGTGGCTGCCGCTCGTCGCGCAGCGCGGTCTCGAGGCCGAGCTCGAGAAAGTCGGACTGGATGACGTGCAGGTTCGGGATGCGTTCGCGGTCCAGCGCGGCGGCGAGGTCGCGATCGATTTCAACGGCAACGACGTGCCCCGCCCGCTTCGCAAGTGGCCGCGTCAGCGCTCCGCGGCCCGGACCGATCTCCAGGAAGGTGTCGGCGAGGGTCGGGTTTATGGCGTCGACAACCTTGGCGACCCAGACGGGTTCGAGGAAGTGCTGCCCGAATCGTTTCCGCGGCTTCGGTTTAGTCGTCGTCACCCTCTCCCCGCCAGTAACGCTCCTCGATTTCCTCAATCTCCTCTTCGCTCAGGCCGAAGTAGTGTCCCACCTCGTGAATCAGTGTTTCCCCGATGACGGCGCGCACATCGTCGTCGTTCTCACAGTCCTCCTCGATGGGCTTTTGAAAAATCGTGACGCGGTCCGGAAGAGTGTTGCCGTAAGTCCACGCACGGTCGGGGAGCGGCGTTCCCTGGTACAGGCCGTACAGCGAGTCGGGCGGCTCGATCTCCATCTCCTCGAGCAGTTCCGCGCTCGGCTCGTCTTCGACGACCACCGCGACATTCCGCATCTCGCGGCGGAAGCGCCTTGGGATGAGTGTGATCGCTTCAGCGACGAGTCGTTCGAATCTTTCTCTTGTCACGTCTTTCAGGCGGACCTGAAGGTCCGCCTCTACGTACTTTGTCCGGGCGGTCGGCATCTACTTCCGTCTGCCGCCTGCGTCGCGAACCTTTATGGTTCGCGGGTGTCTTCTTCACAACGTACTGGTAATAGTCGCAGTCGTCCCGAACCGAGCATTGATCGCAGAGCGGCTTCGGCTTGCAAACGCGCCGGCCGTGGAGAATCTGCACGTCGGAGGCGAGCGTCCACATCTCTTTCGGCAACGCGGCGCACAGCTGCTCCTCGACGTTCACGGGGTCGTCGCCTTCGGCGATACCGATGCGATTGGAGACGCGCAGCACATGGCGATCGACGGGCAGCCCTGGCACGCCGAGCGCGTGCCCGAGGACGACATTTGCGGTTTTCCTGCCGACGCCCGGAAGCTTGGTGAGGAGCTCCATTTCCGCAGGGACGGCGCCATCGTGGTCGGCGACGAGCCCTTGCGCCATGCCGATGAGCGCTTTCGATTTCTGGCGGAAGAAACCGGTCGAGAGAATCACGGGTTCGAGCTCGCGCGGCGTCGCCTCAGCGAGCGCGCGCGCATCGGGATACTTGGTGAAGAGCGCGGGCGTCACCATGTTCACGCGCGCGTCGGTCGATTGCGCGGAGAGGATCGTTGCCACCAGCAGCTCGAACGCGTTCCGATAATGCAGCTCCGTATCGGCGCTGGGATGCTGCTCGGCGAGTGTTTCGATGATTCGCCGCGTCGCCTTCGGTGATTTCACTCAGTGCACGGGGCCCTTCGACCAGCCAACGTTGGAATACGACTCGGAAAAGACGCGCATGTGCTCCTGCAACGCCGCCACGAGATTCGGGACGAACTGCACGGGAACGACGACGCGGGCGCGAACGGGCGCGCGTACAACATGGTCCGTCTCGGCTTCGCGCAGCTCCTTTTCCGACAGCGGCATCACTTCGCAGAAGGTGAGCGTGAAGTCGAACGGCGTGTGCGCAATCGAACAGAAGTTCGCATAGGTGCGCGGTTCGCCGGGTTGGTCGTCGGGGACGATCGTGAAGTTGATCTGCTTGCGCTGCGGAGTCTCGTCGGCCATAGACGCCAATAGTACTTCGCAGCCGGGATTCGGGATTCGGGATTCGACGCCGCGAACTAATACTTGCGCATGACGCCGACGACAACGCCTTGCACCTGGACGCGGTCCGGTTCCAGCATGATTGGCTGCATAGCCGGGTTGGCGGGCTGCAGCCGCACGCGCCCGTTCTCGCGGTAGAACTTTTTCAGCGTCACGTCGGTGCCGCCGACCAGGGCAATCACCATCTCGCCGTTGTCAGCGGTTTTCCGGTCCTCGACGATAACGAAGTCACCATCGCGAATCTGCTCATCGATCATCGAATCGCCCTTGACTCGAAGGACGTAGGAATCGCGCTTGCCGGCAAGCGTTTCGGGCACGGCGATGGTTTCGTTGCCGGCGACCGCTTCGATAGGGGAGCCGGCGGCGACAAAGCCAAGTAGCGGCAACTCCACGGCGCGGCCGCCTCCGCGCGTGGGAACCAGCTCGACGGATCGGCTGCGGTTCCATGCCCGCCGGATAAATCCCTTCTCCTGCAGGTTCGATAAATGCTTGTGAACGGTGGCCAGTGAGGAGAGATTGAACCGGCGCCCGATTTCTTCCAGGCTCGGCGCGTATCCCTGGTTCTGGATGAACTCGTTCAGGTAATCGAGGATTTCACGCTGCCGTTTGGTGAGCGGGAGCATTTCATTCCTCCAGGCGTACCCCGGCGGCGCTGGCGCGCCGGGACCGCAGTCTTGGTCGAGGTGGCGAGACTATAATGCGAACAGAAGGCGAAGATCAAGATACTATCGTTCATTGTGCGGCCGGCGAAGCATGCCCGTCGTACGTTTGCGCTTCGGCGAGCCAGGTCCTACACTCGAAAAGCCAGCCCCGGAGAACGCGTATGAAGCATCGATTGTCGGCGGTGATTGTCGGGCTGCTCGTAGTGGCGGGCATCGTCGCGGTGCTGAATCTCACGCTGCAGGCTGCGGCGATTTCCAAACAGCAGGCTGATCTGTTCGCGCGAAAAGTCGCGCAGATCGTCGGCCAGGGCGAGCGCATTCAGAAGCCCGGAACACGGCGTACCTCGGTCAGCGAAACCGAGGTGAATTCGTGGTTCGCGTTTAGTTCTGCGCCCTTGCTTCCGGCTGGTGTCACCGAGCCGCGCGTCACGATGGTCGGCAATGGAAAGCTGGCGGGGAAGGCACTCGTCGATCTCGACGCGATTGCCAAGAAGAAGCAGAGCGGCGGCACGTTCGACCTGTGGAACCTCGTCGGCGGCAAGGTACCGGTCAACGTGACAGGCACACTGCGAACGAAGGATGGGCAGGGTAACTTCCTCCTGGAGAGTGCCGACATTTCCGGCCTGCCCGTGCCGAAGACGTTCCTACAGGAGTTGGTGAGCTACTACTCGCGCACTCCAAACAATCCTCGAGGCGTCAACCTGGAAGATCCGTTTGCGCTCCCTGCATCGATTCGGCAAATCGATGTCGGCGCCGGGCAAGCTGTGATCGTTCAGTAATTGAACGACTTTCTCGACACTCCAATCCAATTTCTGAAAGGCGTCGGTCCGCGCAAAGCCGCGGACCTCAAACGGGCAGGCCTCATCACGGTTGAAGACCTGCTCTACCGGCTTCCGTTCCGGTACGAAGACCGCAGCCACATGCAGCCGATCGCCTCGCTCCGTCCCGGGATGCGGGCGGCGGTGCTCGGTGAGATCAAGAGCGCGCACCTCGCCGTGACGCGCCGCCGCGGGTTCAAGATCTTCCACGCGGTCGTCGGTGACCGGAGCGGCGCCATCCGATGCACCTGGATGAACCAGGCGTTCCTGCAGGACATCCTGAAGCTGCACCTCTCGGTCGTGATCTTCGGCGACGTGAAGCTCGACTCGACGGGGATGCATTTCATGAATCCGGAGTACGAGCTGATGTCCGAGGACCTGGAATCGGTACGCACGGCGCGCATTGTCCCGTTCTACGAGAAGACGGGGACCGTCACGCCGAACATGCAGCGCCGGATTGTCCGCCAGGCGCTCGATCAGTTGCCGGCGGAAATTACCGATCTGTTGCCGTCGGATATTCGTGCTCGTCTTGAACTGGTGCCCCGTCGTCTCGCGCTCGAAGAGTCGCACTTCCCGCCGAACGATCTGAAGGTGGACGAGCTCAATGCGTTTCGAACGCCGGCGCAGCGGCGGATGATCTTCGAGGAATTCTTTCTATTTCAGATAGGACATGCGTGGCGGCGACACGCCACCAGCATGGAACTGAAGCCGTACGTGCCGAAGGTCGACGATCGTATCCGCGCGTCGGCGGCAAAGATCCTTCCCTTCAAACTGACGCCTGGCCAGCGCGGCGCCGTGAAGGAGATTGTCGACGACATGCTTCGGCCGCAGCCGATGCATCGATTGCTGCAAGGAGACGTCGGCGCAGGCAAAACGATCGTCGCGCTGCTGGCCGCGATCGTCGCGATGGAAAACGGGCTGCAAGTGGCGTTCATGGCGCCAACCGAGATTCTCGCGGCGCAGCACTTTGGGAACATTGCGAGGCTGCTGTCGCAGTCGCGGTTTCGCGTGGACCTGCTGACCGGAAGCACGCCAGGGCTGAAAAAGCACACGCTGCACTCCCACATCGAGCGCGGGACGACGAGCCTCATCGTCGGCACGCACGCGCTCGTCCAGGAATCCATCAAGTTCCACAGGCTCGGACTCGTGGTCATCGACGAGCAGCATCGATTCGGCGTGGCGCAACGCGCCGCACTGCGCGCCAAAGGGCTCAGGCCGGACGTCCTGCTGATGACGGCCACTCCGATTCCGCGCACCCTGGCGCTCACCGATTACAGCGAGCTCGACGTGTCGAAGATTCCCGACCTGCCCCCGGGTCGCAAGCCGGTGCGGACCTGGGTGAAGCCCGAGTCACGGCGGGACGAGATTTATCAGCTCATTCGTGAGCAGCTCGATGCGGGGCGGCAGGCGTACATCATCTATCCGCTCATCGAAGGCTCCGAAAAGGTCGACTTGAAGTCGGCTACCGAAATGGCCGATCACCTCCAGACTGAAATTTTTCCCGCGTACCGAGTGGCGCTACTCCACGGACGGATGAAGCAGGACGTGAAGGACCGGGTGATGCACGCGTTCGCGGCGGGGCAGGTCCACATCCTCGTGTCCACGACCGTCGTCGAGGTCGGCGTTGACGTGCCGAACGCGTCCATCATGGTTGTCGAACATGCTGAACGATTTGGTCTCTCGCAGTTGCACCAGCTGCGCGGGCGGGTCGGCCGCGGTGAATGGGAATCGCACTGCATCCTGCTCTACCAGGCGCCGTGGACCGACGATGCGCGGGAGCGATTGAAGGCGATGGCGACGACCAGCGATGGGTTCGTCATCGCGGAGCGCGACCTCGAGCTGCGTGGTCCGGGCGACTTCTTCGGCACACGACAATCAGGTCTGCCGAAGCTGCGGACAGGCGACCTCGTGCGGGATCGCGACATCATGGAGGCGGCGCATGGGGAAGCACGAACGCTCGTCGATGAAGGCGGACTCTCGGGGGACCTCCTGCAGTTTGTTCAGCAACGGTGGCAGGAGCAATTCGGGTTGATCGAAGTCGGATAGCACGACGGTCACGAAGATTTACCGGTCGGCACGACGCTCACGACGCGTATGAGGGTGATCGCAGGACGGTACAAGGGGCGACGTCTGAAGGCGCCGACGTGGGAGGGCCTCCGCCCTACTTCAGACAAGTTGCGTGAAACACTGTTCAACATCCTGGCACCGCGCATCGAGGGTGCGCGCGTGCTCGATGGTTACGCAGGGACGGGTGCGGTCGGCATCGAGGCGATCAGTCGAGGGGCGGCGCATGTGACGTTCATCGACCAAAACCGTCGCGCCGCTGCGCTCATCGCCTCGAACCTGAAAGAGTGCGGCATTGAGGGAGGCTATACTATTCAATGCGCGGAGGTCGGTGCGGCCCTTGATGCGCGCGCGGCCGCCAATCCTTTCGATCTGATTCTGCTGGATCCGCCGTACGACATCGACAACGCTGGATTCATCCTGGAGCTGGCGGCACGTCACCTGGCGGCGAACGGGTTGATCGTGCTGGAACGCGCCACGCGGCGGGAGCCTCCGGAATCTGGCGCGCTGCGCCGCATCCGCGACGTGAAATCCGGTGACAGCACGTTGACGTTTTTGGCGCCTTGAGCTTTTCGGATCCCGGATCCCGGATCCAGGATCCCGATAGGAAACGGAGAAGAGATGCCAGGGCCACCGCAGGGGCGACTCGCGATTTTCCCGGGATCGTTCGACCCGCTGACGAACGGCCACGTCGACATCATTCTCCGCAGCGCGCACCTGTTCGAGCGAATCATCGTTGCCGTGCTGGTGAACGCCGAGAAGCACCCGCTGTTTTCCGCTGAGGAGCGTGTCGAGATCATCCGCGATGTGTTCCGCGAGTACCCGAACATCGAGGTGGACACCTTCGATGGTCTGCTCGTCGAGTACGCCCGCCGGCGGCGTGCCAGCGCGCTGATTCGCGGTCTTCGCGCGGTTTCGGATTTCGAATACGAATTCCAGATGGCGTTGATGAACCGTCATCTCGAGCCAACGCTCGAGACGGTGTTCATGATGCCGGCCGAACAATACACGTATCTGAGCTCACGTTTGATCAAGGAAGTGTTCAGCCTCGGCGGCGAGGTTCGCGGGCTGGTGCCGTCGACCGTTGAGCAATGGATGCGCAGGAAAACCAAGGTTCAACCCGTTTGAGAGGTTCGCAATGTCTATCGCGCTCGCACAACGTCTGGCCAATGTGACCGGTTCGGCAACGATGAAAGTGGCGGCGGAGGCCGACCGCTTGAAGCGTGCCGGCATCCAGGTCGTGGACTTCGGCGCGGGAGAACCGGATTTCCCGACGCCGACCCACGTCAAAGACGCGGCCAAGGCGGCGATCGACGCGAACTTTTCGCGGTACACCAACGCGATGGCATCCCGGAGTTCCGGGAGGCGGTGTGCGCGCAGTACAAGCGCGACTACGGCATCGACGTGTCGGTGCCGGAAGTGGTGATCACGAATGGGGGCAAGCAGGCGCTGTTCAACACCGCGCTGGCGCTGTTCAACCCGGGCGACGAGGTGATCACCCACGCGCCGTACTGGCCGACGATTCCCGAGCAGATCAAGATCGCTCAGGCGACCCCTGTCATCGTGCCGACCAAGCCGGATGACGGCTTCACGGTTCACCCGGAGAAGATCGTCGCGGCGATTACGCCGAAGACGAAGGCGATCATCATCAACTCGCCGTGCAATCCGACTGGGTCGCTGACCGACGAAGCGGCGATGACGCCGATAGTCGACGCGGCCGCCGCGCGCGGCATCTGGGTGATCGTGGATCTCTGCTACGAGCATCTGATCTACGACCAGGTGCAGCACAACTTGCCGAAGCTGCTGTTCGACAAACATCGCGACCGAACGGTGATTTGTGGATCGCTGTCCAAGACGTACGCGATGACCGGATGGCGTGCCGGCTGGACGATCGCGCCGAAGGAGCTGACGCAGGCGTTCAACGTCATCATGGGGCACACGACGTCGAACATTGCGTCGATCGTGCAGAAGGCAGGTGTCGTGGCGCTGAACGGTCCGCAGGACGGCGTCAAGGTGATGCTCGACGAGTATCGACGACGGCGCGACGCGATTCACGGTTGGTTGACGGCCAATCCAGCGATCAAATGCGTCAAGCCCCGCGGAGCGTTCTACCTGTTCCCGGATATCTCCGAGCTGCTTGGCGGCGAGGTGAAGACTTCCTCAGAGTTCGCTCAGCGGCTCATCGAGCAGGAGCACGTCGCGCTGACGCCCGGTGAAGGCTTCGACGCGCCCGGATATCTCCGCATCTCCTACGCGACGTCGATGGAGCAGTTGCGGGAGGGCGCGACACGGATCCTGAGGTTGGCGGAGAATATTCAGCCCAAAGCGAGCGCCGTTCGCTGACGACGGGCCACGGAGACACGAAGACACGGAGTGAAACGGGTACCATTAAGTCTCCGTGGTCTCCGTGCCTCCGTGGTTCGTGACGTGAATGGCGCTTCAAGCAACTACCAGCATCGTTTCCAGACTACGGGACATCGTCGGGCCTGAGTTCGTCCGAGCGGACCCGGATTCGCTGCGAACCTACGGCGTAGACGCCCTCGGCAAAGGCCATCCTCCTGATGTTGTCGTCATCCCCGCCAACACAGAACAGATTGTGTCGATCGCCAGGCTTTGCAACTCGGAGTGCGTGCCACTGGTCGTCCGCGGCGCCGGCACCGGGTTTACGGGCGGCGCGGTGCCCACCTGCGGCGGCGTGCTGCTGTCGATGGAACGGCTCAACCGGATTCTCGACATCGACGAACTGAATCTGCTCGCCGTCGTCGAGCCGAACGTGATCAACGGGGATCTGCAAAACGCGGTCGAGAAGCTGGGACTCTTCTATCCTCCGGATCCCGCGAGCCTGAATCAATCGTCAATCGGCGGGAACGTGGCCGAGTGCGCCGGCGGTCCCCGTGCGTTCAAGTACGGCACAACGAAGCGGTACGTGCTGGCCCTCGAAGCGGTACTGCCAACGGGCGAGATCATCCACACTGGCTCCAAGGCCGTGAAGAACGTGGTCGGCTACGACCTGACGCAGCTGCTCGTCGGCTCCGAAGGTACGCTGGCGATTATCACGAAGATCACGCTGCGCCTGTTGCCCAAGCCGCGGTCGAACGCGACGCTGCTGGCGACATTCGCGGGGATTCGGAATGCGGTTGATGCGGTGTCCGAGTTGATTCGTCGCCGTGTCGTTCCGGCTGCACTGGAGCTCATCGACGGCGACGCACTGCAGGCGATCGAAGCCAACCTTGGTGGGCGGCTGGTCGCTGCCGGCACCGCCGCGGCGCTGATCGTCGAAGTCGATGGGACCGAGCGCGGGGTTCAGGAGGATCTCGATCGGGTCATCGAGGCGTGTCGCAGTGTCGGCGCGAAGCAAATCACCCGCGCGTGCGATGAAGCCGACCGCGACAGGATCTGGTCGCTGCGTCGCCAGACCTCGGCGGCGCTCAAGGCGACCGGCCTGATCAAGATCAATCATGACGTGGTCGTTCCGAAGGGAAGGGTCCCGGAGCTGTTCGACGTCATCGCCGACATGAAGCAGGCCTACAAGCTGCGAGTCGCCTCGTTTGGGCACGCCGGCGACGGCAATATCCACGTCAACCTGCTGATCACGCCAGGGGACGCGAACGAAGCGGCTCGGGCGAAAGAGGCAGAGCGCTTTCTTTTTACCCGCGTCGTTGCGCTCGAAGGATCAATCAGCGGGGAGCACGGGATCGGCTTCGCGAAGGCGCCCTATCTGCCGATCGAGCTGTCGGCCGACCAGATTGCGCTGATGAAGCGCGTGAAGGCCGCCTTCGACCCGAATGGCATTTTGAATCCGGGCAAGATCTTCCCGCCTAGCGATTCGAAATCAACATAACCGTATCGAGGTCTTCTTCGGGCAGCGGCAACAGCAGTGTCCGCAGACGGACTCCAGCCGTATTCCAGTACGTCACCTCGCCGATCACGTTGAGCGGTTGCGCTACCAGCGTCTTCAATCGAGCGTAATCGCGCCGGTTGACGACGAGAAATACCCGGTCGGTCGAACTGAGAAACGCCACTGCGCTGGCGTCGTCGGTCACGGGCGCCTGTTTGAGCCTCGTGTAGAACGGAAGGTTTCTGACGAAGGTTTCGTACTCGCCAATCGACTCGCCGCCGAATCGGTTTGCATGAATCAGCGCGGCAATCTGCTCGACCGCTTCGGGACGCTTGCCGGCGAACGCGCCGAATTGCAGCGTCAACAGCAGCAGCGCTGCCGAGACTGGCATCAGCGCTGGCAGCCAGTTCCACCAGCGCCGAACGCCGGTGACGCCAAGCACCAGCGCCGCCACGATGACGACGCCGATGCCGGTCCAGGTCAGAGCTGGATAGGCGGACACGAACAGGATCCGGCCCCGATAAAAGAGCGTAGCCATCGCCGCGAACATTGCAGCCGTTCCAAGCGTCGCAATCGTCAGCTCCTGACGTGCGGCACGGTCATGCAATGCACCAGCAATCCGATTGGCGATTCCGGATCCGACCATCATCGCGAGAGGTGGAAGCACCGGGAGAATGTACCGAGGCTGCTTGCCGATCGAGGCGGTGAAAAGAAGGAGCGGCGCAAGCGTCCAGATGACGAGTCGCCACTCGACATTCGTCAACCGGCGCCGCCGCTGAATCAGGTCACCTCCGATTCGCCACGGCAGCACCAACCCGAATATCGTCCAGGGTATGAGACCTCCGACCAGGATCGGAACGTAGTACCAGACCGCACGGACGTCGTTGAAGCGCGTGGTCGCGAATCGCTCGAGATTATCGGCGACGAAAAAGCTTTGCAGGTACGGGGTGCCATGCACCGCCCACATGACGACGTACCACGGCAGGCCGGAAATGGCGAACAGAACGAATGCCATTGTCGTGTCCGCCGGACGAACCACGACACGTGTTCGTTCGCGCCACCAGATTGGAATCAGCACAATCGCCGGAATGACCACGCCGAGCGGCCCCTTCGTCAGAAAGCCGAGTCCGGCAGAGAGTCCTGCTATTGCCGCCCAAGGCGTGGGCAATCGTTCGGCGGGGTCCGTGGCTCGCAACGTCGCCCAGATCGTCGCGGTGATGAACAAGGCAAGAGGCAAGTCCGGGAGCGCCGCGCGCGCCATCGCGAAGTACCCATAGCAGGTCGCCACAATCGCGCCGGCGAGCCAGGCGGCTGCCGCGTCGGCCAGCAGGCGCCTCGTGATGCTCCACGTCAGCAGCACCAGACCGACACCCGACAGCGCCGCTCCGAAGCGCGCCATGAATTCGGTGACGTCGGTCCCCGCAAAGGCGGCTGCGGTAAACCAGTAATACAGGATCGGTTTCTGCCAGCGATCTTCGTAGTTGAAGTGCGGCGTCAGCCAGTCGTTCCCCTCGACCATTTCGCGTGCGGCTTCCGCGTAGAAGGCTTCGTCAGAGTCGGTGATCGCCTGACGGCCGAGGCCGAGAAAAAACGTGACGAGAGAAAGAACAAGAAGGGCGAGGACCGAGCGCCGCACGCGGTGGCATTGTACGTCGGCCGTTTGCGGCGTGAGGCGGATGCGATAATCGGATCCGATGAAGACTGTGGCAGTCATCGGCGCATCAAGTGATCGACGGAAGTTCGGCAACCGAGCCTTCCGTGCGTTTCGGGACGAAGGCTACAAGGTGATTCCGATTAATCCAAATGAGCCAGCAGTCGAGGGCGTCTCCACCTATCCGTCTGTGATGGAGGTTCCCGAGACGATCGACATGGCGACGGTCTATGTGCCGCCGGAAATCGGGATCACGCTTCTCGAGGGGTTCGAGCGCAAACAGATTGCGGAGATCTGGATCAACCCGGGCGCGGAAAGCGAGGCGCTCATCGCGGAAGCCCGGCGCCGGAAACTCAACGTGATTGAGGCCTGCAGCATCATCGGCATCGGTCGCAATCCATATTCAGTGTAGGAACGGCTATGGCGACGACGATTCACGTGCGAAAGAACGGACCGTACCGCGTCGAGAGCGACGCGGAGGTCACGGTCGTGGACTGGGAGGGGAAGCCGTACACGTTCGATCGGCTGCCGATCGCGTTATGCCGGTGTGGTGGATCGACGAAGAAGCCGTTCTGCGACGGCACGCATTCGAAGATTGGATTTCAGGCGGCGGAAGCCGCGGTGGGAGCGGAGGCGGAGGATAAGCCGGCCACGTAAATTCAAAATGCAATATTCAAGATTCAAACACGTCATGCGTACGCAAAAGCGGGGTGAAGACGTGTCGTCTTTCACCCCGCTGCTGCAAACGCAAGCGCGTTTGCATTTTGCATTTTGAACTTTGAATTACCGAACGCGAACGCGAAGCGTCATCGGCTGCGCCAAGGTGGCGGTGACGTCGGTGCCTTCGTTCACCGTTACTTCCTTGCCCTTGGTTGCGAGAACCACGCCGGTGCCTGCCGCTCCACCAGCGATGGCGCCCTTGGCCGCGCCCTTCTTGCCGCCCAGGATGCCGCCGAGGATCGCGCCGCCGACGGCGCCCGCGCCCACCTTGGTCGCGTCTTCACCCTTGGTCGCTTCCGCTTCGAAGGTGAGCGGATTCGTCTTCAGGTCCTCACGGTCGCCTCTGATGTTCGCCTCGTTGAAGGCGAAGGACAGATGCGCGCGTCCCGACACACGACCCGACCGCTCGACGTCGGTCACGTTGCCGCGCAGCACGGTTCCCGCCGGAATGGCGGTCTCGCCGTCCACCGTGATCGCGTTGCGCAGCTTCGCGCTGACCGGCGCCTCGACTTCGGCCGACGCCGAAGAAAGCGTCGACGTCATCTCGAGCGGCAATGCGGTGCCCGCCGCAATCGTCACTTCGCGATATTCAGGCGCGCGCGGCGCCGGAGCCTCGGCGACGCGGTTGCTGTCGCGCGGCGAAAGCCCGACATTCGGCGCCGGGCCGCTGTTGTAATTCGTGTTCGCCTGCGGCGCCGACTCGCTGCGTCGCGTCGCCGTTGGCGCCGTTTCCCGGCGTCCGGTCGTCGGCCTCGCGGCGGCTGCCGGCCGCGCCGAATTGTCCGTGAAAGTGGACGGTTGCTGCGCCGGCGGCGGCGCGACGGGCGCGACGGTCTGATCCGTCCCTGCCGGCGCGGCGGCCGGTGCGGTCGCTTCGTTCTGGCCGGTATTCTGGGCGTTCTCGTCGTTGCGGCCGTTGCATCCCGCGGCAATTACCGAGGTGAGCAGCGCCGCAGTAATCCAGTGACTTCTCATCGTTGCACCCCTTCTGGCACCCGGTAGTTCAAGGATTGGACCAACAGGTTTCAGGCAGCGGTTTCGATTAG
>Ga0207681_10001109_pt1 | contig 17449 bp, 9 predicted proteins | sample KBSS53metaG_FD_184324 | JGI IMG/M metagenome (GOLD analysis project Ga0207681, IMG submission 184324) | Switchgrass rhizosphere microbial communities from Kellogg Biological Station, Michigan, USA - KBS S5-3 metaG (SPAdes) (version 2) | ecosystem: Host-associated > Plants > Roots > Rhizosphere >... | reverse complement strand
AAGGACGTCTCGGGGATGTGCTGCGCCACGCTGAGCAGGTCGGCAAAGAAGCCCTGCTTGGTGATGTGGGTGCCGAGCAGCTTGGGAACCTGATCAAGCACGATCACGAGGCCGATGCCGGCCTTGAACCCGGTCAGTACCGGTGCCGAGATGAAGTCGGCGACGAACCCCAGACGCATCAACCGGGCGAGCACGAGCATGATGCCGACCAGCGCGGTCAGCGTGGCGGTCGCCGTCACGAGCTTGGCCGGGTCGCCGTCCGGAACCACCAGCGCGAGCGCGGTGCCGGCGAGGATCGCCAGCGTGGTCGTCGAGCTGACGCTGAGCACGCGCGACGAGCCCAGCAATGCGTAGACGACCATCGGGATGAACGCCGTGTAGAGGCCCACCGCCACGGGCAGGCCGGCCACCGCGGCATACGCCATTGCCTTGGGCAGCACGACCGCCGCCGCGGTGAGGCCGGCGACGAAATCGAAGCGCCAGACGCCGCCGGCGGGCACCTTCATTCCGAGCGGAGACGGCGTTGCGGTGGCCTCGACGGGCACCGCGCCGAGGGGTGCAGACCGCTGGCGGGCGTCCGGGGCGTCGGCATGTCCGGTCCTCTTCGACTCACGGCGAGTTGCCGTGGCCCGGTGATAGCTGCGCCCCTCGATCGGAGCAATTGCCCCTTCGGGCTGACGGGCTCGATGCTCTCCCGTCAGAGCAGCCACTCGATCGGCAGCATCCGTAACAGGTTGACGAAGAAAATGCGCGAGGCGCTGGCGCCGGGGGTCGACGAATGGCGGACTTCGCCCGCGGAGGTTCGCTCGATCCACTCGACGCCCGTCCGGTCGGGAGTGAGGCGCACTTCGTAGGCTCGCTCCGGAATGCTGCGGTCGAACGCCTTCGACAACTGCGTCGCTAACGTGGCGCTCTCCACGACGACACCCACCTCCGTGTTCAGCCGGGCCGAGCGAGGATCGAGATTGAACGAGCCGATGAAGATGCGGCTGCGGTCGATCGCGAAGGTTTTCGCATGCAGGCTCGCCGCGGAGCTCGTGCCGACCTTGCCGCGCGGCCGCGCGTCGCTCTCCGGCTTCAGCTCGAACAGTTGGACGCCGCCGTTCAGCAGCGCCTCGCGGTACTTGACGTAGCCCGCGTACACCGGCGCCACGTCGGTCGCCGCCAGCGAGTTCGTGAGGATGCGCACCCTCACCCCGCGCGCTGCGGTCGCAAGAAGCGCATCCGTGCCTTCCTGTGTCGGCACGAAGTACGGGGAGACGAGGTCCATTTCAGCGATGGGCCGACCCATCGCCGCCTGCAGGCGCGGGCCCATCTGAATCTCGCGCCGCTCGGGCGGATGGAGAACCTTGTCGGGATCGTCGCTGACCAGTCGCGCGGGCACCCATTCCACCTCCAGCTTGCCTGCCAGCAACTGCTGCACCAGCTCGGTCTCGCGCACGGCATCGAGGTATTGCGCCGCCTCCGGACTGGCGCTCAGCCTCGACCAGGCGTCGCGGACCGTTGCTGCGCCACTCGCATCGGCCACCGGAACCAGGCTGGCCAGCGGGTAGGCGGACGCGCTGTTCCAGTAGGCGTCGAACTGCGCCGAGACATCGCGAACGACCGCCCCTTCGACGACGGTGTCGAGATCGGTGAAGGCGACCGCGGTGGCGGCCTCGAAATATTCGTCGCCGATGTTGCGGCCGCCGACGATCGCCACCTGGTTGTCGGCGGTGAACGACTTGTTGTGCATCCGGCGATTGAGGCGCGCGAAGCTTCCCGCGTAGTCGCGGAAGCGAAAGGATCGGCTCACAAAGGGATTGAAGAGCCGCACCTCGATGTTGGGATGCGCGTCGAGGGCCGCGAGCGTAGGGTCGAGCCCGCCCGTGTTCTGGTCGTCGAGCAGGAGGCGGACGCGGACGCCGCGCTCCGCGGCCTGCCACAGCGCCTCGAAGATCAGCGTTCCGGTCGTGTCGGCGTGCCAGATGTAGTACTGGACGTCGAGGCTGCGCTCGGCGGCCCGCGCGAGGATCATCCTCGCCGCGAAGGCTTCGCGGCCGCTGAGCAGCGGCAGCACGCCGGTCTTGCCGGGGTGTGCGGTGACCCCGGGCGCGAGCGCGCGGGCGATGTGAGTGGCGCCGGTGTCCGCGAAGGCGCTCGAGGGTTGCCGGTCAACCACGGCGGGCAGGCCCGCGCAGCCGGCGAGCACGGCGATCGAGGCAGCGACAAGGATGCGCGACGCTAGCGCCCCGGCATTGAAGAAGTGCATTCAAACGTTCGGATCGCGTTGCTGTGGCGTTGATCGATGCAAGGCGAGCCCGCTCCTCGTGCCAGGGCGCAAGTGTGCCTCACGCTTGGGCCCATCGAATACAGTGCGCGACCATCGACTCGAGGCGTCCCGTCGTGAACCAATGAAAACGGGTTAGCCCGGAAGGGGGCTAACCCCTCGTATTGCTGGCCGGGACGGCGGGATTCGAACTCGCGAACCCCATCACGATTCGGGTCTTCCGAGGCTGTCCGTCAACGTCCGCAGGCCGTCCGCTTATTCCCTTTGAGATCAACCACTTAGATCGTGCTGGTGTTTGCAGACGTCTATCCAAGTCCGCACAGAGCGTGCAGTTCGGAGGGGTCGACTGCCGTACCTCTCAGCGCAGGGCGGATCCGAGCGAGTCCGCGTAGAGCTAACTGCTAAGTCAGTAATACCACTTGGCAACGAGTCCGAGCGCGTTGACGCTCTCCCACCACGGCAGGCGATCGACGACATTCGCCGTCATCGCATGACGGGCTCCGTATGGCCGAAAGCCGTTGTTGGCTAGGAAGCAACCCACAGCTCGTCGGTGGCGACGTCAGATCGCCGCGAGCGCCCGCGACAGATCCGCGGTCAGGTCGTCGATGTCCTCGATCCCGACCGAGAGCCGCACCAGCGCGTCGCCGATGCCGAGCTTCTGGCGCGAGGTCAGCGGGATCGTCGCGTGGGTCATGATCGCCGGGTGCTCGATCAGGCTTTCGACGCCGCCGAGGCTTTCGGCGAGCGCGAAGACCTCGCAGCGCTCGAGGAAGCGCCGCGCGCCGGCGAGGTCGGTGTCGAGGTCGATCGAGACCATGCCACCGAAACCATTCATCTGCCGCTCGGCGAGCTTGTGCTGCGGATGCGACGACAGGCCCGGGTAGCGGACGCGCGCGACCTTCGGCTGCGCCTCGAGCCAGCGCGCGAGCGCGAGCGCGTTGGCGCAGTGCCGCTCCATGCGCAGCGCCAGCGTCTTGACGCCGCGCAGTGCCAGAAAGCTGTCGAAAGGCCCGGCGATGGCGCCGACCGCGTTCTGCAGGAAGGCGAGCCGCTCGCGCCACTCGGCCTGGCGCTCGTCGTTGCCAACGATCGCGACGCCGCCGATCACGTCGGAGTGCCCGTTGAGGTACTTGGTGGTCGAGTGGACGACGACATCGAAGCCGAGCTCGAGCGGCCGCTGCACCCAGGGGCTCGCAAAGGTGTTGTCGGCGACGGCGATGAGGCGGTGGTCGCGCGCCACCTGTGACAGCGCGGCGAGGTCGGCGAGCTTGAGCAGCGGATTGCTCGGCGTCTCCACCCAGAGCACCCGCGTCTCGGGCCGAATCGCGGCGACGACGGCATCGAGATCGGCCATGTCGACGAAGCTGAAGTCGGTGCCGGCACTGCGCCGGCGCACGCGCTCGAACAGGCGATACGTACCGCCGTAGAGGTCGTCGCTGGCGACGACATGCGCGCCGGCGTCGACCACCTCGAGCACGGTCGCGATCGCCGCCAGGCCCGACGCGAAGGCGAACGCCTGCGCGCCGCTCTCGAGGTCGGCGACGCAGCGCTCGAAGGCGAAGCGCGTCGGGTTGTGCGATCGGCCGTAGTCGTAGCCCTTGTGCACGCCGGGGCTGCTCTGCACGTACGTCGAGGTCGCGTAGATCGGCGGCATGATCGCGCCCGTCGTCGGGTCGGGCGACTGGCCGGCGTGGATCGCGCGGGTCGCGAAGCGCTGCCGGGTCGTCGCTGCCAGCGCCGTGTCGTCTCGTTTCATGGCCGGGCCTTTCGCAAGTGGTTGAGCAGGTCGAAGCGGGTAATGAGCCCGTGGAAGCCGGAACCATCCGCGATGATCGCGACGAGCCCCTTGTCGAGGACCGCGCGCAGCGCCGGCAGGCCGGCCGAGGGCGGAAGCGTCTGCAAGGCGGTGCTCATCGCGGTGCGCACCGCGTCCTCGTAACGCGACGGATCGTCCTGCACGTGGAGCAGCAGGTCGGACTCGTCGACAACGCCGACCAGCCGCTCACCGTCGAGCACGGGCAGCTGCTGCAGGTCGGCCGCGCGCATGCGCCGGAACGCGTTGAGCAGCGTGTCGTCCGGGCCGACTCCGACGACGCCGCCCTCCTCGGCCCGGCGCGCGATCAGGTCGCGCAGGTCGCCGTAGCGACGCTGCCGCAACAGCCCTTCGTCGATCATCCAGGCGTCGTTGTAGACCTTGCTGAGGTAGCGCGTGCCGGTATCGCAGACGAAGCTGACGACGCTCTTCGGCTCGGTCTGGGCGCGGCAGAAACGCAGCGCCGCGGCGAGCAGCGTGCCGGTCGACGAGCCGCCGAGCAGGCCCTCGGCCTTCAGCAGCTCGCGCGCCATCGCGAAGCTTTCCTCGTCGGGGATTGAGTACGCGTGCTTGATCGCCGACAGGTCTGCGATCGGCGGCACGAAGTCCTCGCCGATGCCTTCGACCGCCCACGAGCCGGCCGTGCCGTGCGTACCGGTGACGACCTGGTCGCGCAGGATCGAGCCGGCGGGATCGGCAAGAACGAACTCGACCGCGGGCTGCGCACGCCGGAAGAATCGCGTCAGCCCGGTGAGCGTGCCGGACGAGCCGACGCCGACGACGATGGCGTCGACGTCGTGGCCCATCTGCTGCCAGATCTCGGGGCCAGTCGTCAGCTCGTGGGCGAGCGGATTGGCCGGATTGTTGAACTGGTCGGCGAAGAACGCGCCGGGGATGTCGGCGGCGACGCGCGCGGCGAAGTCCTGGTAGTACTCGGGGTGGCCCTTGCCGACGTCGCTGCGCGTCGTGTGCACTTCGGCGCCGAGCGCCTTTAGGTGCAGCACCTTCTCGCTCGACATCTTGTCGGGAACGACGAGGACGACGCGGTAGCCCTTGGCGCGCGCCACCAGCGCGAGGCCGAGCCCGGTATTGCCCGCGGTCGCTTCGACGACCGTGCCGCCGGCACGCAGCCGGCCATCGCGCTCGGCGGCCTCGATCATCGAGACGCCGATGCGGTCCTTGATCGAGCCGCCGGGATTCTGCGATTCGAGCTTGAGGAACAGCGAGCAGCAGCCGGTGTCGAGGCGCGTCACCTCGACCAGCGGCGTGTTCCCGATGAGGCCGAGGACGGCGGGGCGAAGGCTCGAGTCCATGGTGGGTGACGGTAATCCTTTTCGGAGGCGTCGCGCACGGCGGCACACTTCGGCTGCAATGGCGCGGCTCGAACTTCCTCCGTCATGATCGGCCCTGCTACCGCCGCCGGGAGCTGACGCCGCACGCGAGTTGCTCATCGACGCCAAAGCTCTAGCGCCGATCCTCTATGAGCGCATCCAGTGAGGCGCATTCCCCGAAGTCTGTGAAGGTTGGTGTCCGCAGCGCGACTTGGTCACATGCCGCGGTGCAGGCGTGGATCTCCGAGCGACTGGCTGCACGCGAGCGACTGTCCGATGTGTGGCCGCAACAGCTCTCCAACTCGAGATGTTTAGGACATCGCTAGGACACGGCGACGGCACAACGAAAACGGGTTAGCTCCGCGAAGAGCTAACCCGTTGTTTTTGCTGGTCGGGACGGCGGGATTCGAACTCGCGACCCCTTGCACCCCATGCAAGTGCGCTACCAGGCTGCGCTACGCCCCGTGCTGCGGATTATAGGCAGCGGCTGGTCGCTGCCCGGGCAAGCGCCCGATCGAGAGCAACCTCGGCGCACAGGGCCCTCGCGCCCGTCGCGACCGCATTGCCGCGCCCCCCTGTCAAGAGGGGGAGCCGGAGGTCCCCCGCTTCAGAGAATTTGTCCGCTTCACCACAAGCGCCTGTACGGGCTTGCCCACACGAATCAAGCGGAGACACCGTGACCCCTCTTTCATTTGCTCAGCGAACCCGCCCCAAGCGCGCATTCGCCCCTTCGACCCTTGCCCTCGCGGCGACGCTGGCGCTCGGCGCCGGCGAGGCGAGCGCGTTCGACATCGACGTCGGCAATCCCGACCTCGCGATCCGCTTCGACAACACCGTCCGCCTCAACTACGGCGTCCGGGTCGAGTCGCGCGATTCGAAGATCGGCAACTCGGCGCTCGCCGACGAAGGCGACTACAGCTTCGACAACGGCGACGCGATCGCCAAGCGGATCGACCTGCTGTCCGAGTTCGATCTCGTCTACAAGAAGCGCTACGGCCTGCGCGTCAGCGGCGCTGCGTGGTACGACGGCGCCTACGGCGACACGAGCAAGTCCAATCCCAACCCGCCCCTGGTCGCAATCCCGAGCTATATCGGCAACCAGTACAGCTCGACCGTCAAGCGGTTCTACCACCAGGGCGGCGAGCTCCTCGACGCCTTCGTCTTCGGCGGTGTCGACCTCGGCGAGGTCCCGGTCCAGGCCAAGCTCGGCCGGCACACGATCTACTGGGGCGAATCGCTCCTGCTCGGCGGCCACATGCACAGCGTCTCGTACGCGCAGGCGCCGCTCGACCTGCAAAAGGGCTTCGCGACCCCCGGCACTGAAGTCAAGGAACTGTTCCGGCCGCTCAACCAGCTGTCGATGCAGGCGCAAGTCACCGACACGCTGTCGGTGGCCGGCCAGTACCTGCTCGAGTGGGAGTCGGCGCGCTACCCCGAAGGCGGCACCTTTTTCGGCCCGGTCGACTTCGTCTTCAACGGACCGGACCGGCAGTTCATCAATGCGCCTGCCCAGTTCGGCGGCAACGGCTTCGCCCTTCGCGGCGCGGCCTCCGAGCCCAAGCAGCATGGCGAGTTCGGCCTGACGGCGCGCTGGAGCCCGCAATGGCTCGACGGCTCGATGGGCTTTTACTACCGCAACTACGCCGACAAGCTGCCGCAGGTCCTCCTGACCTCGGTGCCGGTCGCGTCGCGCCAGTACAACCTGATCTATGCCGACAACATCCAGTTGTTCGGCACCAGCATCGCCAAGAACATCGGCGGCATCAGCACCAGCGCCGAGATCTCGTACCGCAAGAACACGCCGCTCAACGCCCAGGTGCTCGGCATCGCCGTCGGCCTGCCCAGCGAGGGCGACACCAAGGGCCCGCGCGGCGACACGTGGCACGGCCTGGTGAACGCCATCGGCACGATTTCCAAGACGCCGGTGTTCGACGCCGCGACCTGGGCCGCCGAAATCGCCTGGTCGCATCTTGCCAGCGTCAACAGCGGCGCGAACCTGTTCAACGGCGTCGGCTACGCGCCTTGCGCCGGCAAGGACAAGTGGGACGGCTGCTCGACCCGCAACTACGTCGGTATCGGCGCCTCGTTCAACCCGACCTGGTTCCAGGTGTTGCCGGGAGTCGACCTGTCGGCGCCGGTGACGTACGCGATCGGCATCAGCGGCAACGCAGCGACCACCTTCGGCGGCAACCAGGGGCTCGGCAACTACAGCTTCGGCGTCGGCGCCGACGTGCTGCAGAAGTACCGCTTCGACCTGAAGTACATCGACTGGCTCGGTCGCTACCGCGACAACGGCACCGTCGTGACCTCGACCAACGGACTGACGACGTTCCTGCGCGACCGCGGCGCCGTCAGCCTGACCTTCAAGACCACCTTCTGAGGAGTTCTCCATGAACCGCAAACTCAACTGGTTCGCCGGCCTGATGGCCTTCTCGGCGATCGCCGCCCATGCCGTCTCCGCTGACGAAGCCAAGACGCTCGGCACGACGCTGACCGCGGTCGGCGCCGAAAAGGCCGGCAATGCCGCCGGCACCATTCCCGCGTACAGCGGCGGCCTGACCACCGCCCCGGCCGGCTTCAAGCCGGGCGACGGCGTGCGGCCGGACCCGTTCGCGTCGGAAAAGCCGCGCCTGCAGATCGACGCCAAGAACATGGCCGCTCATGCAGCGCAGTTGACCGAGGGCACCAAGGCGCTGATGCAGAAGTACCCGACCTACCGCATCGACGTCTATCCGACGCATCGCACAGTAGCGTTCCCGAAGTTCGTCGCCGACAACACCGCCAAGGCGGCGGTCGGCGCCAAGACGCTGAACGAAGGCCGCTCGATCGAGGGCGCGCACGCCGGCTTCCCGTTCCCGATCCCGAAGACCGGCAACGAGGCGATGTGGAACCACCTGGTGCGCTTCAACGGCCAGGCCTACGAGGCGAAGTACCGCAACCTGAACGTCGACGCGAGCGGCCGCGCGACCCTCGCCACCGAGGGAATGAGCACGCAGGAATTCCCGTTCTGGGACAGCAGCAAGCAGTCGGCCGAGACCTACTGGCGCATCAAGCTGGTCTACAGCGGCCCGGCGCGCCGCGCCGGCGAGGCGCTGCTGCTCATCGACCCGCTCGATATCGGCAGCAAGGACCGTCGCGCCTGGACCTACCTGCCCGGCCAGCGTCGCGTCAAGGTCGCCCCCGACCTGAGCCACGACACGCCCAACCCCGGCACCGCCGGCGCGACGACGTTCGACGACACCTTCATCTTCAACGGCTCGATGGACCGGTTCGACTTCAAGTTGGTCGGCAAGAAGGAGATGTACGTCCCCTACAACGACTACGCGGCCGTCTACCAGGCCAAGCAGGACGACCTGCTCAAGCCGAACCATCTCAACCCCGACCTCATTCGTTGGGAACTGCACCGCGTCTGGGTCGTCGAGGCGACGCTGAAGGAAGGCAAGCGCCACATCTACAGCAAGCGCACCTTCTACCTCGACGAGGACTCGTGGGCGGCGGTCGCCAGCGACGAGTACGACGCGCGCGGTCAGCTGTACCGTGCCGGCTTCGCCTACATGACGCCGAGCTACGACCTGCCTGCGCCGTACACCGACATGTTCGGCCACTACGACCTGGTGTCGCGCGTCTACTCGCTGACCGGCTTCATCGCCGAGACCGGCGGCCTGCGCCACACCAAGCCGCTCGCCGAGCGCGAGTGGACGGCCGACTCGCTCGCCGGCAGCGGCGTTCGCTGACGCAGCACGGAGGATCACGGTCATGCAACGGCGCACCCTTCTGAAGGCGCTCGCCGCGGGCGGCGTGCTGCCGCTTGCCGCCCGCGCCGCCACACCGGCGGGCGCCGGAAGCTGGCGCGATGTCCTCGACACGCCGGCGCAGCGCAGCCCGCTCGCGCCGAAAGCGGTCCTCACCGGCCTGGCGCGAGCCGGCAAGCGCGTCGTCGCGGTGGGCCAGCGCGGCCATGTCCTGCTCAGCGACGATGCTGGGCAAAGCTGGCAGCAGGCCGACGTTCCGGTCAGCGCCGACCTGGTCGCGGTGTCGTTTCCGAACCCCGAGTCGGGCTGGGCGGTGGGCCACGACGGCGTCGTCCTGCACAGCACCGATGCCGGCCGCACCTGGACGCGCCAGCTCGACGGCCGCACGCTGGGCGACGTCCTCGTCGGCCACTACGGCAAGAGCGGCGACGACAAGTGGCTGGCCGAAGCGAAGCGCTTCGCGGCACAGGGCGCCGAGAACCCGTTCCTCGACGTCTGGTTCGACGATGCCAGGAACGGCATCGTCGTCGGCGCGTTCGGCCTGGCTCTGCGCACCGGCGACGGCGGCTCGACGTGGGCGCCGCTCATGCATGTCATCGACAACCCCAAGGCGCTCCACCTCTACGCGGTGCGCCGCATCGGCGGTGAGCTCTTCATCGCCGGCGAGCAGGGGCTTCTGCTCAAGCTCGAGCGCGACAGCGGACGATTCGCAGCGCTCACCCTTCCCTATGCCGGAACGCTGTTCGGGCTGGTCGGCAAGGACCGCGTCGTCGTCGCCCACGGCCTGCGCGGCAACGTCGTGCGCAGCGCCGACGGCGGCCAGAGCTGGCAGAGCGTTCCGACCGGCGTCGGTGTCGGCCTGACCGCGAGCGCGCTCGACGAGCGCGGCCGGATGGTCATCGTCAGCCAGGCCGGACACGTGCTCGTGAGCGGCGACCTCGGCGCGAGCTTCGCGCCAATGAAGCTGGAGCGGCCGACCCCGGCCTCGGCAGTCGTGAGCGCCGGCCCGGGTGCGCTCGTGATCGCCGGCCCGCGCGGCGCCCAGATCCTCCCCCTCGCCTGAAGGACGCCTGCCATGCACGCCCCCAGCCCCGCGATCGCGCCCGAGACGCTCGAGCGGTTCGACCCCGCGAGCGGCTCGCTGCTCGAGCGCTCGGTGTTCAACCACCGCAAGGCGGTGATGCTCGCCTGCGCCGTCGTCACCCTGCTGCTCGCGATCCTCGCGGCGACCCGGCTCACTCTCAGCGCGAGCTTCGAGAAGATGATCCCGCGCAGCCATCCGTACATCCAGAACTACCTGGAGAACCGCACCGAGCTGCGCGGCCTCGGCAACGCGCTGCGCATCGTCGTCGAGAACCCGAATGGCGACATCTACGACCCGAAGTACGAGAACACGCTCAAGAAGATCCACGACGAGGTCTTCCTCACCCCCGGCGTCGACCGGGCCTGGGTGAAGTCGCTCTGGGCGCCGGGCGTGCGCTGGACCGAGGTCACCGAGGAGGGCTTCCGCGGCGGCCCCGTGATGCCGGACAACTACGACGGCAGCGCGGCCGCGACCGAGAAGCTGCGCGCCAACATCGCCCGCGCCGGAATCGTCGGCAGCCTGGTCGGCAACGACTTCAAGTCGACGATGCTGGTCGTGCCGCTGCTCGACATCGACCCGAGCACCGGTCAGCGCATCGACTACCGCGCCTTCTCGCACGCGATCGAGAAGATCCGCAGCGGCGTCGAGGCCGACGGCAGCGCGCGGATGCACGTGATCGGCTTCGCCAAGCTGGTCGGCGACCTGATCGACGGGCTGATGCAGGTCGCGCTCTACTTCGGCCTGGCGGCGCTGATCGCCGCCGTCATCATCTGGCTCTACACGCGCTGCGTGCGCTCGACGGCGCTCGTCATCGCCTGCTCGCTCGTCGCCGTCGTCTGGCAGCTCGGGCTGGTCGCCGCCTTCGGATTCGAGCTCGACCCCTATTCGATCCTCGTTCCCTTCCTCGTCTTCGCGATCGGCGTCAGCCACGGCGCGCAGAAGATGAACGGCATCATGTCGGACATCGCCCGCGGCGCCCATCGCCTGGTGGCGGCGCGCTACACCTTCCGCCGCCTCTTCCTCGCCGGGCTGACGGCGCTGCTCGCCGACGCGGTCGGCTTCGGCGTCCTGATGGTGATCGACATCCCGGTCATCAAGGACCTGGCGCTCACCGCAAGCCTCGGCGTCGCCGTGCTGATCTTCACCAACCTGATCCTCCTGCCGGTGCTGCTCAGCTACGTCGGCGTGAGCGACGCCGCGGCGGCGCGTACGCTCAAGGCCGAGAGCGAGGCGGGGCGGACGCAGGGCCTCAATCGCCTGTTCGGGCTGCTCGCGAACTTCGTCGAGAAGCGCTGGGCGCTCGCCGCGATCATCGTCTCGGCCGCTCTGCTCGGCGGCGGCTACGCGGTGAGCCGGCACCTGAAGATCGGCGACCTCGACCCGGGCGCTCCCGAGCTGCGCGCCGACTCGCGCTACAACCGCGACAACGCCTACATCACCGGCCACTACTCGCTCTCGAGCGACACCTTTGCGGTGATCGTCAAGACCGAGAAGGAAGGCTGCCTCAAGTACCAGACCCTGGTCGAGGCCGATCGCCTGGCCTGGGCCCTGCAGCAGCTGCCCGGCGTGCAGACGACCGCCAGCCTCACCAACGCGGTGCGCCAGATCACCGCCGGCAGCAACGAAGGCGCGCCGAAGTGGCTGACGATCGCGCGCAACCAGGACGTGCTCAACTACGGCGCGCAGCAGGCCAGCGTCAACAACCCCGACCTGTTCAACACCGACTGCTCGGTGATGCCGGTGATCGCGTATCTCTCCGACCACCGTGCCGAGACGCTCGACCGCGTCGTCGACGCGAGCGCCGAGTTCGCGACGCTCCACAGCACGCCCGAGCGCAAGTTCCTGCTCGCCGCGGGCAGCGCCGGCATCGAGGCCGCGACCAACATCGTCGTCCGCAAGGCCTGGGTGCAGATGCTCCTGCTCGTCTACGCGGCGGTGATCGCGCTCTGCTTCGTCACGTTCCGCAGTTGGCGTGCGGTGGTCGTCGCCGTCGTGCCGCTCGTCATCACGTCGGTCCTGTGCGAGGCGCTGATGGTCGCGCTCGGCATCGGCGTCAAGGTAGCGACGTTGCCGGTGATCGCGCTCGGCGTCGGCATCGGCATCGACTATGCGCTCTACCTGCTCTCGGTCCAGCTCGCGCAGCAGCGCGTCGGCGTCTCGCTCGCGCAGGCCTACCGCAGCGCCCTGCAGTTCACCGGCAAGGTGGTCGTCCTCGTGGGTGTCACCCTGGCCGCCGGCGTCGCGACCTGGGCGCTCTCGCCGATCAAGTTCCAGGCCGACATGGGCATCCTGCTCGCGTTCATGTTCATCTGGAACATGGTCGGCGCGGTGATCCTGATTCCGGCGCTGTCGCACTACCTGCTGCCGTCGGGCCGCGAGCGGTCGGGTCTCGCGCTCGCGCCGCTGCACGAGGCGAGCGTCGGTCACGGCTGAGCGGGTCGACGCGGCTCACTGACGACTCGAACGACCGCTTCGAGCAAGACGACGGAGCGATCGCTACTGGCCACACAAGCGGCCGGTCGCGACCGGCTGCTATAGAGAGAATCGCAGCCGCGCGCTGCGGCGCAGATCGTTCGCGGTCTCGTCCGCGAGAACCCACAGTTGGCACCGAGCGTGCCCGCTAATGATCGTTCTTTCCCCAATTCAAGTCTGGACTCCGTGCTCGCGACAGAAAAGGCGCAGAAGTTCGAGATGAGGAAGGCGATGATGGCGGAGTTGGGCGTCCAGGACGAGCGTACGGCCTGAGCGCGAGTAATGCCTGGGAGCTGTCGCCGACGCGCAGGCTGCCCATCGCATTACTTGTGCGGGGCAGGGCTCGGGTTCGTGGGGGGATCGCTCCCAACCATGCCGCTGTAGTTGGAGCAGCGGCTCTAGGTAGGGAAGGTGACGTTGCGACGGGCGGCAAACGACCCAGCCGCCATTCGCGCCTTCGCCGCATACGTACTGATCCGGCGCCGCTGCCGAACTACGTGTACCGGATGGCAGCGGGCTGAGTAGACGCTAGGGCCCGCCCGACCCGCCGCGGATCGGTCAGTCGGACACCCTGTTCGACTTCCACCAGGCCAGCATGCGGTCAAAGTCGCCGTCGAAGGCACGCGCCTTGAGCGCCTCGTGGACCGACGAACATCTGGCCGCGTCACTCTGGGAGAGCAGGCCCTTCGTCGCGTAGTGGTCGCACTGGAGGTAGGCCCGCTTCAGTTGTTCGATCGTGGCGGCTTCGGGCTGGCCGAGGCTCGCGCGGGCGGCCGTCCGGGCGACGGCAGCAGGCTCCGCCCGCGAGAGGCCGGTCATTGCGCAGCCGACGAACAGCGTGTAGAAGATCAGGCTAGGGTTCATAGGTCCTCCTTTGGCAGGTGGACTCACTCTGTCGCTGGCCGGGGCGCGGGTCTTCGAGACGGGCTTGATTTTTCCTTGACTTTCCGTCGACCTCGCTCAGCCGGCCCGGGCATGCCCGCGGTGGAGGGGCGATGGTCTACGCGTTCGAGGGTCATGTACTGGACGTCGAGCGGCGTGAACTGCGCCGCAGCGACCGCATCGTCCCGGTCGAGCCTCAAGTGTTCGATCTACTGCGCTATCTCATCACAAACCGGACGCGCGTGGTGAGCAAGGACGAGCTGCTCGCGGAAGTCTGGGGCCGCCGCATCGTCTCCGAGTCGACGCTCAGCAGCAGGATCGCCTCGCTGCGCCAGGCGGTGGGCGACAGCGGCGAGCACCAGCGTGTCGTCCGCACGGTCGCGCGCAGGGGGTTCCGCTTTGTCGCTGTCGTTCAGGAAGCCGCCGCGCGGGAGCGTTCCGGGACGCTCGATTCCGACACGCAACCGGACCACCGGGATCCATCGACGCTGCCGTCTTCGCGCCCGCCGAACGGCCCCGAGCGGCGCCAAGTCACGATCATGGCTTGCGGCCTGGTCGGTGCCGCCCGCCTGGCGTCGCGCCTCGATCCCGAAGACCTGCGCGAGATCGCGACCGGATACCGCGAGTGCGTCAAGGGCGCGGTTGAACGGCACGGCGGGACGGTCACCCAGTACACGGCAGACGGTTTGCTGGCGCTGTTCGGCTATCCGCGCGCCCATGAAGACGACGCCGAGCGTGCGGTTCGCGCAGGGCTGGCCGCGATCGAGGCCGTCGCCGCTCTCAGGGCGCTCTCGGTGGCGCTGCAGGCTCGCGCGGGCATCGCGACGGGCCTCGTCGTGATCGGCGAGTGCGACGCGGCCGGCGCGACGCTCGAACCTTCCCTCGTTGGTCAAGCGCCGCACCTCGCATCGCGCTTACTCGAAGCGAGCGATGCCGGCGCGCTGGCGATCTCGGCGAGCACGCGCGAGCTGATCGGCAACCTGTTCGAGTACTACGATCTGGCGCAACTGGATGCGATGGCTGGCAACGAGCCGGTCCGCGCCTGGCGAGTGGTGCGCGAAGCCGCAACGGCCGATCGCTTTCAAGCCTTGCGCCCGCGGCGCGAACAGCTCGTCGGCCGCGATGAAGAGCTCGATCTGCTGCTGCGGCGCTGGAACCAGGCGAAGACCGGCGAGGGCCGGGTCGTGCTGATCTGGGGCGAAGCCGGCATCGGCAAGTCGCACCTGATGGCCTCGCTTCAGGAGGCGCTCGGCTCGGAGCCGCATGCGTGCGTGCGCTACTTCTGTTCGCCGCATCGGGCCCAGACCGCACTGCACCCGGTGATCAACCAGCTCGAGCATGCAGCCGGATTCACGCCTGCCGACAGCGACGACGAGAAGCTCGAGAAGCTGACGCGCCTGCTCGCTCAGCTTTCGAAGTCCGAGCCCCAGGACGTCGACCTGTTTGCCGATCTGCTCTCGGTCGCGCGGCGCGATCGCAGCGCTCCATTGGCGCTGAGCTCGCAGCGGCGCAAGGCGCTGGTGTTCGAACGCTCCATCGCCCAGCTCGCCAGCCTCGCGGCGCGAGGACCGGTGCTGGTGCTCTTGGAGGATGCGCACTGGATCGATCCCACGACGCGCGAGCTGTTTGACCTCGTCATCGACCGGGTTCGCAGCCTCCCGGTCCTGTTGGTCATGTCGTATCGGCCGGAGTTCACCCCGCCCTGGCTGGGCCAGGCCCACGTCACGGCGCTGACCCTCAACCGCCTGGGTCGTCGGGCGAGCGCCGCGCTGATGACTCGCGTGACCGGAGGAAAAGTTCTGCCCGACGCGTTGCTCGAACGGATGCTCTCGCAAGCGGACGGCGTACCGCTGTTCATCGAGGAGGTCACCAAGTCGGTGCTAGAGAGCGGCGTCGTGCGCGAGGAAGACGGTGCCTATGCGCTGGCCGGACCGCTGGCCAACCTGGCCGTGCCCTCGACCTTGCAGGCCTCGCTCGTCGCACGCTTCGATCGGATCGAAGGCACCCGTGCGCTGGTTCAAACGAGCGCTGCGTTGGGCCGCGAGTTCCGCTACGACGCGCTCAAGGCCGTTGTCGCGCTGGGCGATGCCGCGCTCGAACCTTTGCTCGAGCAGCTCGTCGCTTCGGGACTGGTGCATCAGCGCGGGTCGCCGCCGGATGCCGAGTACCTTTTTAGGCATGCCTTGGTGCAGGACGCAGCCTACGAGACCATGCTCAAGAGCCAGCGCCTGGCGGTCCACCGCCGGATCGTCGAGGTGTTCGAGCGCGACTTTCCGGAGACTGCGGCGCACCAGCCGGATGTGATGGCATACCACTGTCGCGAGGCGGGACTCACCGAAAAGGCCATCGACTATTCCATTCTGGCCGCCCGCATGGCGCTCGAGCGCTCGGCCGGCGTCGAGGCCCAGGCTCTGGTCGAAACCGCGATGAGCCTCCTTCCGACCCTCGCGGCAGGAGACGTGCGGCGCAACCTCGACGGGCGGCTGCAGGTCGCGCTGGCCGACGCGCTGATGATGACGAAGGGCTTCGCGTCGCCGGATGTCATGGCCACCTTGTCGCGCGCGCGCGGCTTGCTCGACGAGACCGCGCAGCCCATCGAATCGCTTCGTGCGCTCTGCGGCCTGTTCAACTATCACTTGATGCGCTCCGAATCGCCCCGGTGCCTGGAACTGACCGAGGCCAAGCTGAAGCATGGGCTAGACCGACCCACCGCGACGGTCGTCCGCTATCTGACGGGCACCGCCCAGCTGCACCTTGGGAACTTCAAGGTCTCCAATGCCCAGCTCGAATCGGCGCTAGCCCTCTACGACGAGGACAGCTGCCGGACCGTGGCGTTCGTGCCCGGCTATCACTTACGTTGCTTCACGCTCATCTGGCTTGGACTGGGTACCCTCTACGTCGGCTCGCTGGAACGTGCGGCCGCGACAATTTCGGCGGCCGTGCAGGATGCGCGCAGCCGCGACCATCCCTTCACGCTGGTGTCGGCCCTGCTGGCCCTGGCGCGCTTTTGCAACCACACGCAGGACGTGCAGAGCGCCAGCGCCGCGGTCGACGAAGGACTGGCGATCGCCACCGAGCAGCGCAGCCCCTATCACGTGTCGCGAGCGAACATCCTTCGTGCCGTCGGCATCATCGAAAGCGGCCGGCCCGAGGAGGGAATCGCGCTCATGGAGCATGCACTCGCGGAGCACCGCGGCACGGGTGCGAACTTCCAGAGCTCGTTCAACCTCACCCGCCTGGCGGAGGCCTACGCCCGGGCCGGCCGGCTCGGGCGCGCCCTGGACCTCGCTGCCGAGGCAGTGGCCGAGGTCGACCGGACCGGTGAACGCTGGTGGGAAGCCGAGGCGAAACGGTCACACGGCGAGATCCTTCTCTTGGCCGGTCCAGCGCATCGCGCCGAGGCCGAGCGCTGCTTCGGACAGGCGCTCGACTGCGCGCGCCGCCAGGAAGCGAGGCTTTGGGAGCTGAACGCGGCGCGAAGCCTGGCCACCATGCACTTGGCGCAAGGTCGCGCCGACGACGCGCGGGCCTTGCTGGCGCCGGTGTGCGGCGCATTCGCCGACGGCGTCGACAACGCCGGGCTGAGGTCCGCGAAGGCGATGCTGCGTCAGCTTGCCTGATCGGAGGTCGCTCCCTCGTTCGATCGCGGCAGGCCCGCCCACCTACGCCTACTCAACGAACTACCTGGTCGACCTGCGCGCCGGCGTCATCGTCGATGTCGAAGCCACGCCGGCGTTGCGCACCCAGGAGGTCAAATCAACCAAGACGATGATCGAGCGGGTCGCGGAACGCTTCGGCCTGAGACCCCAGCGCCTGGTCGGTGACACCGCCTACGGCGTGGCGCCG
>Ga0207681_10001105_pt1 | contig 17471 bp, 15 predicted proteins | sample KBSS53metaG_FD_184324 | JGI IMG/M metagenome (GOLD analysis project Ga0207681, IMG submission 184324) | Switchgrass rhizosphere microbial communities from Kellogg Biological Station, Michigan, USA - KBS S5-3 metaG (SPAdes) (version 2) | ecosystem: Host-associated > Plants > Roots > Rhizosphere... | reverse complement strand
TCTCTATAATTAAATATTTAAGTTTAGAATAATAGTGTTGATTAAACAATAGACGCTTTTTGTAATTCATTTTATACAATTCTAAATTACAAGAAGTGAAATGACCGTACGATACGCATTTATCATGCTAAAAATTTGTTATTAAAATGGACTGCTCCCAGTATCCTAGAGATTTGGTGGTTATTCATTTAGTAGTTATAACGGTACTTATACAGCAGGTGTTAGAAACTAAATATGCTGTAAAATTTAACAACAGAATACTATTTTTCAATAATATTCTGTTGAATTGCATCATAACGATAATTGACAATATCGCCTGTAATAAGCATTTGAATTGCTTGCTTTATACATTGTAGTGGTGCGATAAACCACTCTCGTGGTGTATGAGCTAAACCTTTATGATCAGCAACTTTGATTTCCAAGCAAGAATGCCCAAAGAAGGTGTGTAACAATCCTTCAAACTTATGAGTTTTCATATTGTAACACTCAAACTCAGAGACAAGTTGAACTGGTGCCATTAAATAGGTTGGCTCATTTTCAGCATTAATAATGCGTTGTTGCACTGGAGTAGTTGAGTACCCAATTTTGTAAAGGTCATTCATTTCACTGATTTTTGGGTCACTACTTAATGATTTAAGGATATAAATGTACCCTGATTTTTGATCGTTGTGACTTATATTAAGTAATGCATCTAAAGCCTTATCTCTCTTATCTAAAATACGACGTCCAGTTTCATCTTTGTAAAGTTCAGTGGCTAGAGATCGTAATAGCATGTCGGATTCTGTACCATTCTCAAAAACTAGATGTAATCGAGCATTCACTTTACCGTTCTTCTTCTGCCGCTCTTCCATGTCAGAGATATAACAAGTGATACCATGAAGAATGAAGAACATACCTTTTTGAATTTGTTGCTCACCTGTGAATTGTACTGCCTCCTTTTCACCAGTTTTAAGGTCGGCATGACATTGTTGAAACAGAGGTTCATACTCATCAAAGTTGGTACACTTCTTACGCTTGGCTACATGACGAGGCATTTCCAAGGTCTTCTTAACGTGTTTTAAATTGAAGATGTTGTTTTCTGGAAGATTTAATATTCCAAACATGTCATCAGCTAGTATCGCTTCAATAGTATCCAGCTTGGGTTCTTCAAGTCGTGGCAAAAGCCCATGAAGATCATATTGTTCCAGCGAACGACAATGCTGTTCATTACTGCGGATAGATTCAAGGCTTTTGCTGCGCATCAGCTCAATTGGATTGCCACGATTAGCTTGTGGCTCTCTCCCATGCTTATCAAAAAAATCATTAATTTGCTTAAACTTAGCAATTAAGTGATCATCGGCTGTTGGTGCTAATGATTTCGGTTTTGTTTTTAATAAGCCTTGTGTATCCGAATCTAGAATCGCTATTAACCAATCTTCCATTTATATAGCCTCTCTTTGAGCTTGTGCTGCCTGCTCTTGAGCAAGGCGACGTAGATAGATGATGCATTGGGCCAACTCGCGCTCGCGACCATTACGAGAATTAAGATCTGGGTGTCGATTATTTTCTTTAACAAACTCTTGTACTTTAGGCCATAGAGCCATGGCTTCTTCTTTAGACATTTGCATACGAGTTGATTCAATAGAGTCTTGAATCAACTTAAGTATGTCCGTATTAACCGCTTTTGACAGGATCTCAAACGCTTTCTGGAATGGGTTTACTTGATCGATAAGGTCAATATGCAGTTCATCAATATTGATAAACTTATCTGCCATACGAACAAACTTTTTACCCCCTTCTTCTTTAATTTCAGAAGCTGAGATCGCTGAGTCCACAACAACTCGTTGACGAATTTCCTCGATTTCATCTTTAGAAAGGTCTGGGTATTTTTTCTCAATAAGCTTAGGGATCAGAACTTTATTGATCACCTCAGGGTCATGTCCTGCAGCGGATGCGTTAACGATGTTATCGTCTTGCAAAATTGAAGCTTTTAAATCATCAAGGTCTGTTTCTAATATTTGCTTAGTTCGTTTAGTGCTTGGTTCTTTCAATCCACCAATACTAATCACACCCGGCGGCGTTGGCTCCTTATCAGCAGGATCTTTTGTTTTAAACTTAAATTTTGGCGCCAACACTTGCTCCATAAGAAGAGAACATGTGATTGCTTTAAGCATATTGTTCACGGCATAATTTACTTGATCATTTGAAGCATCAGGTTCAGCAATCAAATTGGTAAACTGCGCATGAGTCTTGTTATGGCTATCACGAGTACAGCGACCAATAATCTGAACAATTTCAGTTAAGGAATTGCGGTAGCCAATCGTCAAAGCATGCTCACAATAACTCCAGTCAAATCCCTCTTTCGCCATACCTAAGGCAATAATGATATCAATATCATCTTCATGGTCGATATCACGTAAAAAAGCCTGAATTTTATCTCGATCCTTTTCATCCCATACGAGGTCGGCAACTTTGATAATTTTGCCATCTTCCTTGCGTTTGATATGAATGACACCAGTATCAGGATCAGTGAATTCATGATCACCAATAATGTCTAAGATAGCTGCAACTTGCTCATACTTATCATCTTTACCTGATTCAGCAGAATTTACATTTGGAATATGAACGATGGTCTTCTTATCGGTATCCAGCACTTCTTTAATCGCAGTTAAGTAATGCCCTTTATAGAAGTGATAGCCAATACCCAGAGACTTAAGGTACTGATAGCCGTTCAACTGTTCATAGTAGTTGAAAGAAACTTTATCAAACTTCATCTCATCTTCTGGGGACAGGATAGATACACTATCGCCTCGGAAGTATGATCCCGTCATGGCAACGATGTGTGCGGTACTGTTCTCGATAAGCGCACGCAACACATCACCTAACACGTTATCACCATCTGCTGAAACATGATGGAACTCATCAATTGCTAACAAGGCGTTGTTAAAAGCAGAGTCTTCTAACTCTTGGTATGCAAAGCGTAAAGTGGCATGAGTGCAAATTAAAATTCGCTCATCACTTGCTAAGAACTCTTTAAAGATTTTAACTTTGCTTTGATTACTGGCAGACGTACATAAATTGTAATGCGGATTAATGTTCCAATCTGCAAAGAAGCCGTATTTCGTTAGCTCGGTGTATCCAAAAGAACCACCAATAGAGCGTTCAGGAACAGCAACAATTACTTTATTGATACCTTGTTTGTGAAGCTTATCTAAGCCAATGAACATCAAAGCACGAGATTTACCAGAAGCAGGAGGGGCTTTAATCAGTAAGTACTGGCTAGCCCGTTGCTCAAAAGCGCGAGCCTGCATGGCTCGCATCCCCATTTCATTGGTGTTAGTACTTTCACCTGTTTGAGCGTAGTTAACATGGACTAAATCAGGCATTGTTATTACTTCTTAGTTGAGTATAAAGTTCTAAAAGAATTCTAAGCTGTGTTTCCTCTGTCATATTGGAACAGCCATATAATTCATTTATCAGTTTGTCATTTTCTTTATGAGCGAAAATTAGTTCTTCAGGCATGTTTTTAGGATCATATAACCAGGAGAGCGACTTGTCAGCATGAGACTCTCGTGCAGATAAAATATTAATAGCTGACAGTTCCAAGTCATCTTTCACTTTACTTGTTAGCTCAGGTACAGGAAAAGTGTTATAACTTAACTTTACGGAATATCTATGTCCTGTTCTTAATTTTCCACTTGTCATGTTAAGCCATATCACATGTAGTCTCGATGATAATAAAGCCAATAAATATAAAGGAGCATCATAAACTGCAAAAGCATCAACATTTATTATGCTTTTTTCATCTGTGAATCCACATGGAACATACTTTCTATTTTCAGTAGTGGTTTTTGGGAAGACAATTGCATGAGTATCTTGGTGAGTTCTATAACAAAAACGATGAGGTATATTTGCTACCTTCTGGGCATCTCGCCCAGCAGTCTGTCGATATTCTCTACATTTATTTATTCGTTCTGAGATGAACGGAATCTTTATAGCTTTTTCTACATCTTCATCCTGGATCCATAAACAATATCGCTCTTTTCCATATAGAAAGTCACTGCCTCCAATATATTTTCGAATATATAGTAAGGCTGGATCCTTCTTTTCACACAATAATTTATATTCTTCCAAATCAATGATTAAGTTTTTTCCATCTACAGGGTTACTACCCATACACATTTTTGGAAGGCCATTAATAGGTTGAGCTGTTGATGATATTATTATTGGTTTAGCTTCTATGATATAAGGGCTAATTTCTTTAACTTGACGACGAGTATTATTGGTATATATAGATTTGTTATCTATTGATGAATTGCGAACCCCAAGAATTATACAAGTAACACCTGCGTTATCTCGAGCATTATTTGTCCATTCAAATGGAGTGTAAGCAAAAAATATTTCTTGACCATAATTAAATATTATTGGCCAAAGAAGCGCTACTTGCTCTCCTTGACAAATTGATTTAGTAGATACAAATGAATAAGCTGCATTTTTTTTATTTATATAGTGTGATGCTTTAACAAACCAACAACTAATATAGTCAAGTTGAAGTAACTCACCAATTCCAGATGCTGACATGTCATATTTATGAGCTGGGCTTAGCTTCTTTCCTCCTAAATATGGAGGATTCCCCATGATATAAACCTCGGTGTCTTCATAGGCAGGACAAATAGACTCCCAATCAATTTTAGTTGCATTACCCGCTACAATTTGTCCACTTTGCTTCAATGGTAGTGTTGGAGTGGTATAACCAAATTCAGTTTCAAAGACCATATTCATTTGGTGTTCAACAAGCCAAAGAGAAAGAATAGCCATCTCATGTGCAAAATCATCCAGTTCGATGCCGTAGAATTGATCAAGGCGAATTGCTGAATGCGACTCATCAAACAATCCTATAATTCCAGAATTGGACTCACTCTCTAATTCTTTGATGCGTTTAAGAATCTCAATCTCTAATTCACGAATTTCCTTATAGGTAGTGATCAAAAAATTGCCTGAACCACATGCAGGGTCAAAGAACTTAATGCGGCTTAGGCGAACTTGAAGCTTTTTTAGGTTGTTAATGTTGTCATTACACTTATCAAACTCTTCATAAAGAGTATTTAAGAACAGCGGCTCAATCACTTTCATGATGTTTGATACCGAGGTATAGTGCATCCCCATTTTGCTTCGTGTTTCAGGGTCAGCTACACCTTGAATCATCGAACCAAAAATATCAGGATTAATATCTGCCCAATTTAAAGAACCTGAATCAAGCAACATACGACGAGCTTTAGCATCGAATTTTGGTACTTTAATTCCTTTCTTGAACAACCCACCATTTACGTAAGGGAAGTCATTTAGATACTTTGGTAAATTATTACGTTCATGGGCAGGAGTATTCAATACATCAAATAAGCGTTCAAAGACGCTAACTAAGTCGGAGCCATCTTCCTGTGTATGCTGATTTAAGAGGTTGGTGAATTGGTTATCAGAGAAGATTTTTGTATCTTCAGCGAAGAAGCAGAAAAGCAGGCGGTTGAGGAATACTACCATTTCATGCAATTGTTCTTCCGTAGCATTCGCTGGATAGTTGGTCGCTTTAATATGGTCAAAGAAGTCAGCCATCTTCTCTGCCGCTTTGACATCCGCAGGGTTTTCACCACGGTAGACCATTTTCTCCATACCAGCCCAAGGCAAGAGGAAATCAAAGTGTTTCGCAAGTTGACCAAGCTCAATATCAAGCGTATCTTGAGTCTTGGTATCAATAGCAATCAGTTGAGAGAAATCGGTTACAATAACAAAGCGAATCTTATTGGTGGTAACTGTTTTGCTATTTTTGAGAGCATCAATTTCAGCGAATAAGTTTGATGTGCATGGTTTAAAGTAAAGGTGACGCTTTAAGATCACCTCACCAATATTTTTAGCTAGGTTACGTTCACCAGATTTGACACGGCTCACTACGGACTGACGATGCCCATATGCTAATAAAAGCTCATAAACAAAATCATCTTTTGAAATTTCTTGGCTTGCGATTTTTTTGATTAAGTTCTTAACATTTTCTTCGATTTGTACGCTGTTCATGATTTCGATGATTTAAATGACATTGGTTGTATTTTAATATAGATAAATTGTTGAATCTATTGCGTAAGCTAAATGTTAGCCCACTATAGACTTGTCAAAATGCCAATTCTAGTTGGATGTAATGGCAAAAATTCTGAATAAATAGTTAAAATTTACTCCAAAATTACACCATTACTTTTTATTTTTATTTTAATCAATTGATTTATATTTTTTTATTTTATTAATTGGTCCAATCCATCATGGGTGCGACAGAAATACGAGGTTGTAACGATTGAAGTGATTGCATAACCAATAGCCCAAAAGTCGCTAAATTAATGAAAGGGCAGCATTATACGAGGTTTATGCTTGAATCGACAGAGGCATTTAGCCGAGTAATTTATAACCACCCTTGTGTTGAATATAGGGAGATGATTTATAACAAGTTACCTTATTGGGAAATCATTTTCTTTTTTTGTAAGATAGCATCAAACAAGCTAAACAAAATACAAAGTACAACTAGCCCAATACCAGCAAGGCAAGTCATGGTCCATCCGCCACGGTTCCACGCAAAAATTCCTAATGCTGAACCTCCTGCGCCTCCAATAAAGTAAGTGGTCATATAGATGGCATTAATACGAGATTTAGCATCTGGTCGTAAACGGAAAATAATGCTTTGGTTGCTCGTGTGTACAAGTGCTAGTGCTAACTGAATTAAAGCAAAACCAGCAATATAACTCGCAAGCAAAGTTTGTCCATAATAAAAGCAGAGCCAGCTTAACAGGAATAAAGCACAGCCCATCCATGTGAGGAGAGTGGTACGCCCTTGATCGGCATATTTACCAATATAACGGGTTGATAAGGCACCAAAGATACCGACTAAAGGTACTAGTCCAATAAACAGATCAGGTAAATGATGTGCTGAGGTGAGGAGTAATGCGATGGTGGAATATAAAATACTCACAGATGCGAAGGCGAAAGCACCTGTAAGCGCTCTTAATAATAGTCTTTTCTCTTGTTTTAAAAGCTGCCCCATGGAAGCAAAGATCTGTCCATAATTCATTTTCATGCGTAAAACATAAGGCAAGCGACTTTTTAAGGTATATGCCAACAGAAGCATTAATATGCCGCTTACCACATAAACCACTTTCCAGTGGAATAAGTTAGAAAATAGGCCAGCCAGACTGGTAGAGAGTAAAATACCAACCAATAGGCCACTCATTAAAAAACCAATGATCTCGCCAGTTTTTTCAGGTTTTACAGTCATTGTGGCAAGAGGAATAAGCACTTGAGCTGCAACAGAAAACAAGCCCGCTAAAATTGTACCAATCCATAGCATAGGCAAGTTCACAGCAAAAGCAGACGTAAATAGGCCAATTGCACAAAGCACCATTAAAAACGGAATAGCCTTGGCTTTATTGACGATATCACCCATCGGAACAATAAAGAGCAGTCCGAGGGCATAAGACACCTGAGCAAATGTAACGGTCAATGCGGCTTGTGCTTGAGTAACAGCAAAGTCTTGTTGAATGGAGTGAATAAGAGGCTGGCAATAATAATTCACACCTGCACATAAGCCACATGCTGCTGCCATCAACCAAAGTAAAGGTTTATTTTGACTGATATCTTCAGGGGTAGACATGATGTTCTCTCGATTTTATTAGGTGTATGCGGTTGCTTCGACTTCAATGAGCATATGCTCTAATGCAAGGCGTGGTACAGGAATGAGTGTACAGGCTGGAAAAGGATGATTTTTCCATAAATTTTGCATAACTTTAATTAAAATTTCATGTTTTTCGACCGAGTGGTCAACAACTAAAACTCTTAATACGGCAATGTTGCTAAGCTCTGCATTGGCAGCAATTAAAGCATGCTTAATGTTATCAATAGCTTGAGCGGCTTGTTCTTCAAAGTTTGGGCTTAATTCACCTTTTGAGTTTTCGCCTCCTTGACCTGCAATATGAATAATCTTTTTAAAATTTTCTACCACAGCAACATGACTATAAGCATTTGGAGTAGGGTCGTATAAAGTTGATGGATTTATTATTTTAAAAGTTTCTTGATTCATGGGACTCAACCGTTCAGTAAAATTTAGATGAGTATCCAACCTCAACTTAAGTTGAGGTCAAGAGAAATTAGTATTTTAATCTTTTCTTTCTAAGGATAATTATCATGACACCTGCAATATTTAAAATACAGCCTACCCATTGCCACATATTGAGATGTTCATTTAAAAAAGTAACCGCGAGCAAAATAGTTAAAACCGGTCCTATCGAAGCAATCATGGCAGATTGAGAGGCACCAAGTCGCTCAATACTTTGCATGAGCATAACGGTAGGTAAAACAGTGACTAAAAAGCCAAGTCCGACGCCGTACCAAATTACACTAGATGGAAGTTGTAATAGAAGTTGAATAGGCTGAGGAGTGCTTAATACATAGTGCGTTAATGTACCGATACAAGCGACTGTTAAAGCTAAACCTGTGAAATTCCAAGAACCAAATTTTTTAATTAATGGCGGGGTCAGTAGTAAATAGCCTGCAAAAGCCACAGCACTCGCAAACACGAGACTTGTACCTAGCCAGAAGTTGCCCTGAATTGGTGCATTGTTGTGCTCTTGAAGCATGACCAATACAGTTCCACCATAACTAAGAAAAATGGCAAATAAACTTTTTGCATCTAATTTTTGTTTGTATAGGAAGCTTGAGACTATGACGGTGAGAGTAGGATATAAAAATAGAATAATTCGTTCGAGTGAAGCACTAATAAACATCAGACCCATAAAATCGAGCCAGCTGGCAAAGTAGTAGCCTAATAGACCGGCAAAAATTAAAATTAGCCAATCCTTCTTTTTTATGCCCTGATTATGATGCCTGTTAAACCAGCAAATTAATAGAAAGAACGGTAAAGCGCTTAACATGCGTAAAGCCATCAGGACTGTGGCGTCTACTAATGGAGAAAGGGCATAAGTCTGTTTAATGAAGATTGCTTTTGTACTGAATAGAAAAGCAGAGCAAAGAGCAAAAAAAGACCCGATTTGAAACGAAGATAAAGAAATTTTCATATACAAGACTGTATAAGAGAGACTGTTGTCTGCAAAAAAAGAAAAAGCTTCCTATGTTACACCTCAAATCAAATATCGTGAATCATCAGTTCAAAATATGGGTATTTATTAAATAAATATTGGGTGGTATTTTAAAAAAGTTCAATTAGAATCCAAATTCTGTACAAAGAATACACATGGGGGAAACATTGCAGGTTGCAATGTTTTTGACAATGAGAAATTAGCTTGAGGAACGCTCATGCAAATCGGAATCCCAACCGAAACTGTCGTCGGTGAAAATCGTGTAGCTGCTACGCCAGAGACAGTAAAGAAGTTGATTAGCGCTGGTCATAGCGTTGTGATTGAACGTGGTGCCGGTGTAAAGGCTGCGTACATTGACAGTGCTTATGAACAGGTCGGTGCAACCATTACGGATGATGCCTATACGGGTAGTCAAATTATTTTGAAAGTTCGTGCGCCACAAGGCGGGGAAATTCAAAAACTTACAGCAAATACTGCTGTTGTAGCAATGTTTGATCCTTATCGTAATACCGAGCTAGATCAGTTTGCGAATCAGCAAGTTTCTGCTTTTGCATTGGAATTGCTTCCTCGTACGCTTTCTCGTGCGCAGAACATGGACGTATTGTCTTCTCAGGCAAACCTTTCTGGTTATAAATCAGTTTTGCTTGCTGCCGCTGAATATCAACGTATGTTCCCAATGCTTATGACTGCTGCTGGTACTGTAAAACCTGCTCGTGTTGTGATTATGGGCGTGGGCGTTGCAGGTCTTCAGGCAATTGCAACGGCAAAACGTTTAGGTGCAATTGTTGAAGCAACTGATTTACGTCCTACGGCAAAAGATCAAGTTGAATCTTTAGGTGGTAAGTGGTTAGACGTACCAATGTCTGAAGAAGAGCAACAACGTGCAGCTGACGCCGCTAAAAATGGTTATGGATGGATGCCGGGTGAGCAATACATCAAAGACCAAGCCGCGATTGTTGACAAGGCTGTATCTAACGCTGACATCGTGATTACAACTGCATTGTTGCCGGGTCGTGATGCACCGCGTCTGATTAAGGCTGAAACTGTTGCCAAGATGAAACCAGGCTCTGTCATTTTAGATATGGCTGTTGAAACTGGCGGTAACGTTGAAGGCTCTAAAGTTGGCGAGACTGTGTTTACAGAAAATGGCGTGAAAATTTTGGGTGTTCCAAATATTCCGGCAACTGTTGCGACAGAAGCTTCTGCACTATATGCACGTAACGTATTCAATTTCGTAGAAACTTTATTCGACAAAGAGAAAAACTTTGCGATTAATCAAGAAGACGAAATCCAAAAAGCCCTATTGGTCACTCATGGCGGTCAAGTACTGCTTAAGCGTGGTTAAGGAGATTTCTCATGGTTGAAACTATTACAATTTTCGTCCTTGCCATCTTCGTAGGTTATTACGTAGTTTGGGGTGTTACACCAGCTTTACATACACCACTTATGGCAGTAACCAATGCGTTGTCATCTATTATTGTAGTGGGTGCAATGTTGCAAACTGTGGGTCTGCCTATTTTGGGTGTAGATGCTAACGTTGCATTTCAAAGTGTGAATGTGGTGAGCGTACTGGGTGCGATTGCGGTATTTTTGGCAAGCATTAATATTTTCGGCGGCTTTGCAGTAACTGCACGCATGTTGGAAATGTTCAAGCCTAAGCAAAAGAAATAAGAGGGCTTTGACATGGAATTTATTCAAGCAAATGCAAATTGGTTGTACCTTGTAGGCGCAATTCTCTTTATCTTGACGCTTCGTGGTTTGTCTGGCCCTAAAACAGCAATTCAAGGTAACCGTTACGGTATGATCGCGATGGCGATTGCTGTAGTTACGACCTTCTTTGTTGCGAATAACCCAGTTATCTGGATGATTGTTGGTGCAATGGTGTTGGGTGCAATCGTTGGTATTGCGCGTGCTCGTACTGTGCCAATGACTCAAATGCCTGAAACTGTAGCGTTGATGCACTCGTTAGTTGGTTTGGCTGCTGTACTAATTGCAATTGCTGCAATTTTGCATAACAACCAACTCACTGAATTGTTTGCTCAAAATGAGGCGGCTTTAACCGCGGCTGGTGTGCAACATGTGCACATGAGCAGTGTTCACTTATTTGAATTGTTCGTAGGTTGTTTTGTTGGTGCGATTACCTTTACTGCATCTGTCTTTGCGTACGGTAAATTAGCTGCAAAAAAATGGGCGAAAACGATTTCTGGTGCATGGGTTAAACCTGTTCAGGCGCTTATCTTTATTGCGATGTTAGCTTGTGGTTTCTACTTCTTTACCACTGGCAATATGACTGCATTCTGGGCAATGACAGCACTTGCACTTGCATTTGGCTGGGTATGGATTGCACCAGTTGGTGGTGGTGATATGCCTGTAGTGGTATCGCTTCTTAACTCATTCTCGGGTTGGGCTGCGGCAGGTATTGGTTTTACTCTTGAAAACAACATGTTGATCGTTGCGGGTTCTCTCGTGGGTTCATCTGGTGCGATTCTGTCGTACATCATGTGTAAAGCAATGAACCGTTCAATCATCAATGTATTGTTTGGTGGTGCAATGGGTGGTGCAGCGGTTGCTACAGCTGCTAAAGGTGAGCAAGTTCAGCGTAACCACCGTTCTGGTTCTGCTGATGATGCTGGCTTTTTGATGTCAAATGCGGACAGCGTTGTGATTGTACCGGGTTATGGTATGGCGCAAGGTCGTGCACAAAATGCTGTAAAAGAATTGTGTGAAATTCTAAAAGAGCAAGGTGTTCGCGTTCGTTTTGCAATCCATCCAGTTGCTGGTCGTATGCCTGGTCATATGAACGTATTGCTTGCTGAAGCAGACGTAGCATATGAAGACATCTTGGAAATGGATGAGATTAACTCAGACTTCCCTGCAACTGATGTGGTGCTTGTAATTGGTGCAAACGACGTAGTAAACCCTGCTGCGAAAGATGATCCAACTTCACCAATTTATGGTATGCCGATTCTTGAAGCTCATAAAGCACGTACGATCATGGTGATTAAGCGTTCTATGGCAACAGGTTATGCAGGTCTGGACAACGATTTGTTCTATAACGAAAAAACAATGATGATTTTTGGTGATGCCAAGAAAGTTGTTGAAGATATGACAAAAGCAATCAATGGTGGCGGTCATTAATCTGACCTCAATTAGGATTGTAAAAGCCACCCTCGGGTGGCTTTTTTATTTGGCCTATTTGTTTAAAGAAATTTTTCTACAAGGTCCATTGACTCTTGATAGAGGTTGCGCGCAAGTTGCTTATTTTTTGCGTGTGAAGATTTCCAGTCTGGCATGTGCGCACTGACATATTCACCATTACGATTCTGCCATGCATCTCCAGTTGCCATTTCTGTAATGAGATTTGCTGGAACTGAGGTTGGGACTAAGCCTAATTTCATCGCTGCATAAACTGGTTTTGGTAAGTCACGATAAATATCAGAAGCGACACCACCTGGATGCAATGCATTGTTGGTAATAGAACTACCTGCTAGTTGTTCTGCTAAAGCATTGCTGAATAGTAAATTCGCAAGCTTCGATTGCCCATAATAGAACAGGGGATTGTAAAAACCTTCGGCACGAAACTTGTTGGGTTTAATGGATCCCACCCAATGAGCAATAGATGCGAGATGAATAATCCGTGCTTGCGGAGATTGTTGTAAAACTGGAAGTAATTTTTGAGTTAGTAAAAAATGGCCTAAATAATTAACACCAAATTGCTGCTCGAAACCATCGACAGTCAGTTGTTTGGTTTTGGCAAATAACCCTGCATTGTTAATGAGTACATCAAGGCTACCGTAGCGATCTGCAATCTCGTCGGCTGCCTTTCGAGTTAATTCAAGACTGTTTAGATCGAGAGAAACTAAGTCGACTTGTCCTTGGTTAAGGGCGCGTAATTTGTTTTGTGCAGCTTGAGCTTTTTCTGGATTTCGGCAGGCTAAAATAACATGTTGCCCTTGTTTAACGAGTTGTTCTGCTGTGGCAAAGCCAATCCCTGTGTTGGCGCCCGTAATTAATATTCTCACTTTCTGTGCTCCGGTTATGCTATTTATTGGTGGGGACTTCAAGAGTTTGTATATTGCTGCAAATCTGACAATTTGTCATGTCAAATTTAAAGATGCGCGATGATTGGCTTTTAATGGCTAATAAAGCATTCAATGAAATTTAAAGATTTTGTTATTTAAAAAATATAAATACCACTTTATGAAGGGGCATACTTTTTATAAAGAATTAAAAAAGCGGCTCAAAAGAGCCGCTTTTTTTAAAAGCAAAATTTTAAGCAACCGACTCTGGAGCGGTACGCCATAAGCTTTCTAAATCGTAGAATTTACGAGCTGTTGGTAGCATCACATGTACTACAACAAAGCCGAGATCAATCAAGATCCATTCTGCATCTCGTTCACCTTCAACGCCAATCGGGCGGAAACCGGCTTTTCGAGCTTCTTCTGCAACATTGTCAGCGAGTGCTTTGACATGGCGAGTAGAAGTACCACTTGCAATTACAATAGCATCAGAGACATTGCTAATTGAGCTAACATCTAACTGGAGAATATCTTTTGCTTTTACATCAACTAAAGCGTCATGAACAACTTTGAGACAAGTCTGTACGTCTTTATTTGAGGTGTTCATTGCGAAATCGTGAGAATTAGACACGCTGGGCGATGGTTCTAAATTCATATAGGGTATATTTTCCTGACAATTACTCACTATCTAATATAGTGGTTTTTACGCTAAATTTCAATCAGAAGTCGTAACAGTTTATATATTTACATCATCCGAAAAATACTTTTTCTTCCATGTAAATGACTGATTTGAAGTATTTTCAGGCTTATATTCTGCTGCAATATAGTTTTGATAAGAGCTTTGCTTTAACCAAGAAAAAATTTGTTCATAAGGAATTTGGGCTGTATCTGGTTCATGACGGCCCGGACAGTCCGCAAATTGAATATGTCCAATTAAGTTAATATTTTCTTGCAAACCCTCAAGTACATCTTCGCCCATCATTGCCATGTGATAGCAGTCATATTGCATTTTTAGGGCAGGGTGATTGACCGCTTCAAGCATTTCTTGTCCCTGCGCAATGTTCTGCACCAAAAATCGTGGCATATCTGTACCATTAATCATTTCAAAAACGGGTTCTATACCGTGTTCACTAAGTAAGTTACAGGCAAGTTTTAAATTAGCTGCTAGTGTTTTCAAACAAGGAAGTAGGTCGGCATCTAGAGGCTGTTTCCCTGCCAAAATGTTAACACGGGGAACTTTTAAAGCAGTGGCATAGCTAATCGCTAATTCTAATGCTTCACGAAAAGCTGTTTCTTGACCGGGTATGCCAGCTAAACCATTTCCGCCTTGCATAAGATCACCCGCAGGCACATTGATTAGGCAGAGGCTAAGGTTGTAGCGTTCGAGTTGAGTTTGAATATCTGAAATAGCCAATTCATAAGGAAATTGAATTTCTACATATTCAAAGCCCTGTGCATGGGCCAGAGCGAAGCGTTCAATTAAAGGAACTTCGGTAAAAATCATGGATAAATTGACTGCAAGACGACCCATACTCAAACTCCGTTTATTTTTGCTCTATTAATTGAATCATAGTAGCTAAATCTTTCTCAGCAAAGCCATTTTTTTGGTGAGTTTGTAGCTGTAGTAGAGCTTTTTGTGCAACTGGGATGTCTAAATTAACATTGTTAGCCAATGTTACTGCGTTGTTAAGATCCTTAGATAATGTTTGAACTTTCCACTGAACTGGTTCAAAAGTATGAGTTGCCATGCGTGGAGTTAGAATTTGAAAGGGTTTGGAGTCAGCAAATCCACCGGCTAAGGCAGGGGCAAGCAAAGTTGTATCTACACCAGCTCGATCTGCAAGTGCGACAGCCTCTGCAATAAGAGCGCTGTTGGCTGCCACAATGAGTTGGTTACAAATTTTGGTGGCTTGGCCAGTTCCTGTATCTCCCATGCGAGTCACACGTTGGGATAGAACATTATAAATAGGAGTTAATTCTGTAATAGTTTGAGCATCACCGCCTGCAAAAATGACAAGAGTGCCTTGTTCTGCACCTGCTGTCCCACCTGATACAGGTGAGTCAATCCATGTGACATCATGGGTGGTAGCTGCTTGAGCAAGCGTTTTCGTTGCGGCAACAGATAAACTCGAGAAATCAACAATAACCTGTTTAGCTTTTAAGTTAGGCTGAATTTGCTCAAATACTGCTTCTACTGCTTTGTCATCTGCCAGACAGATTAAAATAACTGGATACTCACCAATATTTGAAAGTTCTAAAGCTTGTGCACCGATATCAATAAGTTCGTCTCATGCAGAGACGGTTCGATTCCAAACAGCAACTTGAAAGCCAGCTTGAATAAGGCGGGTTGCCATCCGACTTCCCATAAGCCCTATGCCTAAAAAAGCAATAGGGGTGTTGCGATCAAAATTCATAATCTAAGCTCTTATTTATATTGGCGTGGTAAAAAATTAACTTCCGGATGTTTGTCTTTTTTACGAGCAAGTTTGCTATTTTTACCAAGTAATAATTTAAGTTGCCAGATTTTTTCTAGACGTAATGATTTTTCTGGTTGATGTTCCATTGCGTCAAGTACACGTTTTGCCGCAGTGAGGGCATCAGGTGAGCGCTGCAACATTTCAGATGCAATCTCATTTGCTCTCTCTAAAGGAGAATCACTTAAATGAGTTACAAGACCAATTTCTTTTGCATAATTCCCATCAAAAACACGGGCAGTTAAGGTAAGTTCTTTTGCAAGGTCAACGCTAATTAAACCTTTTAATGAGCGAGTAAGTCCCATATCAGGAACTAAACCCCAGCGGCTTTCCATAATCGACATTTTTGTTTCCGGATGAGAAATTCGGATGTCAGCAGCCAAGGCGAGTTGCATGCCAGCGCCGAAACAATATCCTTCTAATGCTGCAATAACAGGTACAGGTAAATTCTGCCAAGTCAGAAATGCTTTTTGAAAAAGGCTTTGTCCGGGTTTTACAAGTTCCCAAATGGCAAAAGCAGAGTTTTTGGGATTGTTAAGGTCAGATAAATCAATGCCAGCACTAAACACATTTCCTTCACCTGTCAAAATAACACAGCGAATATCTCTATCCTTTTTAATTGCTTTTGCAGTTGAAACTAACTCTTTTAATAAGGCAAAACTCATCGCATTGCGTTTGTCTGGACGGTTTAAATATACCGTTGCAATGCCATTATTTTTTTCAATACGTAAGAGTGCCATGAGATTCCCGCTTCTTTTTTTATAGGTGAACGGAGCATAACATGGCTGTAATCTGGAAACATGACAGCTCAGTCATGCCTATTTGGTAGATATGTTAGTCAGGTATCACCAAGATCTGGTGAGCAGCACTTTCTACCTCTTTAACAACAAGACCTAATTCATCAAAGCGCTGTATAACTTCTTCAATGAAGCCTTCATCTGCTATACGGCGTTCTTTACGTAGCGTTGAAATGAATTGCTCAAAGTCACCAGTAACTTGTTGGAGTTTCGGGGCACCTACATAGCGAGTAGCACCATACAGGCGATGTAAAACATGCTCAAGTTGGGGGAAGTCTTCAAGCTCAATGAGCTGCTGCATTTCGTCTAGCTCAGTTGGAAAACTATCAACTAACATTTTGAGTAGATCTTGTGCTAAGTCTTCTTTATTTGCTGCAAGTTGCAAACTTTGTTGCCAGTTTAAAATTTGTGGGTCTAAAGCTTCTGCAACTAAATGGTGATCTTTATCTATGGCTTTTGCTGTAAAGTTGTTTTTAGTCCATTGCGTTAAGATCTGGATGATTTGCTCCATTTGAATTGGCTTGGTGACATAGTCATTCATGCCTACTTTAAGAAGCTTTTGCTTTTCATCGGCAAGGGCGTGGGCCGTTAACGCAATAATTGGAAGCTGCATTTCTCCATCGAGCGTTGACTCTAAAGAACGGATAGCACGTGTGGTATCAATGCCCGACATAACCGGCATTTGGATATCCATAAACACCAAATCAAATGGTTTAAGTTTCTGATCAATTCGTTCTTGAATAAGGTTAAGCGCTTCTTGGCCACTTAATGCTTTAGTTGTTTTAACGTTTAATTCACCCAACAAAGCTTCTAAAACAATTAAGTTTGGTAAATGGTCATCTACTGCCAGAATGTGTAAACCCTGACCATTAAAATCTTGCTGTTCTTCTTCAAAAATAGGTTGGTTGCTTAATAATTGAATGAGTCCACTACGGCTTAATGGTTGATATAAAGGACGAGCACGATATTCACTGAGCATGTTTGGCTCAAGCGTCATTTGATAACCATAGACGGCTAAATTGCCTTGATAACGGCTGCGGATTTCTTTTAATAGCGCTTCTGTATCACCGCTATGAT
>Ga0207681_10001104_pt1 | contig 17475 bp, 18 predicted proteins | sample KBSS53metaG_FD_184324 | JGI IMG/M metagenome (GOLD analysis project Ga0207681, IMG submission 184324) | Switchgrass rhizosphere microbial communities from Kellogg Biological Station, Michigan, USA - KBS S5-3 metaG (SPAdes) (version 2) | ecosystem: Host-associated > Plants > Roots > Rhizosphere... | reverse complement strand
CTCAAGCAGCTGCTCGAAGCTGGTGAGATTCCCACTAACCAGGAATTCGGTCGAACGGAAACGGCAATGACGGCAACGGCATCGGGCATTAAGTCTTAGCCGCGGATTTACGCAGATGAACGCAGATCGGGTCAGAAAGGATTGGGATGAGCCTGATGTTTATTTCTGATCCGCGTTCGTTCGCGTAAATCCGCGGCCAAACAACCGAAGAAGGAGGAAAGTCATGGCAGAAGGATCAGCAGAGTCATTGGTAACCACCGATCATGAGGAGATTCAACGTTGGGTTGAGGAACGAGGCGGCCACCCCGCGCGCGTGAAGGGCACCGCGGGCAAACGGGGCGCGGGCTTATTGCGCATCGACTATCCCGGATTTTCCGGCGAAGACACCCTCGAGACCATAACCTGGGAAGAGTTTTTCACCGCCTTTGAAGACAACAACCTGGCGTTTCTTTATCAGGAGGAAAAGAAGGACGGCTCGGAGAGCAGGTTTTCAAAACTGATCGATCGCGATTCGGTGGAGAAGAAATCTCGCGCCGCCGGGAAGTAAAGCTGCGCACGATACTAAGCTCAAGACTTATCGGCTCAGGGTTAGGAAGGGTGGCTTGCCCCCGCTGATGTTGAATGCCATTCAATCAAAAGCGGGGGCAAGCCGCCCTTCCTGACCCTAAGGTTTTTAATCTTATCGATTTCTAATCTAAATTCCTTTAGCAAACTTCACGCGGTTGTGCAGGTCGCGCAAGGCCAGGATGTTCTTGTCCCGCAGCGCAAAACTGCTCGGCCCGACACTTAGCTCCACAGTCTCTGCCAGCGCGATCTTCTTGAACGCCGCGTACGGCAAACTGATCTGCAGTGTTTCGGTCATCAGCGTATCCACGTTCTGCGCCAACAGGTCCATTCTTCCCAACCGCAACGTCTCGCCATTTGCCACTACCGACAACTCACGCTGATCGAGCGCATGCCGCTGGTCCCAGTCTTTAGTTTCAAACACCAGTTGCAGCGTCGCATAGCGAACGTAGTCGAGTTGCACTCCGGGACAATGCAGCGTGGCCACGATGCTGATGCAAGCATCTTTGAAATTCCCGCGCGTGCCGGTACAGGTGACCTTCATCTTTTTCAAAGTCACCAGGGTCTCATGATTGAACCCGTCGTACCTGGAAAAGATTTGTCCCCCATGCTGTACCTCGTGAGAACCGGATACTGCTCCCCCACTGAACGTCGCAGGTTTTCCCGTCAGTTGAGTCACCACAGCAGACAACACCAGTATCGCAAGAACAAATATATGCTTCTTCATAGCCACCTCGTAGGACAGGCATTCCTGCCTGTCCTAGTCAATAGGACGAACAACAAACCCGGACAGAAAAGATTGTCTGTCCTACTTTCAAATTGATTGTTCAGTGAGTTCAACGGGCGAGCAAGAAGCGATGCAATTTCAAAATAGCGAAATCCGGCGACGCCTGTCAATGGCGAAGTCGTAGCGTGTCAGGCCGTGATCGGTCGCCGCGATCACATCTTCACCAACTACCAAAATCTTTACGATGAGCCCATTGACTTATGAGTTACGCATATTTATTCTTCGGCGACTTAGACCTGGCCTGGCAGATATGGAGAACTGCCTCAGTCCGTCAGCTTTTCCATAACCAAACAGGCAGCCTAAGCTGGATTTGGTATACGCTCACAATTCAATTATCTAACAGGAGTGCCCATGAAATTCTCAACAGTCTTAACTCTGTGTCTTACGTTGTCTGGTTTAGCTATTCATGCAAACGCGACCAGAGTAATGCTGCACGTAACCTCGAATAGCCAGCAGCCCGGGCAAGACGTACCTGCACCACTGAACAATAAAGATGTGGTGACTCTGGTGAAAGCGGGACTGACAGCAGATATCATTGTCGCGAAGATTAAAGCTTCCAGGACGAATTTTGATACGTCTGCTACTGCTTTGCAGGAATTGAAGGCTGCGGAGGTCCCGGACGCTGTAATTCTGGCGATGGTGCAAGCTCCAACAGGTACTGCAGCGCATAGCTCCGCCGAAAGTACTGCAGTCACTAATAGCGGAGACCCGAAAGCAACCGTGTATGTGTATCGCAAAAAGAATTTCAATACCCGCAACATGCAGCCTTCGGTTTATCTCGATGGCGAGGAAGTGGCGCGGATGGACGACGGCAAATTTTTCGCGATCAAACTCGAGCCAGGCAAGCACAGGTTAGAGGTGAACAAAGGTCATTCCGGGGCTGAGATTGACATGAAAGCCGGAGAGCAATACTACTTCCGGATTGATATCAAGCCAGGTTTTTGGAAGGGCAGGGGCGAAGTCTTGTACATGCAGAAGGAACAAGGGTCGCTTGAAATACAGAAGATGAATCCGCTTGAAGACAAATGGATCAAGGACAAATCTAAAGTGACTGTCGATTCGCAAACGATCAAGCGCGGCTAGGGACCGTTTGAACCACAACCCAGGAAGGTTAATTAGTGGAACGGCTCGGCTGGTTAACCGGGCCGTTCAGTAAGTACCAACTTGCCGGTTCCCTGGCTTTCGCGCACTGCTAGATTAATCGTCGCCGCCGCCGAACAGCCCGCTGAGCCAGCCGCCCTTTTCATGTTTTGTTAACTGCTCCAGCTCACCGGCATCGAGCCAAACGCCGCCGCACTTGTCGCAAGTGTTGATTTCCAATCCCTGAAACTCAGTCTCCTTGAGCGTCCCGTCGCAGCGCGGGCAGCCCATCGTGGATGTTCCCGCCGCTTTCGCCTGCTGGCCCACCTTCATCTTCTCGCGCAGTTTCTCGATCGCTTCCTTATTTTTGCGATGAAAATATTCCTCTTCCAAACCTCTTCTTCGTTCGTCAAACGCGTCAGACATCGGCTCGCCTCCTTATGAATCCTCTAGTGTAATTTCGTGGGTACTGCTTAGTGTATTTTAGTCGTCGGGTTCTTAATCTCTTTAGCCAACCGAATCGAACTGATCACTACGAATTGCTTCCGCAAGGCTTTCAATCTCGCGCGACATTGAACGGTCAACCGTCAACGGCGTTACGTGCGCTCGCACTACATCGTAAGCGGCCTTGACTCCGCGTCCCGGCGCTAGTGGTTTGCGAAACTCAAGTGCCTCAGCAGCCGTGATTAGTTCTATCGCGGTTGTGATCTCCGCCAGATTCACAAGGGCGCGCAGCTTGGTAGCGGCAGTCATGCCCATTGAAACGTGATCTTCTTTGCCGCCGTCCGTGGGAACGTTATCGATACTCGCCGGGTGCGCCAGGATCTTTGCTTCGTTCAAGAGCGCGACGGCGGTTACCTGCAACATCATAAATCCGGACGACGTTCCCGCCTGAAGCGTTAAGAAAGGAGGCAGGTCCTCATTGGCGTCGGGATTTACTGTACGATCGATGCGTCGTTCGGTGATGCTAATCAGATCGGTGAGCGCAATCGCTGCGTAGTCAAAAGCCAGCGCGAGCGGCGCGCCATGAAAATTTCCGCCGGATAAGACGTCGCCGCTTTCCGAGAAGACGAGCGGGTTGTCGGTGGCGCTCCCGGTTTCCGTTTCAACAATTCCGCGCGCGTGTTTCAGGGCGTCGCGGACCGCGCCGTGGACCTGCGGCATGCAACGCAAACTGTAGGCGTCCTGCACGCGCGGATCGTTTTGCAAGTGAGACTGCCGAATCTCGCTGCCTTCCAGCAACGAACGCAGATGAGTTGCAACTGCAGTCTGACCCGCATGCGGTCGCGCCGCGTGGATGCGTTCATCGAATGCCACCGGCGTTCCCTTCAACGCTTCGAGCGACATCGCGCCGGCAACATCGGCAAGCCGCGTGACGCGTTCGGCCCGGTAAAGCGCCAGGCCGCCGACCGCACCCATCGCCTGGGTGCCGTTCAAAAGCGCCAGACCTTCCTTGACTTCCAACTGCAGCGGCGAAATTCCGGCGCGCTGTAGAGCCTCGTTGCCCGCCAATCTCTCACCTTCGTAAAAGGCTTCCCCTTCGCCGATGGCGGCCAGGGCGAGATGGGCCAGCGGCGCCAGATCGCCGCTCGCCCCCACCGATCCCTTTTCAGGAATCACGGGAGTCACTCCGCGCGCCAGCATTTCGACGAGGGTGTCGATAATTACCGGACGCGCGCCGCTGAAGCCCGAAGCCAGGACATTTGCGCGCAGCAACAACATCGCGCGCGCTTCAGCGACCGAAAGTGGATTACCAACTCCGCACGAATGACTGCGGACCAGGTTCAACTGCAACTCGCCCAGCCGCTCGCGCTCAATGCGAACGTCGGAAAGCTTGCCGAAGCCGGTGTTGACGCCGTAGACCGTCTGGTTCTCAGCGACGATGCGATCGACAACGGCTCGCGAAGCTTCCGCGCGCGCGCGCGCGCCGGCGGCGAGCGTCACTTGTTCCTGTCCAATTGCGACAGCTACGATTTGTTCAAGCGTAAGTGGTTGTCCGCGGAGTTCAAGCATAAAAAACAGGAGTCAGAAGTCAGAATTCAGAAGTCAGGAGCCAAGAGTACGCCTTTGCTCTTCAAAGGAGGCAAACGAAGTCTGGCGATCCTTAGATCGCCGGCAGTTCTGATTCGCGGACTTCTGACTTCTGTCTTCTGAGTTCTGACTTCTGCTGCTCTTTGTCGGGTGTTTCGGTAATGTCTACTTTGCGGAACTCGCCGGTGGCCGCGCCGCTGCGCACGCGCTGGCGCGCCCGCTTCGCACGAACAGAGGTGCGCGGTTTGCCGGTGGCGACGCGTGTCCAGCTCGTCATCCGCTTCAGCGGTCGCAGTGAAAACTGGTGCTGCGGCAAAACTTCGCCAGTAGCTTCACGCAAACGCACTGTGCCGATCGCGAAGATTGCAATGGCCGCGTTGAATAACACGCCGACGACAAAAACTGCCCAACCGGGAACGACGCCCACGGTGGCGCGATCGATGAAGGCATTGAAGTCGCGCGCCGGAAACGGGTGCAGGTAGACTTTCAAATTCCAGCTCAAAGCGAGCAGAGCAAAGATCCAAAGATAATTGCGCCGCAGCCGCCGTCCGACCGCTTCCCATTCAGTGATGGTGAAGTGTGGTGTGATCAAATCCGCCGCCAGGTGCTCGGCCCAACTCTCATCGGGCGTCGCGCCTTCCGGAGCCAACAGCTGCGCAAAATATCCGGTCTCAATGATGCGCACGCGGCTGGACCAGATTTCATAGTAACGATAACGACGCGCTTCCATCAGCAGGAAGATTGAGATCAGAACGGAATTAATTGGGATCACAAAATGCGGATTGCTGGCGGAGCTGAAAGCGAACGACAAAGTGGCGCCGGCGGTCAACACCGCCCAGTATGTTGTCGTATCGAGTCGAGTGCGCCAGGTATTGGAACGTTGCACCTCGCCCCGATAGAAGTGGATCATCGCGGTGTTGAATTCCGCCGGTGCGATGCGGCGCATATGGACCGCGGCTGTGTGGGCGGGTCTTTCGCTAATTGGGGCGTCAGTTGTTGCGGCCGGTCTCAGGCGCGCGGGTGCGCGTTCCGCCGACATTGATCCACTGCTTTTTTGCTGAGCTTCGGTGGTCATTAATTAGACCGGAACGGAGAGTTCTGAAGAACTGATAACGTGTAGCCCGACTCCGAAAATAATATAGCACGCGCTGACATGTCGGGGCAGTAGCCTGACTGTCAGGGAGGGCGTCAGTGTTGCAACCTAAGCCCTCTCTGATGGTCGGTCTCCAACTCATCGAGCAGTGCAACTTCAGCACGCTATCAATAATTCGACTCGCTTGACACTCTTTGAGCGCGACACCTATAGTGAAATTTCCGTTATTTGACCCAACTGTTTCTGTGATGACTGCGGCTGCGGAAAGTGAATCAGACGCGCATTGGATGCGGCAAGCGCTGGCCGCCGCGCACGAGGCGCGCGCGCGCGATGAAGTGCCGGTGGGCACCTGCATCATAGTCGGCGGAACGGTACTGGCAGTTGCCGGCAACCGGACGCGCACCGATGGCGACCCCACGGCGCATGCGGAAATTGTCGCGCTGAGACAGGCCGCGAGGAATGCCGGCAATTATCGACTGGCGGAAGCGGTGGTCTATTCGACCATCGAGCCGTGCGTGATGTGTGCCGGTGCTTTGATCCAGGCGCGAGTGAAGCGATTGGTGTTTGGCGCACGGGATGAACGAGCCGGGGCGGTTGAATCAAGATTTCGGGTTTGCGACACCGATTTCTTGAATCATCGCATTGAAGTTACAGCCGGCGTGCTCGAAGCAGAATGCCGGGAAGTGATGCAGGAGTTTTTCCGCGCACGACGAAGAAAGATGCTAGATGCTGGATGCTAGATGCTGGATGTGGGGCGTGATGCAAGTCGGTCGTTTACCAGCATCTAGCATCTAACATCCAGCATCTCCTCGGAGAGGTCGCATAGTGGCTTAGTGCACCGGTCTCGAAAACCGGAGTGGGGGAAACTCCACCGTGGGTTCAAATCCCACCCTCTCCGCCAGAAAATTTCGGATTGCGAATTGCGGATTTGGAATCGTCTCGATTTGAAATCAAGTTGCGCAGTGATTTCTAAATCCGAAATCCGAATTCCGCGATCCGAAATTCCCCTGGAGAGGTGCAAGAGTGGTTGAATTGGCAGCACTGGAAATGCTGTGAGCGGGAAACCGTTCCGTGGGTTCGAATCCCACCCTCTCCGCCAGAACTACAGTGACGAGTGACAAGTGACGAGTGAAGAGTCAGGCCAACGCCACTATGCTTTTCACTTCAGACTGTTTTTGATTAACTAACGATTAGAGTTCAGCGACAATGCCTGGTTTCAGTTTTCGCAAATTACTTTTTCTGACGCTGCTAATCGCGGTCGCAGGAATCGGCGTCTCCGCGCAGTCACATGCACGGCTGCGGCGTGCGAAAGCGACGTCAATTTGCGGCAACCCGCAAGTGCGCTGCAACACCAGCGTGCAATTCGAGCCGTTTGATTTGCCGTTCCGGGTGCCGAAGAATTCTGTCATCTTCGATACCGAACAGTTTTATGCAGTGATACTGAAAAGCGTGGCCGTCCCGGACAATGATTGCGAAACGTTCGTGCCCGAACGCGAACGGCTGGCGGCGCAGGCGTTGTTTCCCGATCGTAAAGTGTTCACTTCCCGCTGCGTCGAGGCCCCCTACTTGTTTTATACAAACATCAGCGACAAGCATCGCATCATGGCCGTTTACGCCGGCACCACCCTGGCCGACTCGAAGCGCGCGCTCGAGGCAGTAAAGAACACCGGCAAGTTTCCGGGCGCATATGTCCGGCGAATGCGCACCGGCTTCAACGGCACGTAGCAAAACTTTCCCCCTTACTCACGACAAGTCAGAACCCGGAGCGAACCGGATCACAAAGGACGAACGCGACCACGCGCGGGTCCAGTATTTTTTCGAATGGGGGATTTTTATGGACGACAAGCTAGCGGCAGACGAAGCAAGACGCTCGGTACAACACGAGTCAGTCAAAGCAAATGTTGAAGGCGAAGTGCAGGCGGAGATTGCGGACCATGCTCAGGCGCCAGTGGCGGGCGAGTCACAAAAAATCCGCGAGGTTGCGGGTGAGTTTCGCTCAAAGGCGGTCAACGAAGTAATCGACACCGAACGCGAAGTCGAACGTGGCCGCGGCGCGGCGCGTGTGTCGCAGATTGTCGATTACATTTTCTATGTGATTTACGCGTTGCTCGGCATGAGATTTCTGCTGGCGCTGATGGCGGCTCGCAGCACGGCGGGGTTCGTCCAGTTTATCGTCACGGTGACGAACCCTTTCTACGCGCCTTTCCGAGGCATCGTCGCCAGTCCCAGCACCGACCAGGGTCACACGCTGCTGCTGCCGATCGTGATTGCGATCATCGCGTATGTGCTGTTGCATCTGGCCATCAACGGCTTGCTGCGCATGTTGGCGCATCGCAAAACGCAGATTTGAAATTGCCGAATTCCAAATGCCGATTGCCAATTTGCCATTGGCGGAAGATTAGATCAAAATCGTTTCCAGCATTTTCGTAGCAGAAGCCAATCGGCAATTGGCAACCGGCATTCGGCAATGTCTTGACAAGTTATCAGACTTCGGGCTCCGCACAACGCTGCGCCGGTGAACCCCGCCAGGCCGGGAACGGAGCAACGGTAGCCACGCGCGCGTGTGTTGCGGGTAAGTCCGGAGTCTGGCCAAATCAGGTAGGTGGAACTGTGATTGTGGCCGGCGATCACTTCGTGTTGGGCATGCAACACTCCACCCGGATTTGTCAGGTCTCCTCGTCGTTTCCGGTTCAGCCGGTATTGCGCCGGAACAAGGAGTCAGAACCATGACAAAGATATTCGTCACCGTTGTTTTCCTCATGTCCCTTGCAATCGCATCCATGAACGTTGTCGCTCAATCCGAAACGCGCGGCGACTTGTTGAGGGAAATCGAAACGAAGCGGATCGAATTGGCCGCACTCGAAAAGAAATTTCTTGCTCCCTCGACCGAGGACCGCGCCGCCTATTCTGAGTTGCTGCGACAACCCGACACTGGCTTGATCCGGCTTTTACCGCGTGAGACTTACGGTGATAACAACTACAAAAACAAAAAGAGTCTCACGATTCGCGGTGGTGGCGCTTACTATTCATTTTCGCGGCTCACTCACGAATACGGTTATGGCTCGGATATCGAGTTGCAGCAGGGTTATTTGTCCGCGGGTTTTGCTGGGGCCGACTTCGGAATCTTAACCAAATTGGGTGACTTGCGGCTCGAGGAGATCACTCTGGAACATCTGGGCGCGCATTTCATGGCAACGTACCTGCCGCCGGGCGAACTTGCCAAAGCCCTTGTGGAACAGCGACGTTTCGGCGGCCCAGGGATCATCGTCGATAATGAGCTTTATCAGGCGCGTGTGCCGGCTGAGATCAAAACAGCCTATTTGCTCCGCTCGATTAATTACGACACCTCAGATGTGCTGGTCGCTTTCCGGGTAATTCGCAAGGACACTGACGGCAGCCTAATCATTGCCTGGAAATTGCTGAAGAACTTTGAGAAACCTGTCCTGGCGCGAAATATGAGCGAACAGTAACCCGTATGACTTATCAAGTGATCGCACGCAAGTGGCGGCCGCAGACTTTTGACGAAGTCACTGGACAAGAACCAATCACGCGCACGCTGCGAAACGCAATCGAGCACCAGCGGCTGCATCATGCCTACCTATTCTCCGGCGCCCGCGGGGTTGGCAAAACCACGACTGCGCGTTTGCTTGCCAAGGCGCTGAATTGTCACAAGTCGCAAACGCCGACGGCCACGCCCTGCCGCACCGACGACCCTGACGCCTGCGCTTCGTGTCGCGAAATTTCGGAAAGCCGTTCGATCGATGTGCAGGAGATCGATGCCGCGTCACACACGGGAATCGACAACGTGCGCGAGACGATCATCGGATCCATCGGCTTCGCGCCGGCGCGCGACCGTTACAAGATCTTCGTGATTGACGAAGTGCACATGCTTTCCACCAGCTCGTTCAATGCGCTTTTGAAAACGATTGAAGAGCCGCCCGCGCGCGTGGTGTTTATTATGGCCACGACCGAGCGCCATAAGGTTCCGGAAACAATTCTCTCGCGTTGTCAACAGTTTGAGTTCCGCACTATCGCCACCGCGAAAATTTTCGATCGGCTGCGGCTGGTGGCGGCGGCTGAAAAGATTTCCGTGCCCGACGATGCGCTGCGAGAGATTGCCCGCGCCGGCGAGGGCTCGATGCGCGACGCGCAGTCGGCTTTCGACCAGGTGATTAGTTTTGCGGGCGACGCAATCAAGAAGGAAGACGTGGAAATGGCGCTCGGTGTGGCCGGCGCGGATACCCTCGTACGAGTGGTGAACGGTATTGCCAACCACGAGCCTGCTGAAGCACTCGCGGTCGTGGACGACGTGGTGATGCGCGGCCATGACCTCAGAAATTTCTGCCGCGATTTGTTGGCCCACTTTCGCGATCTGCTGGTCAGCAAAGTTTCCGGAAGCGAAGAACTGCTTGAGTCGGCTATCTGTGAAGCGGCGGAATTGAAGCGGCAGTCAGACTTGTTCTCGGAAGCTGACCTGGTGCGCTTCTTTCATTCCCTCGCGGAAACCGAGACGTTATTGAAAACTGCCGCGCATCCGCGTTACCAGCTGGAGATCGGACTGGTGAAGCTGATGGAAATGCGGCGACTGGAGCCAGTGAATCAACTGCTGCAGCGTCTCTCCGCACTCGAAGAATCCTTCAGAACCGGCAAGCCTCCGGCCACAAACACACGCAGTCAGGCGCCGCGCAGCGAGGCGACGCGCAGTCAGCCCACGCGCGCAACAAACGCGGTGGCAACGAAGCCGTTAGCCGAACCGGCCTGGTCGCGATCAGCAACGGCTGCTGGTGGTCCAACACAGGCTACGGCGTCGCCGCTGAGTCTCTCAACCGATGAGCCGCACACATCTGCGAGCACTTCGCCTGCATCGTACGCCGGCGCCGCAACCCAAACCGCGCTGGAAACCGGAAGCGCTGCCGGTGCGGAGATTAGTTTTTCGGCACCCGCGTCCGAGATCGATCAAATCAAGGAGGCGCTTGGACGTCGCCGAAAGATGTTGCTGGTGACGGCGCTCGAAGGCGCGCGCGTGGCGAGATTCGAGGGAAACGAATTATGTCTCGAGTTTGCACCGGACACGCGCCACCTGCGCGATACGCTCGCCAAAAGCGACAACGTAAAAATCCTGCGCGAAGTATGTCGCGAGATAACCAATCGCGATCTGGGTGTGCGTTTTGTTGTCAGCGACGGTGAAGCGGCGGACGCTCCGCCCTCGAAAGAAGAAAACGAGCGTCGTGAAAAGCTAAGTCTGCGCGAGAAAGCCGAGCAGGATCCTACCGTCCAACAAATGCTGAAAACGTTCCGCGGCGAGATTGCCGACGTGAAGCGAGTCGATCGCAAAAGCTAGCCTGTAGCCCGAACCACCCTTCCTCAGAACTGAACAGTACAGCCGCATAAAAAGAGACCGGCACACGGCGCCGTGTGCCGATCTCACAGTGCCACGCTCACCCTTTGACGTGGCACTATCGCGACCCTGGTTCCCGTCGGAACTACAGTGGTCGCGGGCGCAGGAGCACGCCGCTTTTCGTGCCCCCGCGGCCATCAAGACTGTTCCGGGATTTGTTCCGGGATCTTGGGAACAGCGGACTCCCGACGCGCGCGCCGGCGAATAGGCGTGCGCTCTTTCAACAAATCCGGTTGGCGCGATTCGATGATGTAAGCCAGCGCCTGGTAACTCATCGACAACATCGCCGCGGCCCGCGTCAGGCTGCCATTCGCTTTTGCCAGCGCGCGTTGAATGACAGTTCCTTCATACTTCAAAACTTCCTGCTGCAGATCGCAGGGTTTGTTGAGAATCGCATCGATCGGATCCTCCGGGACTACCTGCGGCAGGCTTGCGCTCGTCCGCACCTTCTCCACCACTTTTCTGGCGGCAGCATTTAGCCTGATTAATAAATCCTGACTTTGCGAGGTGGCGAGCCATTCCACCGCCCTATCGTAAGCAGCGTAAAGAGCGTCGCTGGATAATTCTTCCAATTCCTCAATCATCGTAAGCGCCGCGATGCCGGCTTTGTTAAGCGCACCGACCTGATGCGCTACTTCGATTGCCCGTTGAAAAGCAAACTGCGCCGACTCGGCACGCTTGAGCCTCGCCAACGCTATGCCATGCGTGACCAGCACGTCGGCTAAGAGACACTGGTGTCCACTCTTCTCCAGAATGCGAACCGCGTTGCGCGCAACGGCTTCGGCTTCTTTGAATTTCTTTTCCGCGATGAAGACTTGAGCACGCGTGTCGTCGATCTGTGCGGTTCCTACTTTGTCTCGAACACTCGATCTAAGACGCCGCGCCTGCTCCAGATATCGGTGAGCCTCCTTGAACCGCGAGACTTCTCGAAACAAATTTCCTACATTGTTTTTGACATCCGCTCGGAACACAATGTTATGAGCTAGTTTGAAGTGGTGGTCTGCTTGCTCGTACTCTTTGAGCACACGCTTAAAGTGCTCGGCAGTCCTAGGGGTGGGCGCAAGGTTTCTCAGCACCATTGCTAGTTGACTATGGTAAGCACCCTTCGTTGCATGGTTGCTGATCTTATTGAAAAGGGGTGCATTTTCAGTAAGGATGTTCAATGCTTCTGTGAAACGCTCAGCGGACCATTCAACTATGGAGAGTCGAAGCAGGGCACGCGCCCTAGTGTTTCCAGGTGTTGTTAGTTTTTCTAGCGCCTCTTGAAAATGTATTCGAGCTTCGTTTAATGCCCCTTCTCTCCAGTAGCAATACGCAAGCTCTGCGCGACAGACCGCAACCTGCTTTGCATCTCCTGCTGATTCGTAGAAATTAATACTTTCGCTTATCAAGTTCTTAGCAACTTCCTGAGCGTTCTGGATCCCCTCCTTACTTCCTATCCAGCCCGTCAAGATCCCGATGCAGAGCATGACCTCCGCCGCCACGGAAGGATACAGACCTTCGATTTCAGGACGCGCCCCAACGGTCTTCCATAATGGTGCCATCGCCCTTCTGGTGCCTTCAAAGTCACCTTTGTCCTTCAACTCTAAAGCAGTTTGACACCTGAGGATCGCTTCCTCGTTCTGGCTTAAATGCGATGTGTCTAACTTCAGTGAGGTTATCCTCATGGGGCAGATACCTTTCAAAGTGAGTGGAAGAAATCCTGCTAAAGCGTCGTGATATTAGCGGGCTCTCACCTCCCCTGCAAGAAAAACCTGGAATTGCTCTATTCTTTCTTATGTAAGAAATCTTGCATCAGTGAGTCGAAGGAGAAACTCATGAAACGCTTCTTATTTTCCATTGTGATCGCTTTTGCGATTTCCACGAACGCGTGGGCCGGCGATATCCCTTCTGGGGGTTCCCCAGCGCCCGCACCTAAAGGGGATCCCGTTACAGCAGTTGACACAGTGGATTCGATCAATCAACTGCCAACAGAGATTCTTTGTGCTTTGCTTTTGATTATCACGTAATGCATGTCAGCTGAGGTGGCAAAGACGATAGCAAATTTAGTGAGGATCCAAGCAAAGTAGTCAACCGCTTTTGACGGTTATCGTGTCGCCACTTCGAGCTTGGTATCGAACAATTCAAAAATTATTCGCGGCCTCGCGGCGGCAGGGGAATGTGTGTCTAATTGTGAAATCAAACTTGAAGGTTGGTGACTTGCAGGTCAGCGCATTGAGCGCGCTGAAAGCGCGCGTCGAAGGTAGCCAGAGGTGAAACCTCTGGAAAAGATCAGCGGAAAACATTCGCGCACTGAAGGTGCGCACCGAACGCCTGTGCGCGCCTCCATCGCGCAATTGCAAAATGATGGCGTGAACCCAGACGTTTCACGTCTGGCTACCTTCTCGCTGCCGCTCCGCGGCATCAACACCGCGACCGCGGAACCAACACCGCTGCCCGCTATCGCGGGGCCAACACTGCTGCCGCTGTCGCGGCGTCCACCACGGTAACGCTAACGCGGCACAGAAACTCGCGCCGAACAAAATCGTCCCGCGTGTCGTATGGGGTTTTGCAGTTCACTGACGGGGGTTACGACGATGCGCGATCCATTTACAGCAGGGCTACTGAGTTTCATCATTCCGGGTGTGGGCCAGCTTTACAACGGCCGCATTCTGGCCGGCATCCTCTGGCTCATCATCACACCTGGTTTCTGGATTGGCTCCGGCGGCACGCTGGGTTGGATCTGTCACATCATCGCCGCTTACACCGCTTACTCCTACGCGAAAGATCATCCTGTGCGCGTTTGATGTTATTCTTTCCGCATCGCTACCAACGAAAAAGCAGAATCGACTACGGCGTCCACTGAAAATCCACTGCGCGCCGGTATGCGTCTTGAGCCCACCGCGCCGCCGTGTTGTGTCGTTATCTTCGGCGCCACCGGGGATTTGACGCGCCGCAAACTTTTGCCTGCGCTCTATCGCCTGGTGCAACAACGCCTCGTGCCCAGCGAGTTTGCGATCCTCGGAACCGCTCGCCAACCTCACAACGACGATGAATTCCGCGAGCTGATGAAAGCAGCGGTGACCGAGTTTGGCGACGAAGAAACGCTGGATGAGAACGCCTGGGAGAGTTTCGCCAAAAGAATTTTTTACATCGGCGGGGACTTCAACGACGCCGCATTGTTTCAGCAGTTGAAAACCAAACTCGAAGAACTTGACAAAGAATTCGACACTGCCGGCAATCGCATTTTCTACCTCGCCACCGCTCCGGATTATTTCGCCGTTGTTGCCAAACAATTAGGCGATGCGGGAATCGCCAAGCCTGGCAAGACTTCCAAGACGACCAAAACCAAACCCTGGACGCGCATCATTGTCGAGAAACCTTTTGGTCGGGACCTGGCCAGCGCGCAGGCGCTCAACAAAACGCTGGCGGCGGTTTTTGACGAGAGTCAGATTTATCGAATCGATCATTATCTCGGTAAGGAGACTGTGCAGAACCTGCTGGTCTTTCGTTTTGCCAACAGCATTTTCGAGCCGCTCTGGAACCGGCAATACATCGATCACATTCAGATTACGAATGCGGAGCCGCTCGGCGTCGAGGGCCGCGGTGGTTACTACGAAACGGCGGGCGCTCTGCGGGACATGATCCAGAACCACGTGTTTCAGGTAACGTCGCTTATTGCGATGGAGCCGCCGGCATCGTTGTCGGCAAATGGAGTGCGCGACGAAAAGATCAAAGCGATGCAGTCAGTGCGTCCGTTGCCTGCCGATCGGATCGACGAGCTTGCGGTGCGCGGTCAGTATGGAGGCGGCACCGTGCTCGGCGACACGGTGCCGGCTTATCGGGAAGAGCCAGCGGTCGCTCCTGATTCCGCAGTGGAAACCTTTGCGGCGCTCAAATTACAGTTCGACAATTGGCGTTGGGCCGGCGTGCCTTTTTACCTGCGCTCGGGCAAGCGTTTGCAAAAACAGGTAACCGAGATCGCGATAAATTTTAAGGAAGTACCGCACCGCTTGTTCAACGATTTAGATTCGCCGCTGCAGCCAAACCTGCTCGTGATCCGCATTCAACCGAACGAGGGCATCAGCTTGCGCTTCGGCGCCAAGCTGCCGGGCCAGTCGATGCGCATCCGCGCCGTCAATATGGATTTCCGCTATGGCTCGTCGTTCGGGGTCAAGGCGCCGGAGGCTTACGAGCGACTGCTGCTCGATTGTATGTTGGGAGATTCCACGCTCTACGCGCGCCGCGACATGGTGGAACGTGGTTGGGAGATCGTGGACCCGATACTGAAATCGTGGCAGACACCGGCGAAGGATTTCCCCAACTACGAAGCGGGCTCCTGGGGTCCACAAGCGGCGTTTGAACTCATCGAACGAGACGGAAGAGAATGGCGGAAGCTGTGAAAGACAGTAGTCAGTAGTCAGTAGACAGTAGTCAGTAGTTGTAACGAACGAACTACTGACTACTGTCTACTGTCTACCAACGAAGATGCAAATTCAGCTTGAGAAAACTCTGGACGTCGCGGTGGTTGAGCGGGAGCTTGCGCAGTTGTGGTCGGACGCGACTCACGACCCGAAGGCCGAGCCGAACGCTGACGGAGACGACGCCGTGTTACGCGCGCGTGTTGCGAATCTGCTTGTCTTTGTTTCGGCCGAGGAGGCGCTCGCTAGCGTCCACGAAATGTTACAAGAGCTGACGGCCCGGCATCCCAGCCGCGTCATGCTGATGCTGGGCGCGCGCGACGCTGCCGATCGAGACATCGAGATGTTTGTCGAATCGATTTGCCAGAGCGACAAGCGCGGCGACAACAAGCGAGTGAGCTGTGAAGAGATCACTTTGAAGGCTTACGGAAAGTACGTCGCCGAGCTTCCCAGTGCTTCGTTGCCATTGTTGGTTTCCGACTTATCGACTTTCCTCTGGTGGCAAAATGAGCCGCGTGTTTCCGACAAGGTGCTCGACACTCTCCTGCGCGCCACGGATCGTTTGATTATCGATTCCGCGTCGTTCGCAAATCCCGAAGACGATCTACTCGAGTCAAACAAACTCTATGGCGCTGAGAACTACGATCACGTCGGCATCAGCGACCTCAACTGGGCGCGGCTGACTTTCTGGCGCGAGCTGCTGGCGGATTTTTACGACGTCGGCGCTTATCGCGCGACGCTCGACGAAATCGATCTGGTCGAGATCGATTACGTCGCTCCAGAGCAGGATGAAAACTCCGTTGCGCCGCAAGCGTTGTTATTTGCCGGATGGTTGAGCAGCCGACTCGGCTGGAACTTCGCGGACGAGCAATCGCCAGAAGCACAGGAAGAGTCGGCGACGCTCACTTTCCACTTTTCCCGTCAACCGCAAGACGATGCAGGAAAAATCACGGTGAGGCTCAACCGCGTCAAGCAAGGCGAGTGCAAGCCAGGCCGGCTGGTGCGCGTCGAACTGCGATCAACTGTCAATGAAGCGACTGCGTTTACCGTCGCTCGCAGCGACGACAATCTTCACCTGCTTGCCGAAGCCAAACTTGGCACTGACACTCACCGCGGCCGCGTGCTGCCGGTCAGAAACCGCAGCACCGCACAACTGCTCAGCCGCGAAATGGAGATTCTCTGCAACGATCAAATCTACCTGGAAGCCTTAGCCGTCGCCGCCAAGATGATTGATCGTTCAAGATGATTTAGTGAGTGCTACAGACTTCCGTCACCCGAAGGGCTGCAAGAGAATAGTCACGTCGCAGCCTTCACCGCCGGCTGGTGAGAAGAAGAACGGCTTCCTGGCGCTGGCCGAATATGATAATCCGCAGAACGGTGGCAATAGCGACGGGATAATCAGTAATCTCGATGCTATCTTCTCGAGCCTGAGACTGTGGCAAGATACGAATCACGGCCTATCTGAACCCTCCGAGTTGCACGCGCTGGCTGAACTTGGACTGGCAACGTTGGACCTGAAATACAAGGAATCGAAACAAACTGATCAATACGGCAACCAGTTTCGCTATCGCGCAAAGGTTAACGACACAAATGGCGCGCAACTTGGCCGTTGGGCCTGGGACGTGTTCCTGTTGAGAACCCCGTAACTTTTAAGTTTGCCTTTTCGGGCTGCCGCACAAACACTCGCACGCGATCCAGGAGCATGCGGGTGTTCGTGTTTCTGGAAGGGCGATCCGAAGAACCGGTGCCAGTAGTGGTTATTGCTGAGCTTGCCGCTAACGACGCGTGTTCTACTTGTTGGGTCGATCGGGTTTTTTGTTTGGCGGAGTCGCGCGGGGGATGTCGCCGTCGTCGGGGGGATTTTGCGCGTTCTGTTGTTGCAACTTAGGCGGCGTGTTTCGCAGTCCCGGCGGCAGTTTCGGACTGGGAATACTGACGGTGGCGATGGGATCGATGCGACGCAGTATCGCGCCGCCGCGGCCCGCCACCCAGATGTTGTAGCCGCCGCGATAGGCAACTGAAAACAACGGCGCACTGGTAATCGTCGGCTGAACTTCCCAGGTGACGCCGCCGTCGTTCGTTAAGATAATTCGGCCCTGCTCGCCGGTAACGATAGCGTTAT